>ERZ507070.566-NODE-566-length-16733-cov-5.54941_pt1 | contig 16733 bp, 16 predicted proteins | sample MGYA00512865_ERZ507070 | MGnify/ENA metagenome assembly ERZ507070
CACGACGCTCTTCCGATCTCCCGCAGGGCGAGTGCCATGTCGATGCGGTCTGCCATGGTTTCACCCATACCCATGATGCCGCCGCTGCAAACGGTCAGCCCTGCTTGCTGTGCTGCCTGTATGGCAGATACTTTGTCGGCAAAGGTATGAGTGGTGCAGATATTGGGGAAATGTCTTTCTGATGTTTCCAGATTGTTATGGACACGGCTCACGCCGGCATCTTTCAGTCTGCGGAACTGTGATTCTGTCAGAAGTCCGAAGGAAATACAGACAGAAAGGGTGGTTTCCTGCCGGATTTGCCTTATGGTATCGCACATGATGTCGATTTCGGCGTCAGAGAGGGCTTTTCCGGCAGTGACGATGGAGTACCGCAAAATTCCTTGTGCCGCTTGTTTTTTGGCGTCTGCCAGGATTTCTTCTTTGGAAAGAAGGGGATAAGTGTCTGCGTCTGTGTGATTGTGGGCAGATTGAGCACAGAATTTGCAGTTTTCACTGCATCTGCCGCTTTTGCCGTTGATGATGGTGCATAGGTCGAAGGTGTTCTGGCAGAAATGACGGCGTATCCTGTCCGCCTGTCTACACAGGTGTTCCAAAGGCTGTTTGGAGAGCCAAAGGGCTTCTTCTCGGGTGACTTGGTGCCCGTCCATGACCTGTTGTGTCAATATTTCCAGTGTATCCATAAAATTCATCTCCTGTCGTATCTGAAAATGGGAATGAGCCGTTTTGCCAGTACCGCCGCAACCACGCAGAGGACAATGTCCCCGGGCACTGCCAGCAAAAAGCAGTAGAGGAACAGAGGCCACAGCCCAATGGGATTATGCAGGTAAAAAGCGCTGATGGCAGCGTAATAAGCCATGCCGCAGAGATATACCACCAAAAGTCCGGCAAAGTTTGCCAGAAGCAGCTGTTTGTAAGAGGTATTTTGTTCGGTCAGTAAGCCTGTCACATAAGCCCCTAGTCCAAAGCCAATGAGATAGCCGAATGTGGGCTTGAAGATGTAGGAAATGCCGCCGCCTTCGGCAAATATGGGCAGTCCCACAAGTCCCAGCAGTACATAAAGCCACACGGCGGCACTGCCGGCTTTTTTCCCTAGCAAAAGCCCTGCCAGTGTGGTGAAAAGAAATTGCAGGGTGAAAGGTACTAGGGGCACAGGTACCCGCAGGAATGCCCCAATGGCAATGAGCGCCGCAAAAAGGGCGCATAGGATTTGCGTTTTTGTTTTCGTGAGAGTCAAAGAAACACCGCCTTTGCAAATTTTGTGTTTCAATATAGCACTGGAAAAATCTATTGTCAACAATATTAAACAATAATGGTTTACAATAGGAAGAAAAAAAACAGACCAAGGAATATGGTCTGTTGAAAAGATCATGTGTCTGCTTTCATGGTTCGATACCCGATCCAGACAGTCCAGAGGTATGCCAGTGTTTTCGGAATCATCAGCATACCCATCAAAGGGATGGTATCGGCAAACAATACCACAGGGATATAAAATCCGAAACTAAGCAGTATGGTCAGCCACATATTTTTGAAGGAACTGTCATGGTGCTGACGGGCGCTTTGATAGAACAGAATGATGATGAGAATCCCCATGATGGTGAAAGGGATGTTTCGGTAAATCCCCCAAGATAAGGGCGCGGCGGGGCTTGTCCATGCGTTCTGGGGGCAAAGGCAGAGAATGATGCGAAGGAACGCCAAAAGATAGATGACTGCGGTCAGTCCTTTTTTCTCTGTGATGTGGTATCTCAGCCGCCAAACATGATACAAAATCACATAAAAAATTGTCATGGTGATGGATGTAATCAGTTTGCCCATGCCCAGAGAAAAGGCGTGGTTTTCAAGCCCCGTTGTCCAAAGGGCAAAAGCTCTGGGAATCAGATGGAATGCGTCACCAAAGCCCAGTAAAATTGCCATGATGCCAAAGAGCCGATATTGCTTTTGAGCCTGTTTTCTGCTTGCCATGAGGATGCCCAGTGTGATGACGCTGGTGAGATAGAATATATCGAATAAAGTTTCCATGATTGCTTGCATAAAAAACCTCCTATGATTGATATATGAATATGAACATTGTTCAAGTTACTTTCAAAAGGAACCCACTTCAAAGAAGTGGGTTTCATGCTTACGCTTTTTTCGGTGTGCAGCGGTGCAGAGCCAGGAACAGCAGCACCAGCGCAACGGTCATGAGGATATGGGAAATACCTGCAATGCCAGAAATGGCAGCGTTTGCGCCCGTGGAAAGGGGTGTCTGCAATGCCTGCAAGATGCCGCGGACAAAGAACATGATTACCATAAAAGGCAGGGCAACGGCATAGACCTTGCGGAATTGCTGGAAACGAGCCTGTTCAGCCAGATCTGTATGAAGGGCAATGGCTGCCAGAATCAGAAACAGCAACGTACCCATGACCAATAGGTGCAGATGGGTGAATGCCAGTGTGGTTTTGCCTGTAAAAGCGGTGAACTTGGTAAATTCACGGTAAAATACGCCGCATGCCAGACCCGCAATGGCGTAGCGGAATGCGGAAGAAATGAGTTTTTGAAAATCCATATGAAAAACCTCCTTTGTGTTGTCAGTCAGTGTCAGGAAAAACTGCCGCAGGAACAGAATTCCAGCCAACAGCAGGGATGCCCCCAGGCCTGTGTAGAAAAAGGCAATAAAATCAATGGGCACCAGTGAAAATTTCCGCAGAGAAATGCCCATGGTCATCATAAAGGCCATGATGAGGAAAGATTTCCTATCGAAAAAGTGCCAGAACCAAACTTTCGGCGCTTCATAGGCAAGGATGCGGGCAGTGTGTTTTTGTACCAGTTTGCCGAATACCATTTTCTGAAAAATCACGAAAACGGCGGCAGACAGAAGCAGATACAAGGGTTTTACCAGCCCAACATATGCCAGCAGCCCCAGACGCAGGATGTTGAACCCTGCCGCGCCCCAGACAAGCCCTGCCAGCAGCAATAAGTATTTTTTTGGTATCATGGACGCACCTCCTGATCTCCATATAGTATTTTGGAAAGAATGGCGATGAGGGTATCGCAGTCTTTTGCGCCGTTGTTCCACAATGCCAGCAGGTGGGTGAATGTGAAGGATACCAGCGCTTTTTGTGTCAGACTGCCGTTAAAGGCATCGGGGTGAATGCGCGGGTCGGCTTCCAGACAGCCCAGCAGGTTTTTCTCCATATGGGAAAAAGTGCTTTCCCGCAGTTTCAGAGCGTTTTCTTTTTCGCTTTCCTCAAAAATCACCCGATGAGCGGCAAAGAAGTCCGGATAGGCGGCAATGCCTTTCTGTATCTGAGAAAACAAATGGGAAACAGCATCACAAAAGCCCATGTTTCTGGTGTTTTCTTCTGTGTCATTATGGAACATATCAAACCAGATGCTGGCAACCACTGCCGTCAGCAAAGCGTTTTTGTTGGGAAAATAATTGTAAACGGAACCAACGGCAACGCCTGCGGCAGAAGCCACTGAACGCATCTGCAAAGCGGAAAGCCCCTCTGTTTTTGCCAATTCTTTGGCGGCAAGGAGCAGTTTTTCTTTGGAAGTTACATTGGGATGCATGAAACCCCTCCTTTTCTTTCAAGTTGAACAATGTTCATTTTACAGCATTTTTGAATTTTGTCAAGGCTTTGGGGGAATTTTGGGAACGGCTGTTCTCTTTTTATGGAGAATGTGCTATACTTTTTATATTATGCGGCAAAGGAGGGAAGGACATGGACGAAATCCGCATTACAGGCGAAGTGGAAAGCATCATTTATCAAAATGCCGACAACGGCTATACGGTTTTTGCGCTGGAAACAGAGGACGACGAGGTGACCTGCGTGGGCATTGTGCCCCAGATTCACGCCGGGGAAAGTCTGGAGATTACCGGACATTGGTCTATCCATCCCCTCTATGGCAGACAGATTCAAGTGACCAGCTATGAGAAATCCATGCCTACCACCTGCGCCGGGATTGAGAAATATTTATCTTCGGGGCTCATCAAGGGTATTGGCCCGAAGATTGCCAAGAAAATTGTAGACCGATTTGGAGAAGCCTCTTTTTATGTTATTGAAGAAAAGCCGGAACAGCTGGCGGAAATCAAAGGACTCACATATGAAAAAGCCCAGCGGATTTCCGAGGTTTTCCGGGAACAGCATGAACTGAGAAAAGCTATGCTGTTTTTGCAGGAATTTGATGTTTCCCCTACCTATGCCATGCGGATTTATAAGAAATATAAATCCCGTACTTTTGAAGTGGTGAAGCATAATCCTTATCGGCTGGCAGACGACATCTGGGGCATTGGTTTCCGTATGGCGGATAAAATGGCGGCATCGGCAGGGATTTCCCCTGACGACCCCAATCGGGTAAAGGCGGCAGTGAAATATATTCTCACCAATGCGGCATCCAATGGGGATTGTTATCTGCCTAAGGAAAGTCTTATGGATCAGGCGAAAGAGTTGTTACAGCTCCATCCAGATCATGTGGAAAACGCCATTCGGGAATTGCAGGTGGATAGTCAAATCTGGCAGGAAACCATGAACGGCGTGGACAGTGTGTACCTCAATTCCTATTTCTACGCGGAAATGGCAGTGGCGAAACGTCTGCTGGAACTTTCTCAGGAGTATATGTGTACCAATATGGAGGGCGTTGCCAATGAGATTGCCCGCATGGAAAAGAAAACAGGTGTCATTCTGGCGGAAGAACAGCGGGCGGCAGTGCTGGAAGCCATGAGCAGTGGTGTCCTCGTTATCACCGGCGGCCCCGGTACCGGGAAAACCACCACCATCAATACCATTTTGCAGTTATTGCAGGATGAGGGATGTGAGGTGGTGCTGGCGGCTCCCACAGGACGAGCGGCAAAGCGTATGAGTGAAGCCACCGGCGTGGAAGCTCAGACCATCCATCGTTTGCTGGAAAGTACCTTTTTGGGAGAAGACGTCCGCAGACAGACCTTTGACCGAAACGAAGAAAATCCCATTGAAGCGGATGTAATTATCATCGACGAAACTTCCATGGTAGATATTATGCTCATGCACGCCCTTTTGCGGGCAGTGGCACCGGGTACCCGCCTGATTTTTGTAGGGGACGTGGATCAGCTGCCTTCCGTTGGCCCTGGTAATGTGCTGAAAGACATGATTCGCAGTGAACGGCTGAAAGTCGTGCGTTTGGAGCATATTTTCCGTCAGGCACAGGAAAGCGCCATCATCATGAACGCCCACCGCATCAACAAAGGGGACGACCCTGTCCTCAACGAAAATGGTACGGACTTCTTTTTTGTGAAACGTGCTTTCGGGGAAGATGTGGTGCGTACCATTCGGGATTTGGTGCTGACCCGTCTGCCGAAGTTTACGGGATGTGACGGCCTGCGGGATATGCAGGTGCTGACACCTATGCGCAAAGGCGTTTTAGGTGTGCAGAATCTCAACACCGTTTTGCAGGCTGCTTTGAATCCTCCTTCTGAGGAACGAGCGGAAAAAGAATTCCGTCAGATTGTCTTCCGGGAAGGGGACAAGGTCATGCAGATCAAAAATAACTATAATATTGCGTGGCGCATGTATAATGCCATGGGAAAACGCTGTGATGAAGGCGTAGGCATATTTAACGGCGATGCGGGCATGATAAGAGAGATCGATGACGCTAACGAAACCATGCAGGTGGTTTTCGATGATGGGAAAGTGGTGGATTACGATTATTCCCAGCTGGAAGAACTGGAACTGGCTTATGCCATCACCATCCATAAATCTCAGGGCAGTGAATATCCTGTTGTTATCATTCCCGTTCACAGTGGCCCGCCTATGCTTATGACAAGAAACTTGCTCTATACAGCGGTGACCCGTGCCAAAACATTGGTGGTGCTGGTAGGCATACAGGAAACCATTTCCGCCATGGTCAGCAACGACAGGGAAGTGGGACGGTATACAGGTCTTGCCCAGCGGATACGGAATCTTTATGACTTTATGGCGGAGGCGGAAGAATGAGAAGTGTGAAAGAAATCATGCTGGAATTTCTTTTTCCGCCCAGATGCGCCATTTGCGGCAGTCTTTTGCCTTTGGAGAAAGAGGAACGGCTATTGTGTCCCGATTGTCTGGCACATCCGCCTTTTCTCACAGGAGAGAAATGTCAGATCTGCGGCAGACCTGTGGACAATGACGTTCTTTGTCATCGGTGCCGCCACGGGGATTTTCTGTTTGAGGCAGGCACAGCGGCATTTTCCTATGAAACCATGCAGGAGGAGATTGCCGCTTTTAAGTTTCATGGGTATCGCCATGAAGGTGAGCGGCTCAGTCACTTGATGGCAGAATATCTTTTGCAGGAGCATCCTGACTGGATCACATGGGCAGATGTGCTGACAGAAGTAACACTCCATGCCAATAAACTGCGGTTTCGCGGATTCAATCAGGCAGAAATTCTTTGCGAAGGATTGGCGAAAGAAACGGGAATGTATCATGTGCCCGGTGTGTTGGAGCGTCGTGTGGATACACTGCCCCAAAGCAGTCTGAAAGCGGAACAGAGAAAGGAAAATTTGAAGAACGTATTTGGTGTGGCAAAGAAAGAAGTCATTGAAGGAAAACGCGTATTGCTGCTGGATGATATCTTCACCACAGGCGCCACACTACAAGAGTGTACACGTACCCTTTTGCGGGCAGGAGCGGCGGCGGTTCGTATATACTGCTTATCGGTGGTCTGCAAAGAGGAGGATTTTGAACAGAATTCCATAGAAAAACCCTAAGAAATGACAAAAGTTTTCATGCAAGTGGGAGATTTTCGAAAAAAAACGAGGTTTCCTTTGTAAATCGTGAGAAAAAATAGTATAATTTTGTACCGTAAATGAAACAGTTAACGGATGTGACAATAGATTTGGGAGATTAAAAAATGGTACGGATTGGATTTGATAACGACAAATATTTGCAGATGCAGTCAACATGCATCAAAGAAAGAATCGGACAGTTTGGGGGCAAACTTTATCTGGAGTTTGGCGGCAAGCTTTTCGACGACTATCATGCTTCCCGGGTACTGCCGGGCTTCAAGCCGGATAGTAAAATCAACATGCTGGTACAGGTGAAAGAGGACGTAGAAATCGTTCTGGTCATCAATGCCGGCGATATTGAAAAGAACAAAGTTCGCGGCGATCTGGGCATCACTTACGACATGGACGTTCTGCGCCTTATTGACGCGTTCCGTGGCTACGGCCTGTATGTGGGCAGCGTCGTACTGACACAGTTTAACGGTCAGGAAAGCGCGGTGGCTTATCAGCGGAAACTGGAAAATCTGGGTCTAAAGGTATATCGCCATTACACCATCCCTGGCTACCCCAGCAATGTGCCCCTCATCGTCAGCGAAGAAGGCTTCGGAAAAAACGAATATATCGAAACAGAACATTCTCTGGTTGTTGTAACAGCACCTGGCCCCGGCAGCGGTAAAATGGCAGTCTGTCTTTCTCAGCTGTACCATGAAAACAAACGTGGCATCAAGGCTGGCTATGCGAAATTCGAAACATTCCCCATCTGGAATGTGCCTTTGCAGCACCCCGTCAACCTGGCTTATGAAGCGGCTACCGTTGACCTGAACGACATGAACATGATTGACCCCTTCCATCTGGAAGCTTACGGCGAAACCACTGTGAACTATAACCGTGACGTAGAGGTATTCCCGGTACTGAACGCCATGTTTGAAAAGATTTACGGGGAATCTCCCTATAAATCCCCCACAGATATGGGCGTTAACATGGTAGGCAACTGCATCGTGGATGACGAAGCGGTGAAAGACGCCTCCAGAAATGAAATCATCCGCCGGTATTATAAAGCCCTGTGCGAACAGAGAAAAGGCAACGGCGGCGAAGAATCCATCTATAAACTGGAACTGTTGATGAAGCAGGCAGGCACTGGCGTGGATAACCGTCCCGTAGCAGCAGCGGCTATGAAGAGAGCCGAAGAAACCGGCGCACCTGCGGCAGCCATCGAACTGCCTGATGGTACCATCGTTACCGGCAAGACAAGCTCTCTGCTGGGCGCGTCTTCTGCCATGCTGCTGAACGCACTGAAGAAACTGGCAAATCTGGATCACGATGTGAAGCTGATTTCTCCCACCATCATCGAACCTATCCAGCATTTGAAAGTGTCTCATCTGGGCAACCATAACCCCAGACTGCACACAGATGAAATCCTCATCGCCCTGTGCATTTGTGCCGCAACAGATGAAAAGGCGGAACTGGCTATGCAGCAGCTGGAAAAACTGAAATGCTGCGAAGTACACTCTTCCGTTATCCTTTCTGGTGTGGATGAAAACGTATTCCAGAAACTGGGCGTGAACCTGACTTGTGAACCCATTTATCAGACCAAAAAGCTGTTCCACGGCTAATTTGTCACAGTCCATTTCAAAAAATAAAAAAGAGCCGAAAATTTCTGTTGATGCAGAGATTTTCGGCTTTTCTGTTATAAAAATAAGCCGGATATTCCCAAAGGAACATCCGGCATTTGTATGCTTATTTTTCAATGAGTTTTTTAGCCAGTTCGTAATCAGATTTCTTTACATATACTTTGTGTTCCAGACAACGATTGCTCATGTCGCTGTTGACACTGACCTGAGCACCCAGAGGGGAAGTGGATGAGCTGATGAGGCTTTGTCCGCCCAAAGGGGACTCGATACGCTTTGTGTCCAGATCATACTCAATGTTGTTTTGTTTCAGAATATCTCTTACACGTGCCTGTTCTGCCATGTCGTAAGTGATGCAGACTTCTTTTCTGTTGAATACGTTAATCATATAAACCCCTCCTGTTCCAGCAGAGAAACTGCCTGCTGTAATTGCTTTTTATGGACATAAAAGGTATACGCCATGGATTGTGTCATCATGGTTTCGGGATCGGGCACAGGAAAAAAGCCGTTGGTCTGATGGGGATCTTTCACTGACACCATGTGTTCCACGCCCCCGTGGGTCAGCAGATTCCGCAGCTTGGTCTGTTCTTCCAGTGAAGATACTGTGATCAGTTCTACGCTGTTAAAGGATGTGAACATGTTATCGCCTCCTGTTTGCCGTCCTTGCGCTTTTTTTCATCATAGCATATTTCTTCCAAAATGAAAAGAATAAATGTCTGACTACCAGAACAGTCGCAGTAGCCCCATGGCAAGGAAAATGCCGCCGGACAAAAGGGTATAGCGGTTTTCCGCCATGGGTGCCGCTTCCATAAGCCGTTTTCCTGCGCCTGCGCCAACAGAAAGGAAAAATGTCTGCAAAAGAGCAGCGAAAAAAGGCAGCCAGTATACGGAAAACCCTGCCGCGGCAGCACTGAGCCCAACGCCGCAGGCATCGGCGGAAAGCACCAGACCCAACAGCAAAGCTTCGCCTGCTTCCAGCACGGCAGAACCGTCTGTGTCGCATTGGGAAGGACTGCGCAGGAATTTCAGGGGAGAGGGGCTGTCAGTCTGTTTGCGGCATCCTTGAAACAGCAGGAACAGACCAAAGCCCACCAGAAACAACGCCGCCCCTCGCTCCGCCCAGTGGGGAGGCAGACAGGCAGCTAGAAAGGTACCAGCTTTGAGAAAAAGAAACAACAGCGCAGCCGTTTCCAATCCCAAAACCACACGGGAGAAAATGGGCAGGGAGATACGCCTAAGCCCGCATGCCATACCGGCTCCCAGCGCGTCCAGACTGAGAGAAAGCGCCAGCAGAAAGGAAAGAATCATGGGAAACACCTCCTGTGGTCATCATATGCACCAGTCATGTTTTTGGTCATAGGCGCATAGAATGGAAAAGCAGGACAACCAAAGACAATGAGAGAAACGGGTGAGGATATGAATTGGTGGCAAATGGAAACGAAAGAAGCGGCACGCCGGCTGGAAACAGACGAAAAACAGGGATTAACTTCCCAAATGGCGGCGGAGCGGCTGGCGCAAAAAGGCAGGAATGAACTGGCTGAAACGGACGGCAAAAAAAGTCTGTTCTGGCGGTTCCTGGCACAGTTTGATGACTTTATGATATTGCTGCTGCTGGGAGCGGCAGTGGTGTCTGTGGTCATTTCCAGATTGAGCGGGGAAAATGATGTGCTGGATGCGGTGATGATTCTGGGCATTGTGGTACTGAATGCGGCATTGGGGCTTTTTCAGGAAAGCAAAGCAGAAAAGGCGCTGGAAGCCCTGAAAAAAATGGCGGCGCCCCATGCTCGTGTCATTCGAGATGGTGTGGTGCGTGAAATTCCGGCGGCAGAAGTGGTGCCGGGGGATTTGCTGTTGTTGGAAACAGGGGACGCTGTCTGTGCTGACGGGCGTGTGGTGGAAAGCTGCAGTCTGAAAACAGAAGAAAGCGCCCTGACAGGAGAAGCGCTGCCGGTGGAAAAAACGGCGGCAGGGGGCTTGTCCGCAGAAACGGCAACAGGTGACCGGAAAAACATGGTGCTTGTGGGAGGATATGTGGTCTACGGCAAAGGGAAAGTGCTGGTGACAGCAACGGGCATGGATACAGAAATGGGGCGTATTGCCGCTATGCTTTCCCATACATCTGACAGCATGACGCCTTTGCAGAAGAAATTGGAACAGACAGGAAAACAGCTGGGCATTGGTGCACTGGCAATCTGTGCTCTCATTTTCTGCATGGGGATTTTGCAGGAGAAACCGCCCTTTTCCATGTTTATGACGGCGGTGAGTCTAGCGGTGGCAGCCATTCCCGAAGGACTGCCTGCCATTGTGACCATTGTGCTGGCTATGGGTACTTCTCGTATGTCGGAAAAACATACCATCGTCAGAAGATTGTCGGCAGTGGAAACATTGGGCGGCGCGCAGGTTATTTGTTCTGACAAAACAGGAACATTGACCCAGAACCGCATGCAGGTTACCACATGGACAGATTACAGCCATAGAGAGCCGAAAAATGAGGATTTGCGTGAAACAGTGGCAAATCTTTTTGCCCTCTGCAATGACTGCAATGTGTCCGATGGAAATTTGCAGGGAGAACCTACGGAAAAAGCTCTTGGGGAATATGCCCAAAGCATGGGTATCGACTTTGCCGCCCTCCGGCGGGACATGCCGAGGGTGGGAGAAATTCCTTTTTCTTCGGCAAGAAAGCGCATGACCACCCTCCACAAAACAGAGGATGGCTGGATTTCTGTCACAAAAGGCGCGCCGGATATTCTGCTGGAAAAATGCGCCTTCTGTATGGAGGGCAGTGGACAGGTTCCCTTTGACAGCAGACGAAAAAGCATGGCAAGAATGGTCAATGGGGAAATGGCGGCACAGGCGCTCCGAGTAGTAGCGGTGGCGTTTCGCCAGTGGTCGGAAAAACCACCTCTGACAGAAGAAGCCTTGGAGCGGAATCTGGTTTTCGCAGGCATGGCAGGCATGGTAGACCCACCCAGACCGGAAGTAAAAGAGGCGGTACATCTTTGCAGACAGGCAGGCATCCGTCCTGTCATGATTACGGGAGACCATGTGCTGACAGCAGAAGCCATTGGCAAAGAATTGGGCATTTATCAGAAAGGAGACTGCGCTGTCACAGGGGCGGAACTGGACAAAATGAGCGACAAGGAACTGGAAACGGCGGCAGAAACCTGCACGGTTTTTGCCAGAGTGGCACCGGAGCATAAAGTACGTATTGTGCAAGCATTTCAGAAACGGGGTAATGTGGTTGCTATGACAGGGGATGGTGTCAACGATGCACCGGCTTTGAAAACGGCAGACATCGGCTGTGCCATGGGCAAAAGCGGCACGGAAGTGGCAAAAGGCGCGTCAGACCTGATTTTGACGGACGATAACTTCGCCACCATTGTGGAAGCGGTACGGGAAGGACGGGGCATTTATGACAATATCCGCAAAGCAGTCCACTTCCTCCTTTCCAGCAATATCGGGGAGATTTTGACCATCTTTGTGGCAATGCTTTTGGGCTGGGCGGCACCTCTTTTGCCCATTCAGCTTTTGTGGGTGAATCTGGTGACGGACTCTCTGCCTGCCATTGCCCTTGGTATGGAGCCGGCAGAGGAAAACACCATGGAACGACCGCCCCGGAAAAATACCGGAAGTTTGTTTGGGGACGGACTTGGCGGCAGAATCCTGTTAGAAGGGGTTATGATTGGGGTTTTGGCGTTGCTGGCTTTCGGCATTGGGCATGTATATTTTGACCAAGAAGACGGCTATGCCGTAGGGCGTACCATGGCTTTTGCGGTGCTTTCTCTTTCTCAGCTGGTGCATGCTTTCAATATGCGGGGAGAAGGCTCTCTGGGGAAATTGCCCTTCTGCTCTAACAAGTTTCTTCTCATGGCATTTGTGGTGGGGGTTGTCCTCCAGTGTGTTGTGATCATGATGCCGCCTTTAGCAGGTATTTTCCAGGTGGTACCTTTGAACGGAGAACAGTGGCTGTTGACAGCGGCTCTTGCGCTGGCGCCTTTGCCTTTGGTGGAACTGGAAAAAGCCATCTGGCATTCAAAACAGAAATAAAATTTTTAAAACCTGACTTTTTCCAAGTCGAGTTTTTTACGGCATCTTCATAAGAAAACAAAGAAAGCCAAAATCCTTATGATGACAAAGGAGTTTGGCTTTCTTATTTTATTCAGATTTTATTTGTTATGGTTGCTTTGCGGTGTCAATTTTTGCCAAGACACTTTGGCAGAATTTTGCCTTTTTGCCGCCTTTCTTTTGTTGTATAATGAAACTATATAGAGAGGAGGAGGTTCCCATGAAACATGCAGTCATTACGGGAGCCACAGGCGGCATTGGACATACTCTGGCGGAAGGCTTTGCGGCGGCAGGGTATTTTGTCATTGCTACGGACTTGCCCGAAACAGCAGATTTTACAGGAGAAAATATGGTATACCTGCCCATGGACTTACGGCAGGAAGCAGACATAAAACAGTTTTTTGAAACCGTGCGCCAGAAATACGGCGTCATTGACGTACTGGTGAACTGCGGTGCCATCAGTCGTATGCAGAAATCTCCGTTGGAATTGACAGCAGCGGAATTTGATGATGTCATTCATACAAACCTGCGGGGGACTTTTTTGTGCTGTCAAAATTTCCTTCGTGCCAATGAAGGCGCGGAATACGGCAGAATCATCAACATTGCTTCTACCAGATGGAATCAGAACGAAGCGGGCTGGGAGGCTTACGGCGCATCCAAAGGCGGCGTGGTTTCTCTTACCAACAGCCTGTGCGTATCTTTGACGGATACGGCGGTGACGGTGAACGCCATCAGCCCCGGCTGGATTGAAACGGGAAATTATGACGCTTTGACGGAAGCAGACCATAAACAGCATCCTTCCGGACGAGTGGGGAAACCTGCGGATATTCTGCGGGCATGTCTGTTTTTGGCAGCTGCGGAAAGCGATTTTATCAACGGCATCAATCTGGTGGTAGACGGCGGTATGACCAAGAGAATGATTTATGTGGAATGAATTTGTCCTTTTTGGGCGGACAAAGGATTTTAAAGGCGCAAAAGCCCGAAACAAAGCAAAAAAAGGCTTTGCAGTGGGGGTGTTTCGTGATATAATCTGAATGTTAGGGCGAAATTTAGAAAGTCCTTTGGCGAATGATTTGGAAGGATGAATGTTGTTTATGGATAAATTGATTGTACAGGGACGTAAACGTCTTGTAGGGGAAGTCAACATCAGTGGCGCGAAAAACGCGGCTGTTGCAGTGATTCCCGCGGCTATCATGGCAGAGGGCGTCAGTGTATTGGAAAACCTGCCCCGCATTGAGGATGTGAACAATCTCTGTCATACCATCGAAAAACTGGGTGGCACATGCACCTATTTGGATAATGGGCATACATTGAAGATCGACTGCGATAAGGGAACAGCCCATTGTGCCACTTTTGAAGAAGTACAGAAGATCAGAGCTTCTTATTATTTCCTGGGAGCGATGCTTGCCAGATACAAAAAAGCAGAAGTTGCATTGCCCGGGGGCTGCAACTTTGGTGTCAGACCCATTGACCTGCATCTGAAAGGCTTCCGTGCCCTGGGTGCAACAGTGGAAGAAGGCAACGGCATGGTTCGTGCTTACGCAGACAGACTGGTGGGCACTTCCATTTATATGGACCAGGTAAGTGTAGGCGCTACCATCAATATCATGCTGGCTGCATCTATGGCAGAAGGCGTGACAACCATTGAAAATGCGGCAAAAGAACCCCATGTTGTAGATACCGCAAACTATCTGAACATGATGGGTGCCAATATCAAAGGCGCTGGTACAGATGTGATCCGTATCAAAGGTGTGGAAAAACTCCACGGCGCACAGTATACCATTATTCCTGACCAGATTGAGGCAGGAACATACATGATCGCCGCAGCCATTACCGGCGGCGATGTGCTGGTGAAGAACATCATTCCCAAGCACATGGATTCTCTGACAGCAAAGCTGGATGAAATGAACGTGACTATTGAGGAGCATGATGACTCCATCCGTGTCACAGCAAACAGACCTTTGCACTGTGCAAACGTCAAGACCATGAGTTATCCCGGTTTCCCCACAGACTTGCAGCCCCAGATCGCGGCGCTGCTGAGCGTTTGTCAGGGACAGAGCGTTATCACAGAAAACGTATGGGACAACCGTTATCAGTACATTGACGAACTGCGGAAGATGGGCGCACAGGTGCAGATCGACGGCAGAATCGCCCGCATTGACGGCATTCCCCGTTTGACTGGGGCAAATGTTTCCGCCACAGACCTGCGTGCAGGGGCAGCCATGATTCTGGCGGCACTGGCAGCAGAAGGCGAAAGCGTCATTGATGGAGTGAAGTACATCGACAGAGGTTATGAAGAAGTCGAACATAAATTCAATGCACTGGGTGCGGATATCACCCGTGTGAGCGAATAAGAGAGAAATTTTTTAACAGCCGTAAGAGGGAGCGGAAGGCGGAACTTTTGCGGCTGTTTTTATGGAATATTTTGGAAAGGAGGGGGATCCCTTGGATTTTTGTACCATTGCCAGCGGCAGCAGCGGCAACAGCCTGTTTATGGGCACAGAACATACGAAAATTCTCATCGATGCAGGCGTCAGCGGTAAGCGGATACTGGAAGGACTGGAAAAACTGTCTCTCACTGGTGACCAGATCGACGCTTTGTTTATCACCCATGAGCATATTGACCATGTGAAGGGGGCAGGGGTATTTTCCCGAAAGTTTGACGTGCCGATCTATGCCACTATGGAAACGTGGGATGCTATGGAAGGCATCCTGGGCAAAATTGCCCCACGCAACAAACGTTTTGTATATGAAGGGGAGCCATGTGTCATCAATGACCTGTGTGTGAAACCTTTTGCTATTCCCCATGACGCGGCGGCACCTGTGGGTTACAGCGTTTTTGCGGGAGAAAAGAAAATCACTGTGGCCACAGACATCGGCCATGTGACAGATATTATCCGGGAGAATATCACCGACAGCGATATTTTGCTTCTGGAATCCAACCATGACGAGGATATGGTGAAAAAAGGGCGGTATCCTTGGAATCTGAAACAGCGTATTCTGGGGGAAAGAGGGCATCTGTCCAACCGCACCGCCGGCGCATTGCTTGCGGAGGTTATGAGCGGAAAAATGAAACATATTTTCCTGGGACATTTGAGCGAAGAAAACAACAGCCCCTACCTTGCTTATGAAACGGTGGCGGAGATTCTGGAACGAAACCGCATCAAACTGGGCGGCGCATTGAAAATGGATATGGCTGCCAGAAATTCCAATGGGGCAAAGGTCACCATTTGAGGAGGGAGAAGCCATGCGAATTACCATTGTTTGCGTAGGCAAGCTGAAAGAAAAATACTGGCAGGATGCCATTGCGGAATACAGCAAGCGTTTGAGTCGGTATCATAAATTGGAAATCGTGGAACTGCCCGACGAGAAAGCGCCGGAAACCATGAGTCCAGCGCAGGAAGAAGAAGTGAAGAAAAAAGAAGGGGAACGCATTCTGAAAGCCATCAAAGACGATGCCTTTGTGGTAGCTCTTGCCATTGAGGGAAAAGGGCTCACATCCGAAGGTCTGGCAGACTTCATGGCAAAAAAAGCTGTTGGCGGCGTCAGCCATATGGCTTTTGTCATTGGCGGTTCTCTGGGATTGTCTGCGGAAGTCATGAAACGGGCAGATTTTGCTTTGAGTTTTTCTGCTATGACATTCCCCCATCAGATGATGCGGGTGATTTTGCTGGAACAGATTTATCGGGCAGAACGGATCAACCGGAAAGAACCTTATCATAAATAATTTCGTCAAAGGCTCATTTCATTCAAGCCTTTGACGAGGGGACAGAGGTATAAAACAAAAGTTCCATCGGCTAAAAGCCTCGAAACTTTTGTTTCTTCCTCGTCGGAAGTAAATTCCGACTGCGGATTCCAGTTGGGGAACTCTTTGTTCCCCAAGCCCTTCCGTATTCTTGCAAAAAGTATAAAATTATGTTTTTTGGCAGACTAAGAGAACGCGAAAGCGTTCTTTTTTTGTTGGCAAAAGGAAATCGTCAATAAAAAAGAGCGGTTTTTCCGCTCTCAAGTTTCATTTTTTTCATTTGTATCAGGAATAAATTCCAGATTTTCCAAAGCAAAACGCAATGCCATACACATTAATTCATTGCGAGAATAATCGCTCTTTCCTGCAAGTTCGTCAAAAGCATCCAGCAGTCCTTTTTCTATGCGTAAAGAAGTAATGACATAATTATCTGATTTTTTGGAACGTACAACAAATTTATTTCCCATGATAAAATCTCCCGTTGGTTTTTCTTTATTATACGCAGTGCAGATTGACTTTAATATAATAATAAATATAATATAAAATATACTAATTAATATATTATATTCGGATTATAGGG
>ERZ507070.593-NODE-593-length-15738-cov-6.32162_pt1 | contig 15738 bp, 20 predicted proteins | sample MGYA00512865_ERZ507070 | MGnify/ENA metagenome assembly ERZ507070
TTCTGCTGATTTCTGCATATGACTGGAGTGAATTTGAAGCGGAGGCCCGTGAAGCGGGTATCAGTGGTTTTATTTCCAAGCCCCTTTTTAAATCTACGCTGTATCATGCTTTGCGTCAGTATATGGACATTGAAACAGAAAATGACCAGACATTGAATCAAAATATTGATCTATCCGGACGGCGTATCCTGCTCGCTGAAGATAATGAGCTTAACTGGGAGGTCGCAAGAGAATTGTTATCAGATTTGGGAGTAGAACTGGATTGGGCAGAAGATGGACAGATATGTCTGGATAAGTTTGAAAAATCAGCAGAAGGTTATTATGATGCCATTCTTATGGACATACGAATGCCGCATATGACAGGATATGAGGCAACAAAAGCGATTCGGGGACTGGATCATTCGGATGCCTTATCTATTCCAATCATAGCTATGAGTGCAGATGCTTTTTCTGATGACATACAGCATTGTATGGAATGTGGTATGAATGCCCATATAGCAAAGCCAATCGATGTCATAGAATTGACTCGATTATTGAAAAGATATTTAATATAAATCTATCCCTAAAAGTACCTGTCCGAGAGAACACACTTTTATATTTATTACAGCCTTCTACTTTTGCTACGGTGTATAAAGGGATGATTTGTCCACTTGATTAGACGTGATCTGTATTTGAGTAAATTGGCTCGCAAGAAGATTAACGACTTGATTAGGTATGGTGTCAGGCGTGGGATGTCCTTCGGATGCATCTTCCAGGTGCCTAAATCGATATAGAGGAAGGATAGTTTTTTGCTATTATGCACATATATTTATGGATAGGAGGCGTCATATGGCTGTTGATTATAATCGGGAAACGTACAAAAAGATTATCAGGGATGGAGAAGAATGCTGGGCATATGATTGGTGCAAAAATGCAAATATAGATACGTTCAATTATATGCTTGACAGATGGGGAAATGATATCCAACGGTTTTATTATATTAGTGATACGCAACAGTTCTTCCTCATCAACAAACAAGAACGCTTTGTAATGAAAATAATAAATCCCACGGTAGTGAAATTTCTGAGAGAGAATTTTTATATGGCCAATATTAATGAAACTTTCATGGAACTATTTACTTCAATTGGGAATTTCAAAGAAATCAAATACGAGTAAGGCATTGTGTATCCAGTAAAGGTAATAATAAAGTCAGCTATATGGATTATATCAGTATCAAGTTTGACCTCAACTGAACACAGATTAACAGAGCTAAACACAGTGTCATTTGCAGTTTTGCAGATGACACCATTTTGTGTACCGATCATGGGACTAATCTTACTGGTAAGGTCATGTATTAACTGTCAAATGGAGTGAACTACAAGTCGTTATCAGTAATGATATGGATGGAGTGGTGAAGCAAAGCTTTTGAGTCTACAGATAGGATCAAAAAAGTTCGGGGATCCTTTGTATCCCGATTACGCAGGTTTATCGAGAGCTATTGAGGGGGCTATTTTGGGTGAAAAAGAATGCAAATAGAGTACTTCGGGGAACAATATAGGATCACATAAGAAATAATAGTAAGAAGAAAACAGAAAATCTGCGAGACCGTTGCTGTTCAGTTTTTTATATATGCCATTACTTTTAAAGATTTTAGCCGGAGGAACTTGATGGAAGGAAAGACCTGTTGTGTCTCGGGACACAGAGATATACTTGCTGATGAAACAGCCCATGTAAAGGAGGCTCTGCGCCAAGAAATTGAAAAAGCAGTTAACGATGGCTTTACTGCCTTTCTTTCTGGATTTGCTGATGGCGTGGATCAGAACTTTGCGGAGATTATTTTGGAAATGCAGAATGAAAATCCAAATTTGAAGCTGATTGCGGTGCTTCCATACCAGAAACGGATGGACAGTCTGTATCAGAAAGAACATACAAACGCCCTTCTGGATGCCTGTGCAGAGGTTATCGTAATTCAGGAAGAATACAGGCCCAACGTCTATGCCAAACGTAACCGTTACATGGTGGAACATTCAGACCGTGTAATTGCAGTATATGACGGACGGGAAAAAGGCGGTACAGTTAAGACGATCCGCTTTGCGCACCAATTTAGGAAAGAACTGCGGGAAATACCCGTAGGGTTAAACTTGGACAAAAACAGGACAAATCTTGGACAAAGCAGGAGATGAAAAAGTGGAGATACAGGCTGCTCTATGGTATAATAAACATTCAACCGTGAAGACCAGTGACAATTCGGTTGGATTTGAATAAATTATCAATCAACTTTTATGAAAATGGGAAACCACAGTTTGAAAGGAGTATTTGCATGAAACACGTATGTATGCTTATATCTGTGGCTGATATTAACGCCGCAAGAAAATTTTATGAGGATCTGTTTGGATTAGAGGTGTTTCAGGATTACGGTAAGAACATCGCCTTTACCTGCGGCCTGGCATTGCAGCAAGATTTTGACTGGCTTGTGAATCTGCCGAAAGAAAAGATATTAAGGAAATCCAACAATGCGGAAATCGTCTTTGAGGAACAGGATTTTGACGGTTTTTTGGACAAGCTGAAAGAATACCCGGACATTGAATACCTGGGAGAAGTGATCGAACATAGCTGGGGCCAGCGGGTAATCCGGTTCTACGATTTGGACGGCCATATCATTGAGGTCGGCGAGGATATGAAAATGGTGATAAAGCGTTTTCTTGCTTCTGGTATGACGATGGAAGAAGTTTCTGTGAAAATGGATGCTTCTATTGAGGATTTGACAAAACTTCTAAACAGCTAATACATGATGGACGAATAAACAAATCAGAAGTGGAGATGAAGAATAATGAAAAAAATCATGACTATTTTTAGTGTCATGTTACTTATCATATCACTGTCTGCTTGTTCACCAGATTTCAATGGAAGCAGAACAGGGAATGACAATCAACTAATTATGGAATATACAGCGTTTAATACTACTGATTCTCAAGATTTAGTTGTTGAAGCTGGAGACACCATTCATGTGGAAATTGTAATTGAGGACGGTCATTTGTCATATAAAATTCAGAAAAATGATGATGAACCTATCGCTGAAAGTGAAAGCATTTTCTTTTCGGAAGAATTTGATGTTGAAGTAAAAGAAAGTGGTACATATACAGTAACTGTAACAGGAGAAAAGGCAAAAGGGAGTATAAAAATCACGGTAGGTGAATAAATAAATCGGGATTTGTGGAGGAGATAGTATGCTTGAAAATATACCAACTCAATCAATTATGACTGAATTGCTCGGACAATCCTTGTATGAGATTTGGCAAGCGCTATGTTCGGCTATTGATGAAAAATACGAGATGGAGCAGCTATGGAATACCGGGGGTAAGAATTGGACTTACGAGTATAAGTATCGCAGAGGCGGAAAAACTCTCTGCAGCTTATACGCAAAAAGTAGTTGCGTTGGTTTCATGATTATTTTTGGGAAGGATGAAAGAACAAAATTTGAAGATATAAGAGGTACTCTTTCTGACGTTGTTTGCAGAAAATATGATGAGGCAAAAACCTATCGTGACGGGAAATGGGTCATGTTTGAACCAACCAATACGGCTGATTTTGATGATTATATGAAATTGTTGGCTATCAAAAGAAAACCGAACCGAAAATGACAAATTTCCGTTTATCGGGAAGTTACAGAGAACAAAAAATCGGGATTTGTTGGAACAAAATCGAAAGCGATAGCAAACAGAAAATCCATAGGGAGTAAATGAAAAAAGAAGAAAACTTTAGCAAGTGTTTGTTTGATATCGTATTGTATCTGATAATTATTCAAGCGATATTTCTTGGAATTAAGCAGATAACATTTCATTTCATAGCTGAGGAACTTTTTTCAAGAAGTATGGTTACGATGGTATCGATGTTCATTGGAATAATATTCTTATGGGTGTATAGCAAATGGAGAAGTTCTGAGTTTTCTGTGCTGCCAGTAAAATTTGGAAAAGTATATATTGTCGCTACTATTTTTTCAATGTTGTTTTTTGTGGTTACTTTGTTCCTAATAAGAGGATTTTCATTACAGAATATGCTTATGATTCTATATGGTGGAATTGTTACGCCGATATTTGAAGAATTGCTTTTTAGAGGAATTATTTGGAACAAGTTAAGTTGTTATATCAAAAGAGAATGGAAAACCTATTTATTAGTGACTATTCTATTTGGGTTATGGCACATCGGATATGCTATTGGGATTTATTTATGGCAAGGCGGAAGCATGTTACACTGTATTTTTATGAAGGTCTTATGGGGAACGTTGTATGGTTTGTTTATAGGTGCTTCAGAGTTAAAACAAAGAACTGCTATTTAGGAATCCTTGCACATGGAGTATTAAATATATTTGGATAATACCCTTTATAGAAAGTCTCTTTTTATCAAAGGGTAATATAACTGGTTCAGTATAGAAATGATAGACAACTCAGAATTTGAAGGGAGCATGCAGGCTATGGATAACTGGTTTACAATAGATAGAGTAGATGATAATACTTATATTATCAGTGAATATCGACATTGGGAAGAAACGCATTGCTATTTATTAAATGGAAGCGAGCGAAGCCTACTTATTGACACAGGACTGGGCATTTCAAACATATACGATGAAGTTATAAAATTCACAAATAAGCCTATTACGGCAGTTGCAACACACATTCATTGGGACCACATTGGAGGTCACAAATATTTTCCTGATTTCTACGCTCACGCTGCTGAATTAGATTGGCTAAACGGTAAATTTCCACTGTCGATGGAAACAATTCGGGAGATGGTAGTTGATCGCTGTGATTTGCCGGACGGATTTGATGTCGGTTCTTATGTGTTTTTCCAGGGAACGCCGACAAGGATTGTAGCCGACCATGATATGATTGATCTTGGTGGACGGCAGATTGAGGTACTGCACACCCCTGGACACTCGCCAGGACACCTGTGTTTCTGGGAAAAAGATACAGGATATCTTTTTACTGGCGATTTGGTATATAAAGATGTATTATTTGCCTACTATCCATCCACTGATCCGGAGGCATATCTCACCTCGTTGAAAAAGGTTGCGTCTTTGCCTGTTAAGAGAGTGTTCCCCGCTCATCATTCCTTGGATGTCCAGTCGGAAATCTTATGTCGTATGCGGGATACACTAGAGCAGCTAAAGACTGCCGGGAAACTGCACCATGGAAGCGGCAAGTTTGACTATGGTGATTGGGGGATATGGCTATAACTTCCAATTTGCGCCACAGCCCTGGCAGACCATCGCGCAGAGATTTTATTCAATTAAAATTTGTGGAGGACAACTATTGTGGATAAAGCAGTTATTTATATACATGGAAAAGGTGGAAATGCTGAAGAAGCTATTCATTACAAACCGCTCTTTAGTGATTGTGATGTGATTGGTCTTGACTATAGTGCACAGTTTCCATGGGAAGCAAAAGAAGAATTTCCATTACTTTTTAGTTCGATTTGTAAAAACTACAGGTCAGTTGAAATAATCGCCAATAGCATTGGAGCATATTTTGCTATCAATGCCTTATCAAATCAGCAGATTGAAAAAGCATATTTTATTTCGCCCGTTGTAGATATGGAAAGGCTCATTGCTGATATGATGATTTGGGCAAATGTTACAGAAGATGAACTCAAAGAGAAAAAAGAAATTCAGACAACCTTTGGAGAGACCCTTTCATGGGATTATCTTTGCTATGTAAGAGAAAATCCTGTTACATGGGAAATCCCAACGCATATTTTGTATGGTGAAAAAGATAATCTTACCGCTTATGGAACGATATTTGAATTTGCACAGAGAACTAATTCAACACTTTCTATCATGAAAAATGGAGAGCATTGGTTTCATACTGAAGAACAAATGAAATTTCTTGATGAGTGGATAAACGAATCTGCCAAATAAATAACTTCCCGTTTTTCGGGAAGGTACAGAGAGTGAAAAATCGAAAGTTGTGGAGATATATGATGAAGAATAAAGACATTGTAAAATATTTCTATGAAGTAATTGTTTCAGAAAATTTACTTGAGGAACTTTCTAAATACATATCAGAGGATTGTGTGCAGAGAGCTGGCGAAAAAGAAATTTTCATAGGAATAGACGGAATGAAACAACATCTTGTAGCACTGAAAAAAACATATCCCGATTACACCATGAAAATTATTCGCCAATATGTAGCAGATGATTATGTTATTTCGGAATTTATTATGAGGGGAACGCCCAAAGGAAAATTTATTGGAATAACACCTACGAATAAGGTTTTGGAAATTACAGGGGTGGATATTGATAAAGTCATAGACGGAAAAATTGTTGAACATGGCGGTGCTGCGAATACCTTTGAAACCTTTTTTGAACATCATTTAATTAAACCTGTATAAATAAAAATTCCAGTTTGTCAAGTCCTTTCAAACCTTTCTTAACTCCTTTAGTTAAGAGACATCGTTTGCAATAGATCTATGGAAGTTTTGCAACCAGGTAGTTGAAGCCAATGGAGGAAACATATATGGGTATTCAGAAAAATATTTTGACTGGCTTGTGAATCTGCCGAAAGAAAAGATATTAAAGAAATCTAACAATGCGGAAATCGTCTTTGAGGAACAGGATTTTGACGGTTTCCTGAACAAACTGAAAGAATATCCGGCCATTAAATATTGGGGAGAAGTGATCAATCATAGCTGGGGCCAGCGGGTAATCCGGTTCTACGATTTGGATGGCCATATCATTGAGGTCGGCGAGGATATGAAAATGGTGATAAAGCGCTTTCTTGCTTCCGGCATGACCATGGAAGAAGTTTCTGTGAAAATGGATGCTTCCGTTGAGGATTTAACAAAGCTTCTGAATAGCTAATACATGCTGGACGAATAAACAAATCGGAAGTTGGAGAGGTGGTATCTATATGGAAATTAGAACGATAGACAATGAACAAACAGCTGATGCAGTTGCACTTATATGGACAACATTTTTTCAGTTTGAAGCCCCTGATTATTCTGATGAAGAAATACAATCGTTTAGAAATTTTATTGAAGATAAAGCCATTTTGAAATCACTAGAATTTTTTGGGGCGTATGAAAATGAAGAACTAAAGGGGATTTTAGCTACAAATGATAATCGAAAACACATTTGCTGCTTTTTCGTAAAGGCACAATATCGCAGACAAGTATCGGTAAAAAGCTATGGGAATACCTTTTGAATCATAGCGAAAATAAAGAATTTACAGTCAATTCTTCTCCATATGCAGTTCCTGTTTATCATAAGTTCGGATTCGTGGATACAGATTGTGAACAATTAACTGACGGTATGAGATATACCCCGATGAAGTTTAGGAGATAGTGTCCAGTTTGTAGAGCTATTTTTAGTATACCTTCTTGTGTATAAGCTGCACTTGCATAAAATGATTGGATTGAAGAGTACAGATGATGTTGCTATGAAAATAAAAGCATTGCTGTAAGTTCTGGTTACAGAACTAATTTAATGTCGCCTTATTGGCAAAGAACGATGAGCCGCCTTAGGCGGAGAAAGCGTATGTCAAGATGGAAGAAAGGCCGAATGTAAATGAAAGAAATTATTAACTTTATTGAAATGAATGTGGATGGCAGAACGCTGGTTACAAAGGAATTGGTTTACAAACTGGAAAATGGTGCGTTACAGGGCGTATATGCTGACCAAATATCCTTTTCTAATCTGAAATATTCGCAAAGTGGATTGCAGATAGATATGTTTATTGTATCTAACGAGAAAATATGGCTTGTTGGTAAGGATGGGAAACGAGAGAAATTGAGAAAGGATTTTAGTGCTGTATCCCTGTTTCGTTTTGAACTGGCGAGGCGAAAAAGCACGAATGCAATTACAGGTTGTTTTCGTTTTATTTCAGCTTCAGGAAAAAATGTGGCGGCAGAGGCTATTGTAAGTGGAATTTATGATGTGCGCATTGAAAATGGTGTGTTGAAATTGTCGGAAGATCAGGCGCTGTACCGGGATCAGCCTATACAAGGTGAGCGTTTTAAGCCTGTTGCTTTTCAATCAGAACATCGTTTTTATTGCGAGGACGGAAAACTGCACTATGAATATGATGGCAGAAGTTTTGACGTAGACGCCAAAACTATGCAGCGTTGCGATAGTAGCGATGCATTCCCTCCGTTTATTTCAATCGAGAAGTAAGCCAATCAATTCCAGTTTGCTGAGTTCTTTCAACCCTTTTTTCTAACGATGTTTTGTAACCAGTGACTGTAGCCAATGGAGGAAACGAATATGGATATCCAGAAAATTATCAGTTTAGTAACAAAAACGCAGGTATTAATAAAAAACCGTGAAATGGCCGCTCATGTAAAAGAGAAGGGTCTTGCAGACTACGTAACGCAGGTAGATATTGCCGTGCAAAATTTTTTAAAGAAGGAGCTGTTTGCCCTTGCGCCGGATATTCAATTTCTCGGAGAAGAAACCGGATTGCAGGAAATAAAGGCGGATCGCTTTTGGATCTTAGACCCGGTTGACGGGACTACCAATCTCATGCACGACTATCAGCATAGCGTTGTATCGTTAGCGCTGTGCCGTCAGGGAGAAATTGATATGGGAATCGTATACGACCCTTTCCGTGAAGAAGTGTTCTCAGCGATTAAGGGAAAGGGCAGTTTCCTTAACGGACAGCCCATACATGTATCAACCGCAGAAAAACTATCCGACACGATGGTTGGGCTGGGGACAGCAAAAAGAGAGCTGGCTGATGAAAACTTTGCCCGATTCCGCAGAGTGTTCGGCCAGTGCCAGGATGTCCGCAGGATTGGGTCTGCCGCTCTGGAACTGGCATATACCGCATGTGGCAGACAGGGAGGCTATTTCGAGATATATCTGAATCCCTGGGATTATGCTGCAGGTATGCTGTTAATTCAGGAGGCGGGAGGGCGGGTAACTGATTTTACGGGAAAGCCGCTTGATCCGCGAAAAGGCGGCAGCGTAGTGGGAACAAACGGATATATCCATACAGAACTGTTAAATCTGCTGTAAGCCGCGTGTTTTCTTTACAAAGAATGGAGAGGATATTGACTCATGATAGCCATTGAGCAAGAAGCTCATATCAAAATCTGTGATTTGAGTGGTGGGAGCATGTCACGAAATTTGATAGGATGATTATAAGATTTATAATAATTAAAATTTCAGAAGAGGTATACACAAATGGAGACTGTAGCAAATAATCAATCAAGTGTAGAAATCCAAATCGGCTTGTTTGAGGCAATAAAAGACTTATTATTGATTGAGCCTATTTTCTTGTTGGGAATTGTCTTGATTGGCATTTTCCTAGTTATGATATTCAAGAAAAATGGAGATATTCCTAAGGTCAAAACAGCTACTTTATCACTGACAATGTATTATTACTTATGTGTAATGCTATCGCATATTGTTGGCATTCCTACATTTAGTGAATATAGAAGGATTTCACAGTTAGGAGAAACATTTTTTAATCCAAATATAAATCTTATCCCTTTTAGCGATGGGTTTAGTTTGAGTTTTATTTTGAATATTTTTCTTTTTGTCCCATTGGGTTTTGTATGTCCACTTATCAGTAAAAATTTTGAACGTTTGAGAAATACAGTATTGATTGGATTTGGGCTATCCCTCACTATTGAAATTGTTCAGCTCTTTACGTTACTGAGAGCAACCGATATAGACGACCTACTTACGAATGTAATGGGAACAATAATAGGGTATTTTTGCTATAAACTAATTGCAAAATTGCGAATTGTAAAACCACATTTAAGTGATGACTCTATGAAACGGGATTTCACAGTATATATTCCGATTGTTATTATAATAGTTACCTTTGTATTAGGATTTTTTAGCTAAGTTCCAAATAACAGACTCAGAAATCATGGAAGATAGTATAACACTGTCCGTCTATGAGCGGTAAAAGAATGACAGAACGACTGTTTATAGCATAGATGGTAGTAGCACTTGGATAATCAAGAAGATTTTGAAATAGATATTTTATTGTTTCTAACGAGAAAATATGGCTGATTGGTCAGGAAAGACAACGAGAGAAATTAATAAAGGATTTCAGCGCTGTATCCTTGTTTCGTTTTGAATTGGCAAAGTGAAAAAGCAAGAACGCATTCACCGGTTGCTTTTGTTTTGTTTCTGCTTCAGGAAATAATTTAGCAGAAGAGGCTATTATATGTGGGATTTATGATGTGCGTCCTGAAAACGGTGTGCTAAATTATCGGAAGACCAGGCTTTATATCGAGATCAGCCGATATTCAATCGGAACATCGTTTTTATTGCATGGACGGAATACTGCGCTATGAATACGATGGTCGGTGTTTTAAGTGGACGACCGAACTATGAAGCGTAGCGATAGTTTCGGTACGTTTCACCGTTTATTATCGAGAAGTAGGCCAACAAATATGGGGAAAGCCGATTGATTACAGGGAAGGCGGCAGCGTAGCAGGAACAGACGGAATATCCATACAGAACTGCTAAACCTGCTATGAGCCATATGTTACCTTTTCAGAAATTAGTGAGAATATCGCAATACTTCTGAACAGCTAAGTTACAAATAAATAAAAGGGAATTTAAGGAGGTACATAACCATGAGAAATATGATTGCATACTGTGGGCTGGATTGTGAAAAATGCGACGCATATCTTGCAACAATCAATGACGACCAGGCGTTGCGTGAGAAAACTGCAAAACGATGGGCCGAGTTAAATAATGCTCCCATTTTACCTGAACATATCAACTGTGAGGGATGTCGGGTTGATGGAATTAAAACTGTATTCTGCGATAGTCTTTGCGGAATTCGCCAGTGCGCATTGAAAAAAGGTGTGACGACATGCGGTGACTGTTCAGACATGGAAAAATGTCAGACGGTTGGCGAGATTATCTCAAATTGTCCCGAAGCTTTGGATAACCTGAAAGTGTAAACAAGATACTCTGACCACTTTCGTTTTATTGAGGATATCACAAATGAATTTAACTTTTAGAAATGCAGAACGGAAAGATATGCCGTGTTCCGTCAGGAAGTTCAGCGTCTTTGCGGCCTACTTCAAGTTGTGGAGCTTCGCCCATCGTGCGTAGCCCGCGTTCTGCTGGGCCTTGATGCTGTTCTCCAAATCAATTCGCAGGGTGACGCCCTTTTGCGTCTGCTTCGGCCCTCTGTCCACGGCCAGCCCCGCGACGCGCCGGGTGAACTATTATTGCGCTGGTGGCCGTATTCCCGGCGCTGTGAAGATGGCGACGATCTGGTTGATATCGAAAAATGCGAAAAAGCCTGTAGACAGGCGTTTCAAAAAGCAAAGGCAGGATTAAGACAAGGAGAATAGACACGATGAAAACAATCGCTATTGTAGAAGACGACCAGCATATCGGTAACATCTTAGAAAGAGCTTTGACACGAGAAGGATATAAAGTTCTTAGAGCGTACTCGGGTACAGAAGCAGTTTATTTGCTTTCCCATACTGTACCTGATTTAATTCTTTTAGATTTAATGCTTCCGGGACTGACGGGCGAAGAAATTTTACCGAGAATAAACGATATTCCTGTTATTGTTGTCAGTGCAAAAGTCGGTATTGATGAAAAAGTAAATTTGTTACTGGGGGGCGCTGCGGATTACATTACAAAACCATTTGATATAAAAGAGTTGCTTGCCCGCATTACGGTACAATTTCGTAAAGATAACGGGCAAAAGCTTGCGCCTATACTTAATGTTGATGAACTTAAACTGAACATGGTATCGCATGAAGTTACAGTTAATGATATTCCGATCAAGTTGACTAAGACTGAATATGCCATCTTGAAATTGTTGATGCAAAATCCTAATCAGGCGATTTCAAAGACTGTAATTTTAGAGAGAATATGTGAGGATACACCTGACTGTACAGACCGCTCCCTAAAACAACATATCAGTAATCTTCGTAAAAAACTGCGTGATGTGACTGATAAAGATTATATAGAGGCGGTTTGGGGAATCGGCTTTAAGATAAAATGAAATTTTGACTGTTTCTTGACTGTTTTCTTGACCATTATCTTGACTATATATTAGTACAATAAGGCCATCGAACGCAAGGAGGAAAAACTAATGGATTATTGTTTGACAACTGCTGCGCTTTGTAAACAGTACAAGAATTTCAAAGCGTTAAATGGCCTTTCTATGCACGTTCCTAAAGGTTCAATTTATGGGCTTGTAGGTAGAAATGGGGCTGGGAAAACCACATTGATTCGTTTGATTTCAGGTATTCAAGAACCTACATCTGGCGAATATACACTATACGGCGTAAAGAATACGGATAGAGCAATTTATAAAGTCCGCCGTCGCATAGGGGCTGTAGTGGAAACTCCGGCGATTTATTCAAATATGACGGCAGAAGAAAATTTAAAAATACAATATCAGATATTGGGGATACCAAATTACGATGGTATCGAAGATTTACTCCAATTAGTCGATTTGGCAGACTGTGGGAAGAAAAAAACTAAGGATTTCTCGTTGGGTATGCGGCAACGCTTGGGGATTGCTGTTGCTCTCTGTGGCTCTCCTGATTTTCTGGTGTTAGACGAACCTGTGAATGGTTTAGATCCTCAAGGGATAATTGCGATTCGAGAGCTTATTTTAAGGCTGAATAAGGAAAAACAAATTACAATTCTAATATCCAGCCATATATTAGATGAATTAGCGAAATTGGCAACATATTATGGCTTTGTAGATGGTGGTACTATTGTAAAAGAAATCAGCGACACAGAGCTAAATGCCGCCTGCCGCAAATGTGTTCGTCTATCCGTGACTAACACAAAAGCATTATGCCGGGTACTGGATCATATGGGTATTGAATATAATATCATTTCTGATACGGATGCAGATATATATGGAGAAATAAGTGTGACACACCTCGCAATGGCTCTTGCACAAGAAAACTGTGAGATCAAATCCATGCAAGAGCATGATGAGAGTTTAGAAAACTATTACATGAACTTGGTTGGAGGTGAGAAAAATGCGTAATCTTATTTTTGCGAATATAACACGACTCAAAAAAAGTAAAATATTTTGGGCCGGTGTCATAGTGTCAATGGGCTATAGCGCATTTCTTTTGATTATGAACTATCTGGAAGCGACAACTTCGCCAGATACCGAAATTGTTCATTTGAACTGGTTTTTCCTTTCTGCTTTGTCAGTTGCGGCTATTTTCTGTCCCGTTTTCAGCGGATTATTCGTAGGGACAGAATATAGTGATGGAACAATACGCAATAAACTTATTGCAGGACATAAGAGAAGCAGTATTTACTTAGCGAACGGCATTGTTATCTTTATAGCTGAATATATGGTATTCCTGATGGCTTCTCTGGTTGTGATTATTATGGGAGGTCCATTGTTTGGATTTGATCTTGAATATCCTTTGTATTTTGCTTTAGATATACTTGGCGGGACACTAATGCTTTGTGCGTTTGCAAGCGTATTTACATTTATTTCTATGGTGGTTAGTAATAAGGCTTCTTCTGTCGCCGCCTGTTTGATTGTTTATGCGCTATTGTTTGGAATGGCAAATTTTTTAAGAATAGCGGTATTCAGTTATTATGGAGAAGTACCGTCGTCGGTCATTTTGAATGAAGCACTAAGATCTGTTCTGGAATTTTTATATGATTTCACACCAACGGGACAAAGTTTACAGCTCACAAATGGACTTTTATTGCATCCAAACAGGTTTCTCCTATATGCCATCATCAATATTGTGTTGACTACTATAGGTGGTTTAGCCATTTTTAAAAGGAAAAATCTAAAATGAGGGAGGTTTGAGAATGATTATTCCTTGGATTCTATGTAGTTTATTTCTTGTTCTGAATGTAATTTTAATCTTCAAACTATATCTGATGAAAAAAGATTTAAACGATTTATCAGTAGAGTTCAGGGATAATCTGAAACAAGAAACAAATAGTCTGATTACACTTTCTACACACGATCTTCATATACGAAAAATAGCTTCTGAAATAAACACTGAGCTAAGACAATTACGCCATCAGCGCCATCAATATATGAATGGTGATCGAGAGCTTAAAGAGGCCATAACAAATATCTCACATGATTTGAGAACGCCACTCACGGGGATATGCGGTTATTTAGAACTGTTGGAACAGGAAGATGATGTAGAAGTAATTAAATTTTATATTGAGCAAATTCAAAATCGAACAGAGTGCTTAAAACAATTAACAGAAGAATTATTTCGCTATTCTGTTATAGTATCTTCGTGGCAAGATACCAAAGAAAGCACAACCTTAAATCGGGCTTTAGAAGAAAGTTTACTTGCATACTATGGGGCAATTACACAGAAAAAAATTACACTAACTGTTGACATTCCAGATACTCCTATGCAGCGAGATATTGATTTGCCTGCCTTTAATAGAATTATAAGTAATATATTAAGTAATGCCATTAAATATAGCGATGGTGATTTGACTGTGAAGCTACACACAGATGGAATGATTACATTTACCAATTCTGCTAAAGATTTGACCCCGGTTATAGTAAACCGTCTATTTGATCGTTTTTATACTGTAGAAACCGGACGCAATTCCACTGGCTTAGGCCTTTCTATTGCAAAGGCACTTGTTGAACGTACAGGAGGCCAAATTGAAGCAGTTTATGAAGAAGGAAAATTAACCATATTGTTAAAATTTTTATAAGTATTCCATTCTGCCGGACGACGGCAAAAGAAAAAAGCCTTGCCGAGCTTGACGCCAGCGTTTTGCGGGAGTTCGTCGAGAAGATTTACATTTCCGACGTTTACACCCCCGACGAAAACGAGCCACGGGTAAAGGTGCGGGAAATCCAAATCGTCTATAACTTCATTGGTGCATTTGATTTTGAGGAAGCAAGGGAGCAATCCCAAGCAGCCAAAAAAATAGAGAAAGTCGGCGCAGCTTAACGGCTGCACCGACCTCCACATAAATGTTTTCTTACGTCACCGCCCTATTATCGGGTAAGTTCAAAGAGCTAAAGATATTGAATGAGTGTTAAATTAGAATTTGGAAGGATGGATATATGGAAAATTTATATAAGGTAATTGATGAAAATACATGGGAAAGAGCTATGCATTGCATGGTTTTCAGAAATAGTGTAGAATCAGCTTTTTGCGTTACTTTTGAAGTAGATGTCACAGACTTAAAGGAATATGTGAAGAAAAATAATCTTTCCTTTACATTAGCTATGGTATATGTAGTATGTAAATGTGCAAATAAAATAGAGGAATTCAGATATAGATTTGTAGATGGTAAGATTGTTTTGTTCGATCATATTGATACAGCATTTACTTATCTGAATAAAGAAACAAGATTATTCAAAGTTGTGAATGTACCTATGATGGACAACATAAAAGAATACTGTATCAATGCAAAGAAGATTGCTGATGAACAGGAAACTTATTTTACTGGTTCGCTTGGCAATGATGTTTTTCAATGTTCACCTATGCCCTGGGTAACATATACGCATATTTCTCATACAAACTCTGGAAAGAAAGATAATGCTACACCATTATTTGATTGGGGAAAATATTATGAGAAGGATGGTAGATGGATAATGCCTGTTTCTGTGCAGGCACATCACTCATTCGTTGACGAAATTCATATTGGTGAATTTGTAGATGCTTTAGAAAAATATCTTGCGGAGTTCTAAAGGATAAACTCCAGTTTATCAGAGAGTAACACAATAAAAAACAAATTCGGGCTTAAAAAGAGGAAAATTTATGTTTGAGGACGGTCGAAGCAAAAAAGTTATT
>ERZ507070.607-NODE-607-length-15321-cov-4.44766_pt1 | contig 15321 bp, 19 predicted proteins | sample MGYA00512865_ERZ507070 | MGnify/ENA metagenome assembly ERZ507070
GTGTGCTCTTCCGATCTTCAATGACGGACTGGAAGCATGTAAATTCCAGATTGTCATGGAACCGGTAAAGGTGCAGTACATTCCTTCGGAAGCATTTCTGAAGGAGCTGTCCGAAAAGGTTGCAGCTCTTGACTGAGGCCGTACGCAGCGGATGCTGCCGATGCAGCATTCGCTGCATCGGCAGTGTTATTTACGGCGCTGCATCAGCTTCATTATCTGATTCATTTTCATCAGTTCCTCTGGGGTGCTGTATTTTTTTATCGCTTCGATAATTACCGTCATTTCCTCCTGTGTGAAGGTGATGTTTGCCGAACGGCTTCTCTGGGCGAGCGCCATGAGAAAAGGCATCAGCTCCTTCTGGGAGAGCGTCTTGCTTTCAAACACCATTTTCTGAAGAAAATCCAGCTTATCAACTGGAATATCCTTTAGTGAAGGTTCCCGCATCCATTCCGGTTTATCTGCGGAATTACCCGAACCCATATAATCTGCCATAATTATTGCTCCCTTTCCGGCGGGCTGTCCTGCATATCAGTATTGCCTGTGGAAGCCGCCTCTGTGTTAAAATCCGACTGAAACATCTGGAACATGGACTGCTGGTCCGGTGAAAGCATTCCCATGAGCATATCCATGGGGTTCATGCCTCCGGCGGAAAACGGGTTGTTCCCGGCTTTTTCTCCGTCCTGTCCGGACTCCGGTGCAGAATCCTTTCCGTCTGCGGCACCAGCGGCGCCGTCTGCATCATTCGTACCCATTCCCTGAAAAAGATCCATATACTGTTTCATTTCCTCATACATCTGCATAGCATTCTGTATGGACTGGAACTGCTCCAGCATGGAACGGACCTGGGGTGAGCAGTAATTTTTTATTTTATCACAGATGTCAATTAAGGAAAAAGGAAGGGCTTCCTCCCGGAAGGTTTCCGGATGTGTGCGGGCAAAACGGAGAGTATAATCGAATTCCATGAATTTGATCATGACGGCCAGCCCTCTGCGGCTGTCTGGATTACAGTAAGGCAGAAGGATTTTCATTATCTGTATTTGGTTGGTCGTATACAGAGCATCAAATGTCTGTAAAAAATCTTTATCATGTTTCTCCATATCCCGGTCCTTCTTCCTTTCATAGAAATACTATGTCGGCGCCGGAAACATAAGAACATAAAAATAGGCTCTGAACCAGAGCCTATTTTCATGTATGCGCCGGGGAGAGGCGCGGTTACATTAGCAGAATCCGTTTCCGCCACAGCAGCAAAGCAGGATCAGAATCCAAATCCAGCTTCCACAGCCAGAGTTATTGCCGCCGCATCCGCATCCGCAGGAATCGCCGCAGCCGCCGCCGAATCCGTTGCCGCCGCAGCAGCAAAGCAGGATCAGGATCCAAATCCAGCTTCCGCATCCGCTGTTTCCGCCGCTTACACCGCATCCACAGTTGTTGTTCCCGCAGTTACTTCCACATCCACAGCCGGTGTTGCTGCCGCCACAACCGGTATTGCCGCCGCATCCGCAGCCGCTTGCTGTTAAATCACTCATGTTTGTTTGCCTCCAAATTGGTTTTTATGGTTTATACTATGCCGTACAGCATGTCAGTGTTTCCTGTGGTTTTGCCATTCTTTAAAATATTTTTTTATTCTTCTTTCAGACAGGGCTGTGCGGACCTGTCCGCCCGGGAGGGACCCTGGGGCGTTTCCTTACCTTTGGAAACAGTCATTCACCGGAAGGAAAATCAGACATATTTTAATAGAAAAAGGAAGGTAACTGTGGCAACGAAACGGTTACAGAGAAAGAATAATGAGCGATGGACCGGGTTAGAAAACTGATACATGCGGAAAGAGAGGACGTATCCCCATACACCGGGGCCGGGGTCACGGTGGCAATTCTGGATACGGGAATCGCCATGCACCCTGATTTTGCGGATCGGGTAATCGGCTTCCGGGATTTTGTGGGAAACAGCCGCAGACCTTATGACGATTGCGGACACGGAACCCATGTGGCGGGATGCCTGTGCGGAAGCGGCGCCTGCTCCGGCGGATTATATGCCGGTGTCGCACCGGGATGCCGGATTTTGTCGGGAAAGGTCCTGGATGAAAAGGGCGACGGTACCATTTCGAATATGGCGGCCGGAATTGAATGGATCCTGGATAACCAGGAGCTTTATCAAATAAAGATATTAAATATTTCTGTAAGCATGGAAGCGAAGCGTTCCATGGAAGCAAAGCGTTCCATGGAAGCAAAGCATTCCATGGAGGCAAGACATTCCATGGATGAGACGGAACATGTGAGAATGATGCAGTACCTGGTAGCCTGCCTGGAGAGGGTATGGGATGCCGGTATTTTTGTTGTTGTGGCAGCAGGCAACCGGGGTCCTGCGGCGGGCAGTATTTCCCCGCTGGGGGCAAGCAGGAAGGTAGTTACGGTAGGCTGCCATGACGGAATTGCATGTCATGGAAGAAAAAACTCCTGTGAGGCATATTCAGGCAGAGGCCCTGCGGGAACGGAACTGAAAAAACCGGATATCGTGGCGCCGGGAACGGATATCATGTCCTGCAGCGCCGGGTTCCGGCAGACGGTGCGGGGCTGCAGGGACGCCTATATCGTAAAAAACGGCACCTCCATGTCCACGCCCCTGGTGGCCGGAGCTGCCGCGCTGTGTCTCCAGAAATATCCGGAATACTCCAACGAACAGATAAAACGCCGGATTCTCTGGTCCGCCGCGGATCTGGGAGAGGCGTGGAGCAAACAGGGCTGGGGGATGCTGGATGTGGAGAGAGCCCTCCGGTAGATGAGATATACAGGATATGGAATATAACCATGTTTTATCAGGCAGATCATTTTGCCTCCCGATGCGGGACGCTGTCCGGCAGCAGGAGGCGGACGGGTCTGTTTTTTTCTGCCGGACAGCTGAAGCCATAATATTTTCATCAAATCCCAAGAAAATTATTGACACGAAATGTATAATTGTATACAATTATACATGGATTAAGGGATAATGTATAAGACAGACCCTGTTGGGACACATAAGAGTAAGCCAGGCCGTGTGCCGGCGCGCCTGACAGGCCTGAGAAAAGGAGAAACACATGAATATGAATGAAACTTTTTCCAACCGCCCGGTAACAATGAATGAGAAAAACAACCTTCTTGAAATCGAAGAGCATATGTACATACTGGACGATGTCAAGAAACCTAATGTTTTCAGAAATATGTTTCCGTATTCGGAAATTCCGAAGATTCCCTTTAACGACAGGATTGTGCCCCATAACATGCCGAAGGATATCTGGATTACGGATACCACCTTCCGTGACGGACAGCAGTCCCGCGCGCCTTATACCACAGAACAGATTGTGACGATTTATGATTACCTGCACAGGCTGGGAGGGCCCAACGGTATGGTCCGTGCCTGTGAATTCTTCCTTTACAGCAAAAAGGACAGGGATGCCGTATATAAATGTATGGAGAGAGGATACCAGTTTCCTGAAGTAACCAGCTGGATCCGGGCCAGCAAGGAGGATTTCAGGCTGGTCAAGGAAATCGGCATGAAGGAAACGGGAATTCTGGTTAGCTGCTCAGACTACCATATCTTCATGAAGCTGAAAATGACAAGAAGACAGGCCATGGACCATTATCTGAGCGTCATCAGGGAGTGCCTTGAGGAAGGTATCAGCCCCAGATGCCATCTGGAGGATATTACCAGAGCTGATATTTACGGATATGTGGTTCCCTTCTGCGTTGAGCTGATGAAGCTGATGGAAGAATATAAGATCCCGATCAAAATCCGTGCCTGCGATACTATGGGCTACGGCGTGAATTATCCCGGCGCCGTAATCCCCAGGAGCGTGCCCGGAATCATTTATGCGATCCATACCCATGCAGGCGTGCCCCACTCCCTGATTGAGTGGCACGGACACAATGATTTTTACAAGGCGGTCGCCAATTCCACCACAGCATGGCTGTATGGCTGCTCCGGGGTAAACGCCTCTTTGTTCGGTATCGGGGAGCGTACCGGAAACACGCCTCTGGAGGCCATGGTTTTCGAATATGCACAGCTTAAAGGTGACCTGAACGGTATGGATACCACGGTAATTACAGAGCTTGCGGAGTATTACGAGAAGGAAATCGGCTATCATATTCCGGAGAGGACCCCCTTTGTGGGAAAGAATTTTAATGTGACCAGGGCAGGGATTCATGCGGACGGCCTCTTGAAAAATGAAGAGATTTATAATATATTTGATACGGAGAAGTTTTTGAACAGGCCTGTCATCTGTGCGGTATCCAACACATCCGGACTTGCGGGCATTGCTCACTGGATCAATACCTATTTCCGTCTGAAGGAAGATGAGCAGGTGAGCAAAACCTCCGAGCTGGTACATGAAGTAAAGAAATGGGTGGATGAGGAATATGCCGGCGGACGTGTTACCGTTCTGACGGATGCGGAACTCATAAAAGTAATTGATGACGCCTGCGAAAAACTTGGCATCAGCCTGAAAGGCGGCCAGAGTAAGGCGGCAGGAAAGCTGGACAGGTAAGTATGAGCGATAGAGATGTAAAGAGTGAGGTCACGGATAAATATTCCCTGCGGGGACGTGTCTTTCACAAGCTCCGGGACGACATCCTGAATGGAAAATACAAGGAAAATGAAGAACTGCGGGAGGCGGCCATCGGTGAGGAGATGGGCGTCAGCCGCACGCCGGTCAGAGAAGCCTTCAGACAGCTGGAGCTGGAGGGGCTTCTCCAGATTGTACCCAATAAAGGGGCCTATGTTACCGGCATTACGGTGAAGGATGTGAAGGATATTTACGCCATCCGTTCCCTGCTGGAGGGACTGTGCGCCAGATGGGCCACAGAGAACATCAGCCGGGAGCAGATGGAGGAGATGGAGGAAAATATCTATCTTTCCGAATTCCATGCCGGAAAGGGCCATGCCCAGCAGCTGGCGGAGCTGGATAACCAGTTCCACGAAATCCTTTATGCGGCTTCCAACAGCAAAATGCTGGAGCATGTGCTGCGGGAATTCCATGAATATGTATTGCGCGTCAGGAGAAAGACGCTCTCGGACGATGCCCGGGGCGTACAGTCCAATGCGGAGCACCGTCAGATTATGGAGGCGATCAGACAGAGGGATGCCGATCTGGCGGAACAGCTGGCTAATGCCCATATCCGCAAGGCCTACCGGAACATGGTAAAAAGCGGGTTATATGAGGCTTATGAAGAAACTGAGTCTGCGGACGGCAAGCAGGCGGAACAGGAGAATTAAAATATGAATAAAATCGAAATGAAGACTCCCCTGGTGGAGATGGACGGCGATGAAATGACCAGAATTCTGTGGCAGATGATCAAGGAGGAGCTGATTCTTCCTTTTGTGGATCTGAAAACAGAATATTACGATCTGGGACTGGAACACCGGAATGAAACCAACGATCAGGTTACCGTAGATTCCGCCGAAGCCACAAAGAAATACGGTGTTGCCGTAAAGTGCGCAACCATCACTCCCAATGCGGCCCGTATGGATGAATATAAGCTGAAGGAAATGTGGAAAAGCCCCAACGGAACCATCCGTTCCATTCTGGACGGCACCGTATTCAGGGCGCCCATCGTTGTAAAGGGAATTGAACCCTGTGTCAGGAACTGGGAAAAACCCATCACCATCGCCCGCCATGCTTACGGTGATGTATATAAAAACGTGGAAATGAAAATCGAAGGCGCCGGTAAGGCCGAGCTTGTTTTCACCGATAAGGACGGGAAGGAATCCAGGGAAACCATACATGATTTCAAGGATGCCGGCATCATCCAGGGCATACATAACACAAAGGCTTCCATCACCAGCTTTGCCCGCGCCTGCTTCCAGTATGCGGTAAGCACAAAGCAGGATCTGTGGTTTGGAAGCAAGGACACCATTTCCAAAAAGTACGACCATACCTTCAAGGATATTTTCCAGGAGGTATATGAAGCGGAATTTAAAGAAAAATTCGAAGCGCTTGGGCTGGAATATTTCTACAGCCTGATCGATGATATCGTAGCCCGTATCATGAAAGCAAAGGGCGGCTTCATTTGGGCCTGCAAGAACTATGACGGCGACGTGATGAGCGATATGGTTTCCTCCGCCTTTGGTTCCCTGGCCATGATGACCTCCGTACTGGTATCCCCGGACGGCATTTACGAATATGAAGCCGCCCACGGAACCGTGCAGAGACATTATTACAAATATCTGAAGGGAGAAGAGACCTCTACCAACCCGGTGGCCACCATCTTCGCATGGACCGGCGCACTGAGAAAACGAGGCGAGCTGGATGGGATTTCCGATCTCTGCGATTTCGCGGACAGGCTGGAAAAGGCAACCCTTGACACCATTGAAAGCGGCGTTATGACAAAAGATCTGGCCCTGATTACCTCCCTGAAGGAAGTGACTGCGCTGAACAGCAGGGACTTTATCGGAGCTATCAGAAAACAGCTGGAGGCATAGCGGTCCTGCGCCGGAGCGCTTCCTGGAAACGATCGGCAGGCGGTTTTTGAAAATAATGTGCAGGCGGTTTGTGAAAACAGAAGCTTGATTCCTTACGGAAATAGTGTTACAGTATTACGTGCTGATACTAATGAAAGTAAGGGGCACAGGAAAAATGAAAAAATTGATACAACAGATATTAAAGTTCGGCGTAGTAGGATTTCTCTGCTTTTTTATCGACTACGGCATCATGGTGGCTCTCACGGAGCTTTGCGGCATACCGTCGGTAATTTCCAGCGGAATCTCCTTTTCAGTATCGGTAATTGTAAATTATATTCTGAGCATTACCATGGTATTTGATGCGGACAAGGATGCGAATAAGGTAAAGCAGTTTGTTGTTTTCCTCATTCTCAGCATCATTGGCTTAGGCATCAACCAGCTGATAATGTGGGGAGGCACCTCCTGGCTGGATCAGTACATGGAACGCTCCTACATGCTTGTTAAAATCGTGGCGACGGCTGTGGTTATGGTATATAATTTCATTACCAGAAAGATTTTCATCGAGAAAAAACCGGAGAAATAATAGTTACGGAAAAGAAGGACAGCACACGGGACGGCTCAATAAAACAGTATAAGTTGTTTTCGGGAAACGGCGTAGCTTCAGGCTATGCCGTTTCTCCGTTTTGTGTGACGTGCAGTGATTGTTGGTTTTTCTGCGGGAAAACGGGAATGCCTTGATGTGATATCCTCATTCCTGTATAATTAAATCAGCGCGGAATGTGGGAGGTTATCATATGAAACAGCTTAAAACAGCCGTAATCGTGATAGATATGCAGGCAGATTATATTGGAGAAAAGAGCAAAAATAAATATTATCCCCATACGCTTATTGATAAAATCAACGATAGGATAGCCGCGGCCGTAAATCATAATGAGAGTATCATCTATGTAAAAAATGTAGGGAAACGTAACAAAGAATCTTATATTTCAGATTTTGTGGAGGGCTTATCTGTTGTTTTGCCGTTGACTTATATCGGGATAAAAAGCAAGGAACGTTTTTCTGAAACAAGAGAAAAACTGCTGAAAGCGAATGTGCAGATAATTGAGCCACAGGAGGGAAAATGTTTAGGATAGGAGAGTTTTCAAAGCTAACACAAGTAACGATAAGGATGTTAAGATACTATGATGAAATGGGGCTTTTGAAGCCGTCACAGATTGACCCGCGGACAAACTATCGAATGTACTCTGTAGACCAAATCCCTACTCTGAATAAGATTATCTATCTGCGCGACAGTGGATTTAATGTTGCAGAAATCGCAATCGCGCTTAACAATGGGGAAGATAACTTTATTGCAGAACAGCTTGATAAAAAACACGAAGAAATTGAACAGGCGATACAAATAGAAAAAGAAAAGCTACGAAAGATTGAGCTTGCAAAAAAAGAACTTCACGGCAGTAAAAATGAAATGCACTATAATGTTTCAATAAAATCCATATCGTCCTGTCAAGTTTTGTCTATAAGACGTGTTATTCCCACTTATTATGCAGAGGGCGAATTATGGAGAGAGTTATCCTCTTTTGCAGCGCAAAATCATGTAACCATATCAAGCGACACATTTTCCATTTACCACGATGCAGAGTATAAAGAGCAAGATGTTGATGTGGAGTTGTGTACGGCGGTGAAGAAAATTGGTAAGAACATTGGTGAATTTACATACCGAATTACCGAGCCAATACCAATAATGGCCTGCACAATGGTATACGGTGAATTTTCTAATATCGCAGGAGCATATTTAGCTTTTGCGGAATGGCTGCAAAAGAACAGCCAATATCGAATGAAAGGTGCAACCCGTCAAATCGTACACCGTGGGCCGTGGAATGAAAATGACCCGAAAAAGTATTTGATTGAAATTCAAATTCCGTTGGAAAGGGATAACTAAAAGTCTTGCAATTTTAGTCTTGCAATTTTGCAAGGCTTTTTCTTTTTCCATATTGACTCTCACATGATGTGAGGGGGTATACTGCACTTGAAAATAACAATCAAGGAGGAAAACAGCATGATGAATTTTGAGGTATACCCTATCGGAAGAATCCAAAACAACGAAAACGGCACGGTTATTGAAATCGCGCCAAAGTACATCCCTGCTATGAAAGCGTTGGAGGGCTTTAGCCACATCAACGTCATTTGGTGGTTTAGCGACTCTGATAACAATGACGCAAGGAACACGCTTGACGCACCGAAACCGTATAAAAATGCCCCTGATACAATGGGCATTTTCGCCACAAGGTCGCCTATCCGCCCTAATCCGATTGCCCTGACCGCAGTAGAAGTAATACACATTGATTATCAAAAGGGGCTTATCCAGATTGCGTATATTGACGCTAACGACAATACGCCTGTTTTGGATATTAAACCTTATACGCCGAGCCTTGACCGTGTAGAAACGCCGGGTGTGCCGGAGTGGTGCAGTCACTGGCCGAAAAGTTTAGAGCAATCCGCTTATTTTGCATGGGAAGATGAATTTAATTTCTGATACCCCTTAACCGCCCAACGAATAATAAAAAAACCATTGTTGTGGCGACAGGATAGCTATGCGCCTAAACAAAATACGGTAACCAAACGACGGTTTTGAAATTGATATGCTCCCTGTAAAGTAGACAGACGAAAAAACAAAACTGTTGAAATAAAGGGAGCATATCATAGCAATCAAAGCCGCCGTTTTTCTTTTTCTAAAATGGAATAACGGAGGGCGAATTAAAGTCGTCCTTTTCATGGACACGGCGGTATCTTAGGAGGTATCGCCGTGAACAATTTATATCGACAATATTCGACAATTATTAGCTTGTTAAAAAAAGCCTATACCCGCCTACGGGATATTGCGGCTATCAACATGAATACACACATTACCATATAAACTTATATAATTCCTATTACGGCATTAACGCCCGTGCAGACAACTTCTGTATGGAAGTTTGCATTTCCCCCTTTCCGCGTGGAATGGGGGTGATTAAAATGACGTATTCCAAAGAGCAAAAGGAACATATCGAGTTTGCCTTTGACGCATTTTGCCGGACTGTACTGCGGTATGAATTTATCAATACGCTGCGGGATAAGCGGCGGTGGTCACAGCATGAAATCTCTCTTGACTATCTGCGCGACGAGAAATATTTTGACTCATTTACAACAGACAAGTATTTTGTCAAGCATGACAAGCCTACAGCTTTTCGTGTCTGCGGCAAGACGGTAATTGTAGACAGCGAGAAATTAGTACAGGCATTGAAACACTTGCCGGAAGCAAGGCGGGAATTGATACTGATGTACTTTTTCCTGCGCTACACAGACGTGAAAATCGGCAGACTGTACGGATGAAACCGTTACCCGATAGAGGGTAAATTAGCCTTGTTTATGCGGCTTCACAGATACGGAAACAAGGTGGGTAAGGGATTTACTCATACCCTCAAAAACAGGCTTCTACTGCGTGACAAAACGGGCGCACCGCCGTTAAGACGATACACCCGTTTTGCCTTGCACCCTGTATGGCAGCTATCCGTTTCTGTTGTTTGTGATACTGTCTTATGAGTAGTTACCTCAACAGACTGTGCTTTTTGGGGTTTAGGAATATCAAAGGGGAATCCAAAACGCAGACTGTTTTTCCGTCACCCCATCAGGGGTTAAAAAGAATCATGTGCAATATTGCTGTTTCATTACCAACATTTTTGTATGAATGCGCGGTATCGGCCTCAAATCGTATACTTTCTCCCTTTTCGACTATAAAATCCTGACCGCCCGCATGAATCTGAATTTTGCCTGTAAAGATTGTAATAAATTCAGTGGTTCCCTTTAAGTGCGGTTCGGATTCCCAATAACTTCCTTCATCTAATTCCAGATAATAGACTGCAAATCTGCGGTTCTCATTATCCGGGAAAAGAGAGAAATTTTTTACTTTTCCGCCATCTTCAAGCAAAGGCTGGATGTCGGATGTTTTCACAATCTCATATGGACTTTTGGGACGGACGGTTAAAGCGTCAAACGGTACTTTCATTCCGTTGGAAATTTTCCACAGTGTGGAAATGGTCGGATTCCCGTCGCCGCGTTCAATTTGTGCAAGCATACTTTTACTGACACCGCTCAGCCGTACAAGCTCATCCATGCTTAATTTCTTTTCTTCGCGCAGCCGTCTGATATTTTTAGCGACTATCATATTCATTGAATCCAAATAAATCGCTCCTTCCTCTTGACAATATAATACACCAGATGTATTATTATATCGCACTGATGCAATATAATAACCATTCTGTATCATTATACAATTTTGAATTGGGCCTGTAAAGAGGAAAGGGGCATTTATACTATGAAAAGAGAACATTTTTCATCGCGGCTGGGATTTATTCTGCTTACAGCAGCCTGTTCCATCGGTTTGGGAAACATCTGGAGATTTCCCTATATCACCGGAAAGTATGGTGGCGCGTCCTTTGTCATATGTTACTTGTTTTTTAGTAATATTGGGCTTGCCGATTGTAGTAATGGAATTTGCGGTGGGCCGGGCGAGTCAGCGAAGCACCGCATTGTCATTTAATATTTTGGAGCCGGAGGGGACAAAATGGCATTGGTTTAAATATGTAACAATCATTGGAAACTATCTGCTGATGATGTTTTATACGGTAATCAGTGGATGGCTGCTGTACTATTTTATAAAAATGGTAAAGGGCAGGTTTCAAGGCCTTACCTCAAACGAAGTTGCTGATGTATTCTCTGATTTGCTTGGGAACCCGACAGCCATGAACGTATGCTCGTTTATTGTGATCATTGTTTCCTTTGCAATTTGTGCTATCGGCTTACAAAAAGGAGTGGAACGTGTTACAAAAATCATGATGTCCTTATTATTTTGCCTGTTAATTGTATTAGCTGTCAGGTCTGTTATGCTTCCCAATGCGGAAACAGGATTGCGCTACTATCTCTATCCGGACTTTCGGGCCATGCAGAAAATAGGAGTGGCGGAATGCATTTTTGCGGCAATGGGTCAGGCATTTTTTACATTAAGTATTGGAATTGGTACATTATCCGTATTTGGGAGCCGGATTGATAAGAGCCATTCCCTGACCAGCAACGCACTGTATATGGGTATTCTCGACACCGTGGTTGCACTTATTGCAGGTTTAATTATTTTCCCGGCCTGCTTTAGCTTTGGGGTGGAGCCGGACAGTGGACCAAATCTATTGTTTATTACGTTGCCAAATATCTTTAATGCAATGGATAACGGCCGTCTTTGGGGAAGCTTATTTTTCCTGTTCATGGTATTTGCAGCTATTTCCACTGTCATTGCAGTCATTGAAAATATCGTTACCTATGGAATGGATTTAACCGGCTGCAGCAGAAAGAAATCGGCTTTTGTAAATCTTGTATTACTATTATTGCTGTCATTACCCTGTGTGTTCGGATTTAACCTCTGGAAAGGTTTTGAACCGCTGGGAAGCGGCACAAGTATCCTTGATTTGGAGGATTTCATTTTAAGCAATAATCTGCTTCCGCTGGGGAGTTTGGTATTTCTTTTGTTTTGTACCCGGCATTATGGGTGGGGCTGGGATAATTTCCATAAAGAAACGAAGATTGGAAAAGGCTTGCCATATCCGGACTTTGCTAGAAAATACATCAGCAATATCCTGCCGGTTATTGTACTTGTAATCTTCATAAGCGGCTATTTATCATTGTTGAAATAGAAAGGGGTTATGATGTTTCATTTATACGATTTTCTGATTTATTGTTTTATTACGGCTTACACGCCGGGCGCAAACAACCTGCTTTCCATGAGCAATGCCATACGGCTGGGATTTTGTAAGAGTGTCCGTTTTAATTTCGGCATACTGGCCGGATTTGCAATCGTTATGTCTGTTTGTACCGCATTCAGCGCGACACTCTATTCATTTCTTCCAAAAGTAAAGATTGTCATGCAGATATTGGGCGCCGCATATATGCTGTACCTTGCATGGAAAGTCTGGAAAAGTTCTTCTGAATTAAGTGCAGACGGCGGTAAGGAGGCCAGCTTTCTTTCCGGCATGGTACTGCAATTTGCCAATCCTAAAATCTATATTTACGCAATCACGGCAATGTCGCTTTATATCCTGCCTGTTTATCATTCGGGGACAGCGCTCATCGGGTTTACTGCCATACTGTCTCTGATTGGCGCTTCAGGCTCCTTTGTTTGGAGGCTGTTTGGAGCGGCATTTTGTAAATTCTTCTCCAAACACACGAAGCTGGTAAATGCTGTTATGGCTCTTTTGATTGTTTACTGCGCGATTGCTTTATTCCTTTAGTAGTTCGTCTGCATTAGAAATTTAATGCTTTATTAGCTGCTGTGAAGCACAAAAAAACACGAGGGTAACTGGCTCCAGGCGTATTCTATCTGTGGAAAGCAGCCGATTTAACTGAAACATAGAAATCAAAGCCCTTTCCGGCGCATATGATACAAAAAAGGCTACAGGATACGAATATGCAGATTTATGTTGTAAAACAGGGGGATACTGTCGATACCATTGCCGGAGAATACGGTGTTTCCGTTGAGGATATCATTTACGATAATCAGATTCCCTATCCCTACCGCCTGGCAGTGGGCATGGCGCTGCTTTTGCGGATAACGGGAGAGGAGGGTGCCGGTCTGTACGATGCATATGTGAACGGCTATGCCTATCCGTTTATCAGCAACTATGTGCTCAACCAGACCCTGCCATACTTGTCCTCCTTATCCATTTTTTCTTATGGGTTTACTACGGAAGGGAACCTTATTCCCCCGGCGATTGATGAAAGCTTCATGATTCAGGCGGCGCTCCTGGAGGACGTGGCTCCCATCCTGACCCTGACGCCCTTCGGGGCGGATGGCATGTTTAATAATTACCTGATTTCCGTCCTGGTCAATAACCAGCCGGTCAGGGATACCCTGATTGCACAGCTGCTGTTTACCATGGAACAGAAAGGCTATCAGGGAGTGGATATCGATTTTGAATATATCCTTCCTGAAGACCGGGACGCTTTCACCGCCTTTGTGGCGGAAACGAGGGCGGCGGCCAATGCGGAAGGCTACACCCTTTCCGTCGCGCTCGCGCCCAAGATATCCGATACCCAGACCGGCCTTCTCTATGAAGGAAAGGATTATGAAGGACTGGGAAGGGCGGCGGACAGCGTACTCCTCATGACCTACGAATGGGGGTATACCTACGGTCCGCCGATGGCCGTCGCGCCCCTCAACAAAGTGATCGAGGTGGTGGAATACGCCATAACAAAAATCCCTCCCGAAAAAATCGATCTGGGCATACCCAATTACGGCTACGACTGGCCCCTCCCCTACATAAGAGGCGAGAGCAAAGCCGATACCATCGGCAACATAGAAGCCGTCCAGATAGCCATTGAAAACAACGCTGAAATCCTTTTTGACAGCACTGCCATGTCCCCATGGTTCCGCTACACAAAAGACGGGGTGGAACACGAGGTCTGGTTTGAGGATGTCCGCAGCCTGCGCGAAAAATTCCGCCTGGTAAAAAGCTATGGCCTGAGAGGCATGGGCTACTGGCAGATCATGCAGCTTTTCCGGGCCAACTGGCTTCTTCTCGCAGATACCTTTTCCATACAAAAAAGGCCTGCCGGTTAATCCGACAGGCTTTCCCATTCCTCCATTTTAAGCAGAAGCTCTTCCTCAACCTGCTCCTTTTCCCTGGCCAGCGCCTGCAGCCTGGCAACATCCGTGCATACCTCGGGCCGCAGCATTTCCGCATCGATTTCCTGGCTGCGGGTTTCCAGACGTTCGATTTGCTCCTCACACCTTTTCAGGGCGTTTTCCTTCTTCCGCAAAGCGGCCTGCGCTTCCTTCTGCGACTGCCAGTCCTGCTTCAGGCTGGAAGAAGCGGCAGAGGCGGCTTCGGATTTTATCCCGCCGGCAGCAGGAGGGAAGGCTCCGCCGGTCCCTGAAGAAAGCACTGTATTTTCCGCCTTCTTCTCCAGATAGTAATCATAATTCCCAAGATACCCGGTAAACCCGCCGTTGCAAAGCTCCAGAATCCGGGAAGCCGTGCGGTTGATAAAATAACGGTCATGGGACACATAAAGCACTGTGCCGCTGTAGCTGTTGATGGCGTCCTCCAGGATTTCCTTACTCATGATATCCAGATGGTTCGTAGGCTCATCCAGAATCAGGAAATTTGCTTCAGACAGCATCAGCTTGGCCAGAGACACACGTCCCCGTTCCCCGCCGGAAAGCATCTTAATCTGCTTGAACACATCGTCCCCGGTAAAAAGAAACGCTGCCAGAACATTCCTGATTTCCGTATTTGTGAGCGCAGGATACTCATCCGAGATTTCCTCAAACAACGTTTTGTCAGGATGCAGTACATGATGCTCCTGATCATAATATCCGATATGTACCTTTGTCCCCAGCCGGATATTCCCGGCATCCTGTTCCACAAGCCCGTTGATGATTTTTAAAATCGTGGTTTTCCCCGTCCCGTTGTCACCGATAACCGCCACATGCTCCCCGCGCTTTATGGAAAAAGACAGCCCTTCAAACAGCCGTTCCGGCCCGAACGCCTTTGCCAGATTTTCAACATCCAGCACATCGTTCCCGCTCATGATCCTGGGATGCAGCTCCATCCGCATATCCGCCCGCGTTTCCACCGGCTTGTCCAGCACCTCAATCTTCTGAAGCATCTTTTCCCGGCTTTCCGCCCTCCGGATGGATTTTTCACGGTTAAAGGAACGCAGCTTCTCGATTACCGCCTCCTGATGCTTGATTTCCTGCTGCTGATTCATGTAAGCATTCCACCGCGCCGCCCGGACCTGCTCTTTTTTCACTGCATAATCCGAATAATTCCCTGAAAAAACGGAAACCTCCGTACCGTCAAGCTCAAT
>ERZ507070.634-NODE-634-length-14729-cov-4.9157_pt1 | contig 14729 bp, 10 predicted proteins | sample MGYA00512865_ERZ507070 | MGnify/ENA metagenome assembly ERZ507070
CTGTGCGGGCACGCTTTCGCTCGGTTAAAAACGCAGCGGTACTAACGACGCAGAGTACGCGTCGTAAGGACCGGCGTTTTTAGACGACCCGTACAGAAAGCATAGCCCGCCGGGGGGACGCCATACAGGGGGAGCCACAGGGAGCCGGCCAGGGATTCGGCGGGACGCGAAGGTTTTTGCAGGAAAAGGACATAAAGGGCAGGGTGGGTAGGATGGGGGTGCTTTTACTTTTAATAAGTATGCCGGATACTTTGGAAGTGTACCCGGCAAGTGTTTTTTTATTTTTTGGGGGCTATTTTGTGTTGTATGAATGTGGTGCTGGGGGCGGCTTTTTTTGGGGGGGATTTCAGATGTCCTGCCTCGCAGCTGTAATTATGAGTTTGGTGTCGGCGGCAGGTCATCTGCGTCGAAGACTTCGCTGATGGCGGCGCCGGGGGATACCATGGGGAATACTTTGTCGTCTTCGGGGATGATGCATTCAATTAGGACGGGGGAGCCGGAGGCGATCGCTTTGTTTATTGCGGGGGCTACTTCTTCTTTTTTGGTGACACGGATGGCCATGCAGCCCAGGCCTTCCGCTACTTTGCAGAAGTCCACTTTGTCTGCCAGGATGGTCTGGGAGTATCTGTGGTCGTAAAAGAGGGTCTGCCATTGTCTTACCATTCCCAGTACGTGGTTGTTGATTACGATCTGGATGATGGGGATGTTGTAGCGGCTGGCGGTGGCCAGTTCGTTCATGTTCATGCGGAAGCAGCCGTCTCCTGCAATGTTGACGCATATTTTATCCGGGCGTCCCATTTTGGCTCCTATGCAGGCTCCCAGGCCGTAGCCCATGGTGCCCAGGCCGCCGGAGGAAATGAAGGTGCGGGGCCTGGTGTAATGGTAGTATTGCGCCGCCCACATCTGGTGCTGGCCTACATCGGTGGTGATGATTGCGTCGCCGCCGGTAATGCGGTCCAGTTCTTCGATTACGTAGGGGCAGCTCAGCTGGCTTTCGTCGTATTTGAGGGGGTATTTTTCCATCAAATCACGGATATGGGCAGTCCATTCCTTGTGGTCGCACTGGGGAAGGCTTTCGTTGAGGGTGTCCAGGATTTCTTTCAGGTCTCCTACGAGCGCTGCGTCGGCCCGCATATTTTTGTTGATTTCGGCCGCGTCAATATCTATATGCAGAATTCTGGCATTGGATGCGAATTTTTTGGCGTTTCCCACGACACGGTCGGAAAAACGGGCGCCCAGGGCAATAAGCAGGTCGCATTCGCTCACGCCAAGGTTGGAGGCTTTGGTGCCGTGCATTCCGATCATACCGGTATAGAGGGGGCTGTGTCCGTCAAAGGCGCCTTTTCCCATCAGGGAATCACAGACGGGAGAATCCAGCTTCGCAGCAAACTCCCTGACCTGTTGTGCCGCTCCGGAAAGGACTGCGCCTCCGCCCACATAAATGTAGGGTTTTTTTGACGTTGTAAGAAGCCTGAGGGCGGCTTCCACTTCCTCCGGGGTAAAACGGCTGCCATGCTCCGGCGGCTCCGGCTTCTTCGGCGTGTATTCGCAGAGGGCTGCAGTCACGTCCTTGGTTACGTCCACGAGAACCGGGCCGGGACGTCCGGAAGCCGCGATATGGAAGGCTTTGCGAAGGGTATCCGCCAGGATGCTCACGTCTTTTACAATATAGCCGTGCTTTGTGATGGGCATGGTCACGCCTGCGATGTCCACTTCCTGGAAGGAGTCCTTTCCCAGCATGGGCAGTGTTACGTTGGCGGTAATCGCCACCATGGGAATGGAATCCATGTAGGCTGTGGCAATGCCCGTCACCAGATTGGTGGCGCCGGGGCCGCTGGTGGCCAGGCAGACTCCCACCTTTCCTGTGGCTCTTGCGTAGCCGTCAGCCGCATGTGCCGCCCCCTGTTCATGAGAGGTGAGCACATGAAAAATTTCATCCTGATGTTTATACAGGGCATCATATACATTGAGGATCGTTCCCCCGGGATAGCCGAATACTGTATCCACGCCCTGTTCCTTCAGACATTCTACGATGATTTCCGCTCCTGTCAGCTGCATACATTCCTCCGTTCCGCCGTTGTTTCACGGCACTGCATTTATCTCTTGCGCCGGGCGGCAGCGGGGAGCATACATATTTCCTCTGACTGCCGCCTTTGGCATTTTTTTATTTTATTTCAAGGATGGCTCCTCTGTTGGCGCTGGTAACCATTTTGCGGTACCTGTCCAGATAACCGGAGGTTACCTGGGGCTGTCTGGGCTGCCATTTGGCGCGCCTTTTCTGCATTTCTTCATCGGAAACCTTCACATCCAGACGGTTTTCGGGGATGTTGATGCTGATGATATCTCCCTCTTCCACCAGTGCGATAGGGCCGCCCACCGCTGCCTCCGGGCACACATGGCCGATGGAAGCGCCTCTGGAAGCGCCGCTGAAGCGGCCGTCCGTGATCAGGGCGACTGTGGAACCCATTCCCATGCCGGCAATGGCAGAGGTGGGATTGAGCATTTCACGCATGCCGGGGCCGCCCTTGGGGCCTTCGTAGCGGATTACCACCACATCCCCGGGTACGATTTTGCCTCCCTTGATGGCGGCAATGGCATCGTCCTCGCAGTCAAATACTCTGGCCGGACCTTCATGGACCATCATTTCCGGGGCTACGGCGGAACGCTTCACCACAGCTGTCTCCGGAGCCAGATTTCCCTTCAGCACGGCGATTCCGCCGGTTTCGGAGTAGGGATTTTCTATCGGGCGGATTACGTCAGGGTTCTTGTTGACGCAGCCGGCAATATTTTCAGCTACCGTCTTTCCGGTAACGGTAATGAGATCCGTGTATAACAGATTCTTCTTGTTCAGTTCGTTCATAACCGCATAGACGCCGCCCGCTTCGTTCAGATCCTCGATGTAGGTGGGGCCTGCCGGGGCCAGGTGGCACAGGTTCGGTGTTTTAGCGGAAAGCTCGTTGGCGATTTCCATGTTCAGCTCCACGCCCGCTTCATGGGCGATGGCAGGAAGATGGAGCATGGAGTTGGTGGAGCAGCCAAGGGCCATATCCATGGTCAGGGCGTTTAAGAATGCCTTTTCCGTCATGATGTCTTTCGGCTTGATATCCTTTTCCACCAGCTGCATGATCTGCATGCCGGCATGCTTTGCCAGACGGATCCTTTCAGAGTAAACCGCAGGGATGGTGCCGTTTCCTCTAAGGCCCATGCCCAGTGCCTCTGTCAGGCAGTTCATGGAATTGGCCGTATACATGCCGGAGCAGGAGCCGCAGGTAGGGCAGGCCTTTTCTTCAAATTCCTGCAGTTCCTCCATGGACATGGTTCCTGCGGCAACGCTTCCCACCGCTTCAAACATGGAGGAAAGGCTTGTTTTATGTCCGCACACATGTCCCGCCAGCATGGGGCCGCCGGAAACAAAAATAGTGGGGATATTGATTCTTGCGGCAGCCATCAGAAGGCCGGGAACGTTCTTGTCGCAGTTGGGGATCATTACCAGGCCGTCAAAACCATGGGCCATGGCCATACATTCCGTGCTGTCACAGATCAGGTCTCTCGTTACCAGGGAATATTTCATGCCGACGTGTCCCATGGCGATGCCGTCGCATACGGCGATGGCGGGGAATACAATGGGGGTGCCGCCGGCCATGGCAACGCCCATTTTTACCGCTTCCACAATTTTATCCAGGTTCATATGGCCAGGAACGATTTCATTATAGGAGCTGACAATACCGATGAGGGGACGCTGTCTTTCCTCTTCCGTTATTCCCAGCGCATTAAACAGACTTCTGTGGGGTGCCTGCTGCACTCCTGTTTTTACCGAATCACTTCTCATAGCTTAGTCTCTCCTTTCGGTTTTACAGCTGTCATTCAGCCTTCGCCAAACTGCAGCGATCTATATTCTTTCTGCAAGCAGGGTGCCCATTTCACGGCAGCCTACTTTTTTGCAGCCTTCGGACATGATATCCGATGTTCTGTAGCCGTCCTTAAGCACCTGTTTTACGGCGTTGTCCACCGCATCCGCTTCCGCAGACAGGTCAAAGCTGTAGCGCAGCATCATGGATGCGCTTAAAATGGTGGCTATGGGGTTGGCAATGTCCTTGCCAGCGATATCCGGCGCGCTGCCATGGCTTGGCTCATAAAGGCCGAAGCTGGTATCATTTAAGCTGGCGCTTGCAAGCATTCCGATGGAACCGGTTACCATACTCGCTTCATCGGAAAGGATGTCGCCGAACATGTTCTCCGTAAGAATAACGTCAAACTGCGCCGGGTCCTTCACAAGCTGCATGGCACAGTTGTCAACCAGCATATGGGAAAGCTCCACCTGGGGGTAATCCTTTGCCACTTCATTTACCACGTCACGCCAGAGCCTGGAGGAATCCAGTACGTTGGCCTTATCCACGCTGGTCACCTTTTTCCGGCGCTTCATGGCGATATCAAAGGCTTTTATGGCGATCCGCCTGATTTCATTTTCATTATAAGTAAGGGTATCCACCGCCGTACGGACGCCGTTTTCCACAGTGGTTTTCCTTTCGCCGAAATACAGTCCGCCGGTAAGCTCCCTCATGATCATCATGTCAAATCCGGCTTTGCTGATTTCTTCCTTCAGCGGGCAGGCTCCCGCCAGTTCGTCATACAGTACCGCCGGACGCAGATTGGCGAACAGGCCCAGCGCCTTCCTGATGGCGAGCAGTCCTGCTTCCGGACGTTTCTGCGGCGGCAGCTTATACCAGGGGGAGGTGTTGGCATCTCCGCCGATGGAGCCCATCAGCACCGCATCGCTGCTTTTTGCAGCCTCTATTGCTTCCTCCGTCAGGGGAACGCCGTGCACATCAATGGATGCGCCTCCCAGAAGGATTTCCGTATACTGTATGGTATGGCCGAATTTCTCCGCCACCCTGTCCAATACTTTTCTTGCTTCTCCTACGATTTCCGGTCCGATTCCATCTCCCGGAATACATCCGATATGTAATTCCATAACTGCCTCAATCCCTTCTTCCTATCAGTCTTCCTCTCCGCGTCAAACGGCCTGGAACCCTGTCCGGGAGAGGATTATCCCTTTTATCATAGACCAAAATATGCAGAATTTCAACAAAAAGAACCTTCGGAAAAGAAAAACAGCCATACCCTTTCGATATGGCTGTAATAACCTGCAGTAATAGAAATGTATTCTGTTATAGCTTCAGTATATGGCAGTAAAACAAAAACCTGCCTTTACCGCTTCCCCGCAGCAGTTCAACCTGCAAAACCTCTGCGCTTCTTTTCCTGCATCTTATTCATCAGCGTTTGCCTTCTCTACCTGTGCAATGGCTGACTTCTGCATGGGGATACGGCAGTTTTTATTATTACCGAATTCTACGATTACAGTGTCATCCGTAATATCGATCACGATTCCATAAAATCCGCTGCTGGTCAGAATGCTGTCTCCAATTTCAAGAGATGAAAGCATGGCGTTCATCTTCTTCTGTTCTTTCTTCTGGGGACGGTACATTACGAAGTAAAAGAAAGCTCCGAAAATAACGACGTACATTAAAATTACGCCAATCATACTTCCTGGACCTGCTGCGGCTGCAGCTTCACTCGCTAAAATTCCCATTTTTTCTTAATTCCTCCTACGTCAGGCTGAAACGCCCTGAAAATTTGAACCGTATGCGAGGTGACCGCATACATATCTAACAAACATCATACACAAAAATGTGGCAAGGGGCAAGTCCTTTTGTCCAGTTTAATGAAATTTTAGATTTTAGAGGGGGGAGCTGAAAAGCGTATCCGGCTGGGAAGGCTGTTGGCATGGGGCGGGAAAGGGACTGGGGGCCGCGGTGGGGAAGGGGTTTTTGCAGGTGCAGGTTATACCGGGCATTGCGAGGAGCCCAGGGCAAAAAATGTCAGGTGGGACTTCCATTTTTTGGTCTCCTCTCCATGGTATAAAATGCACCTGCAAAAACCCCTTCCCCATCCCGGCCCCCAATCCCTTCCCAGCACCCGCCCCAGCCAGATACGCTTTTCAGCACGGCCAGCCACTACGTAAGTGTGGAATGGAGAGATAGTGTTAGTCTTCGGGGTGGCTCATGTTGTCGAGCTTGGTTTTTTTATAGGCGGCGAAATTGCCGGCATCGAGGGCGGCGCGGATTTCTTCCATCATGGTGTTGTAGAAGTAGAGGTTGTGGAGGACGCAGAGGCGCATGCCCAGCATTTCCTTGGCCTTTAGGAGGTGGCGGATGTAGGCGCGAGTGTATCTGCGGCAGGCGGGGCAGTCACAGCCTTCTTCTATGGGGCGGTCGTCCAGTTCGTATTTGGCGTTGAACAGGTTGATTTTGCCGTGGTTGGTGTAGAGGTGCCCGTGGCGGCCGTTCCTCGAAGGGTAGACGCAGTCGAAGAAGTCGATTCCCCGTTCAACGCCTTCCAGGATGTTGGCGGGAGTTCCCACGCCCATGAGGTAGGTAGGTTTGTCCACGGGGAGGTAGGGCACGGTTTCGTCGAGCACGTGGTACATTTCTTCGTGGCTTTCTCCAACGGCCAGGCCGCCTACTGCGTAGCCGTCCAGGTTCAGTTCAGAAATCCTTTTGGCGTGTTCGATTCGGATATCCGTGTAAATCGCTCCCTGGTTGATGCCGAAAAGGAGCTGGTTTTTGTTGATGGTGTCTTCCTGGGAATTGAGTCTGGCCATTTCGGCTTTGCAGCGTTCCAGCCAGCGGGTGGTGCGGGCCACGGAATTTTCCACATAGGCCCGTTCCGCCTTGGCAGGGGCGCATTCGTCAAAGGCCATGGCAATGGTGGAGGCCAGGTTGGACTGGATCTGCATGCTTTCCTCCGGGCCCATGAATATTTTTCTTCCATCGATGTGGGAGTTGAAGTAGACTCCTTCTTCCTTGATTTTCCGCAGGGTTGCCAGGGAAAATACCTGGAAGCCGCCGGAATCGGTGAGTATGGGTTTGTTCCAGGACATGAATTTATGGAGGCCTCCCAGCTGTTTGATGATTTTGTCGCCGGGGCGTACGTGCAGGTGGTAGGTGTTGGACAGCTCCACCTGGGTTTTGATCTGTTCCAGATCCTGTGTGGATACTGCTCCCTTGATGGCAGCCACGGTTCCCACATTCATGAACACGGGGGTTTGTATGGTTCCGTGTACGGTTTCAAATTCTCCTCTTTTTGCTCTTCCTTCCTGTTTCAGCAGACGGTACATAGTTTCTCTCCTTTATTTTCCATGGCCGGCGTTTTCCGCCCGGCCTGCCGCAGTCCGGCGCCGGGCCGCACTGCAGCGGCATCCGCCTGTTGTCATCAGAATACGGCGAAGGGCGGATGCTTTGGCTTATTTTACTTAACGATACATAGCGTTTGAGCAGGTAATTCAATGATAATTCAGGGTTTACATCTCATTTTGGCGAAAAAGCTTTTCATCCAGAGCGGCGCAGGCCCGTTCTGAGAATCCTGGCCGGGAGACTGTGTTTTTCTTCCGAAGGCGGGCTGGCAGGGAGGCAATCATTTTGCGCAGCCACTCTGTCAATGCGCAGACAGCGAAGACAGCGGCGGCAAGCAGCAGTACGCCGGGCACCAGGTACCAGGCTCCGGCCAGGCGGGAGGGATTCAGCGTTTCCCAGACAAAGCCTCTTACGTTGGGATTATCGTGAAGCAGGTAAACTCCGAAGCTTAAGGGGGCCGCTGCCAGAATCATGCGCTGCAGGCGGCCGGGCTTTATCTGCAGATTCAGGAACGCTATAAAAAGCAGTATGGCAGCCGCAAAAACCAGCACGGAATTATATTCATAAAAAATACTGTAGCCCCACATCAGATCCTGAAGGAAGCCTATTTTTCCCAGAGGCGTGGAAAGCAGCAGTTCTATCAGGAAGCGGCTGACGGGAATGAGCAGGGCCGCTCCGAAAAAGTGCAGCAAATGCCTGCCGAATTGCCCATCGGGCCTGTAAAAGCGCTTCAGATAGGCGCCGGACAAATATACGGTGGTAAACCATACCACTCCGCTTCCACCGCCGAAATTCAGGGCCGGGGAAAAGAAAAAAACATTGGGCCACAGGGAAAACAGGACAAACAGGATAACAAGCAGCAGCCGGAACTGTCTTTGGGTGAGTCCTGTCAGAAGCTTATTCAGAAACGGGGACAGCACAATCATTCCCACATACATGGTCACAAACCAGTATTCACAGGACAGCACCGGAAAAACGGCCGCTATCAGCGACGACATATCAAAGGGCTGGCGCAGCAGCAGGAGTGATGCCAGGTAAAGAGCCACAGAATAGAACCAGACCTGTCCCTCCAGCTTCAGGATGCGCCGGAAGGAAAAGGATGTCTCGCATAGGAAATAGCCGCTGATGAGTATATAGGTGCTGATGGACACGAAGGATATGCCAAACAGGATCCAGACCAGATAATAGGAAATACTTCCCCTGGCCGTGGTTTCCAGTATTTTTCCGTGATTGAGCAGATGCATCATGACGATCATCAGCATGGAAAAGATGCGCAGCAGCTCCAGATTGGCCTGTCTTTCTTTTCCCGCTTCTCTCTTCTGTGTTTCCATAATCTGTCCTTTCCCAATGGGCTTAAACGCATTGTTTTTTATCATATCATATTGCCCGGCGCACTTCAAGCGGGGAGAAAGCCTTTCTTCAGGTGCTCCAGAATCATCTCGTCATGGCGTTTTACGATTTCAAAGCAGTCGGCTATGACGCTGCGGATTGTCTTATTCTTCAGACCTCCGGCCCATTCTATGGGCGCTCCGGCCATGTATTCCCCAATTGCCTTCCATGCAACCCACAGCACATCATGGGTGGTCCAGCACAAACCTCTTACCGCATTCAGGGCTTCCGTTCTGGCCGACGGCTCCGCCTGCGCAAGCAGGGGATCCATGGCCCAGCCCAACACGGCCCGCTGGTCGATGGCCTGCCCGATCCATTGGGAAATCCGATCCCTCAGCCGCAGAAGCTCTTCGTCCGTACAGCCGGTAAAATGGCTGTCCTCCCGCATAAAGGCCGTGGAATTTTCATAGAAGGCTTTTTCCTGCATCCGTTCCATAATCCGGATCCCGCGCCGGATTATGTCGTCAACAGTCAGCCCCGGTTCTTTTCTTTTGCCCAGAACAAAGGCATGGGCCAGCTTGTCAGACCAATCGGACAGCATAAAAAGCTCACCCTCATAACCGGAAGGCTCTGCGGGCGAGGCTCCCCAATACCCCTGAGAGCCATCCAGGCCGTAAAGGGTTCCCTCATCATCATAGCCGGTAACAAGCACCCACTGGCATTCCTTTTTCAGCTGCATCAGGACGGGAATCTTTCTGTCAATGGACGCTTTTATTTTTTCAAACGCCGATTCCTGCCCGCCGTCAAGCTTGTCGAATTCATAACCGGCGAAATCCATAACAACCGCTATATAATAATCAAACTCTTGAAGCAGCTTCTGGGAGGTCAGCTCCCAGCTGCAGGCCATGTGTCCGTCATTGGACAGATCGATCTGCAAAAAAGAATAGCCGGCCGCCAGATTATACCGCTGGTACAGCTGCTCATGTTTTTTCTCTCCCGTTTCTTTCCGGGCGCACATGAGCATGGACACGAGACAGGCCGTAAACCGTACCGTTTCACAGCCGTTTGGAAAAGAAACCACATCTTCAATTATTTTTTTCATCCCATCCTCCCTCTGCCGGAACGCAATAATGCGGACACCGGCGCCGCCTCCTTCATGACGGACTTCTTCGCAGCGACAACAGTTACTTTTATTTTACATCAATTATGGAAAAACTCAACATTTCCGAAGAAAGCTTGCCTGCTTCCGGATTATGGGCTATAATTTATGCGGTATCTGCGTAGCTTTGATGACTTTAAACAGTGAGGATTTTAAATATGGCAGGAAATACATTCGGAACCTATTTCAGGATCACCACCTGGGGCGAATCCCACGGGAAAGCTTTGGGGGTGGTAATTGACGGCTGCCCCGCAGGGCTTTCTCTGTGCGAAGCCGATATCCAGGCCTTTCTGGACAGAAGGAAGCCGGGGCAGACCCGGTATGCCACGCCCCGGAAGGAAGCAGATGAGGTAAGTATTCTTTCCGGTGTCTTTGAAGGAAGGACCACGGGAACCCCTATCTGTCTGATGGTTCCCAATACTTCCCAACGTTCCGGGGATTACAGTGAAATTGCTTCCTATTATCGTCCGGGACACGCGGACTACACCTTTGACGCAAAATATGGCTTCCGGGATTACAGGGGAGGCGGCCGTTCCTCCGGCAGGGAAACCATCGGCCGTGTTGCCGCCGGAGCCGTTGCTTCTCTTATATTGAAGGAACTGGGCATAAGCATCTGTGCCTATACGAAAAGCATAGGGCCTGTTTCCATATCCATGGACCGCTTCCAGCCGGAGCTTTTAGGCCAGACGCCCACAGGCATGCCCGATGCGGAAAGCTCCGCACAGGCGGAAGCCTATCTGGAGGAATGCATGCAGAACCACAATTCTGCAGGAGGCGTGGTGGAATGCGTGGTAAACGGCGTTCCTGCAGGAATCGGCGAACCTGTTTTTGATAAGCTGGACGCCTGTCTGGCAAAAGCCATCATGTCCGTGGGCGCCGTAAAAGCCGTGGAAATCGGGGACGGCTGCAGTGTATCCACCGCTGCCGGAACGGAAAATAACGATGCCTTTTATATGGAAAACGGGCAGATTGCCAAAAAAACAAACCATGCCGGAGGCATCCTGGGCGGCATCAGCGACGGCTCCCGTATTGTGCTTCGGGCACACATCAAACCCACACCCTCCGTTTTTTCCGAACAGGAAACCGTAAATAAGAATGGGGAGGATATTCTGATCCATATCAAGGGCCGCCATGATCCGGTGATTGTGCCCAGGGCCGTGGTTGTTGTGGAGTCCATGACCGCCCTCACGCTTGTGGATCTGATTTTTGCCGGAATGCCTTCCAGGATGGATGGGATTAAGAAATTTTACGGGAAATAGGAAATACAAAGAAGCCTGCACAGCCGTTTTTCTTCCGGCCATGCAGGCTTTTCGTTTTTCCTTCTTCCTTTTAAATTATCGGATTAATCCAGCTTCATAATAGTTTCCAGGATTCTAGCCGCGCAGGTTTCGATTTCCGCTCTGGTAACCTTGCCTTCCTTCAGCGCTGCAAGAACCTCATCCGGATCTCCGGAACCCATCTTCAGATCGTTTCCGGCCTTTATTTCCTTATACTGGTAAGCCTTATTCCACCAGTCTGTGGTAACCATCCCTTCAAAGCCCCACTCCTCACGCAGGATGCCTGCCAGAAGATCCTCTCTTTCGGAGGCATATCTTCCATTAATAAGATTATAGCAGGTCATCAGCGTCCAGGGCTGTGCTTCCTTAACTGCGATTTCGAAGCCCTTCAGATAGATTTCACGCAGCGCTCTTTCCGATACCCGGGAGTCGCTTGCCTTTCTGTTGGTTTCCTTATTATTGCAGGCAAAATGCTTTACGCTGGCGCCGATATGCTCCGACTGGATGCCGTTTACCTTGGCCGCCGCCATCTTTCCTGCAATCAACGGATCCTCGGAATAATACTCAAAGTTCCTTCCGCACAGAGGGCTTCTGTGGATATTCATAGCAGGGGTCAGCCATACGCCCAGATTATTTTCCTTCATTTCCCTGGCTCCGGCCGCGCCTACTTCATAGACGATATCCGGATTCCAGGAGCATGCCAGCAGCGTTGCACAGGGCCATGCCGTGGTACATACACCCATGGAAGGCCGGATTCGCACGCCTGCCGGTCCGTCTGCCGTCATCAGGTTAGGGACTCCGTACTCCGGAAGATTTCCCATGCCGAACGTATTGGCAACACCCGTATTGGGCTGGCCACAAAGCAGATCGATCAGCTGTCCATTGGTCAGCTGCGCCAGGAACTGCTCCATTGTCACCTTACCGTTTACCACGTCTATCAGCATGGCTTTTTCCGCCGGCGCACCCTCTCCCACAGCCTGGGCAACGGCGTCGCCTGCCCAGTTTCCTTTGTAAGGAGGCTTGCCCTCCATGAAATCAGGGCTCATATCAATTCCGCAATCAGGCTGTACCGGAAGCGCCTCATAGCTGCCGTCGGAAAGCATTCTCTCTTTCAGCAGAACAGGCGCCACACGCTCCTGAAGCTGCAATGTCACACGATCCTCTTTTTCCACATACCGGTAAGAAAGCTCCACAGTATTCCTTACGGAATTTCCCAAATGGAAAGCATACTCTCCTGCTTCCATCACATAAGCGGATTTGGCAACTTTTCCGGTATCATCATAGCTTGCCATGCTGTCAACCGTAAGATTAAGAGTCACCTTCTGGGTTTCCCCCGGCTGCAGACAGCGGGTTTTCGCAAATGCGCCCAGCACCTTGGCAGGCTTGCCCAGCTTACCCTGAGGCGCGCTGTAATAAAGCTGCACCACTTCTTTTCCAGCCATGCTGCCTGTGTTCGTCACACTGGCCTGCGCCACAATCTGCGCCACTCCATTCATCTCCTGAAGCTGTGCACTGACACCCTCAATCGCAAAGGAAGTATAGGAAAGCCCGTATCCAAAAGGATAATTCACCTTTTCCGCCGCCCCGGGAATCGTCTCAAAATACCGGTAGCCCACATAAATATCTTCCGTATACTCCACATAATCCTCGGATTCATTAAAGTTTGCGGAGGACGGATAATCATCAAAGGAACCGGCAAAGGTATCCACCAGCTTGCCGGAAGGATTCACATCCCCGCACAGAATATCAGCCACGGCAAGGCCGCCTTCAATTCCCGCCTGCCATGCCAGCAGCACACTCTGGATCCTGTCATTGTCCTTAAACCAGGCAGAATCCACCATACCGCCCACATCCAGCACTACCGCTACCCTGGGGAAAGCAGACGTAACAGAGTCAACCATCGCCTGCTCCTGAGGAGAAAGGTAAAAATCACCATCGCCAGGAATTCCCTTCCTGTCCCAGCCTTCTCCGGAAAAACGGCAGATAGTAATCACCGCAGTGTCCGTAAAACGTCTGGCCGACTGCAGCAGATCTTCAGGAACAGCAGGCTCCACGGTCTTTCCGTTTTCCTTTCCCTGCGCATACTGCTGCTTTACATTTTCCTCATAAAAATGGGAAAGTGCATCAAATATCTGAAGCTTTCCTTCCGCTTCCTTTATCTTGAGCCCTTCATAAATATTACGTGTATAAGAGGTTGTAACTTCGCCGCTTCCGCCGCCTCCCCTCACGTAATCAATCTGTCCTTTTCCGAAAACCGCGGCCTTGCTTCCTCTTTTCAGAGGCAGCACCCCGCCTTCATTTTTCAGAAGAACCATCCCTTCTGTCGCTGCCGTTCTTGACAGCCGGATATGCTCTTCACATGCTGTTACCAGCCTTCCGTCCTTCCCCATGGGCAGGCATGGCTGATGCGCGATTCTTGTCCATTTTTCCATGAACCTTGTTCCTCCCTGTTGTCTTGGATAATAAATTGTAACCGCCGGAACAGACGCTTTTTTCAAACCCCGTACCAGGCTGTTACGAAAAATATGAAAAGTCTGCCTGCTCCCTCAGCCGGAAATTTTATGGAAAATTACGCAGTTTGGCTGCGGAACCTTCAATTCCCGCCCGTTCATAACAAGCAGCCCTTTTTCCAGATTAGTTGTAAAAAAGGTGAGCGTCCCCGAATCCTGATTGAGCGACACCAGATGGCGGTTGTCCGGGAATAACGCCACATCCTTGGGATATTCGCCGCTCACCGGCAGGCACAGCAGTTTGGTAAGAAGCCCCGTTTTCCCGTCGATTTTATAAATCGTCGCGCTGTTGTCCCCGGCATTGGAACTGCACAGGTAATTATAATCATCGGACAAATTCAGCGCGCTCGCCGTGGAACCGCCCGCATGATAATTGTTCAGCGTGCTTATGGACTGTATTTTTTCAAAGAAAGGATTGTCCCTTTCTTCCTTATACGTATAGACATCAATACAGTTTTTCAATTCATGCACAATATACAAAAAAGTGCCGTCCTTGCTGAATTTCAGATGCCTGGGCGCGCTTTCCAGCTCGCTGCGGATAACGTCCACCAGCTTCAGCTTGCCCGACGTATGATCCAGCCTGTATACATTAGTATGATCCATTCCCAGATCCGCCACGCACAGATAATGGTTATCCCTTGTCATCTTGGCACAGCTGATATGCGGCCGGAAATTCCTCTCCGCCACAATCCCCAGGCCCTTATAATAAATCTCCTCCGTAATCTCTCCCACGCTGCCGTCGTCATTAATCCGCAGCACCGTAAGCTTCCCGTCATGATATCCCGCCACGAAAATATACTTATCCTCATAATCCGTGGACACATAACAGCCTCTCATCCCGTTGATGGACCCCATATTAATGGTTTCCAGTCCGCCGTCCTCCTTAATCCTGTAGGATTCCACACCGAAATCCGTAATGGAATACAGATATTTCTTATTATGGGAAATCGTCACATAAGAAGAATTCGTAATTTTAATCTTTTCCTTTTCGTAAAATCTTCCGTTCTCCATGTCCACATCAAAAACCGTGATGCCATGCTCCCTCTGATCTCCGATAGTATAGGTAGAAACATATGCCACATATTTGTCCTGTCCCATTTTTTCAGCCTCCTGTCCGCGATTTGCCCTCTTGACGGCATCCTTTTGCAGGTTAAACTAATCTTATCATAACGTCCCGCTTTTGTTAATCACTTTCGTAAATTTTTCCTGGGGTGGTGGGGGCGGTCAGAGGGATGGTTTGGGGTGGGGGAAGATGGGCCGG
>ERZ507070.638-NODE-638-length-14638-cov-4.22657_pt1 | contig 14638 bp, 15 predicted proteins | sample MGYA00512865_ERZ507070 | MGnify/ENA metagenome assembly ERZ507070
CCTTTCCAGTAATTTCATCTCGTCCATATCCTCTTCATATGTGATATCTGAACCTTCTATTGTTATTACCGGTGCTTTTCGGTCAGCAGAAATATAAATCCAAATTAAGATTCCTCCCAAAGCGATACTGAAAAATATCATAACTGCCATAATTCTCTTTTTCATCACCATCACCTTATTCTTTTGTGTACTTCCCATATTTACCGTACTTTCCATAGTAAGTTTGTTTTGAAATGTCTACTTTGTTCAAAACAGCCCCCAAAATCGGACATGCGCCTTTTTCCAGCTGTTCTTTTACTTCCTGTGCAAACCGGTAACTTATGGTCTCTGACTCTACCACCATAATGGTTCCATCGCAAACTTCTGTGATAATTGCACAGTCAATGACACTTCCAAGGGGCGGAGTATCTATGATCACATAATCATAAACTTTCCTGGATGCTGCTATCATCTCTTTAAACTCTCTGCCGCCCAACAGTTCTGCAGGATTTGGAGGTACCGGCCCTGCTATGATAAGGTGGAAATTGGGAATATCTGTTACACAGACGATGTCTGTCAGCTTTGCCTGTTTTGAAAGGTAATGCGTAAGCCCTCTTACATTTTGTTCGACCCGTATTCTTCCAAGTAATACCGATTTCCTTAAATCTGCATCTACTAAAAGTACCTTACTTCCTCCCTCTGCAAAGGAAGCTGCCAGATTCAAAGATACACTGCTTTTCCCCTCATTTGGTGTACAGCTCGTCAGTGCAATTACTTTTTTATCCCCTCCGCAGAATTGAATATTGGTTCTAAGAGACTTATATGCTTCATTGCTGTAATAATCCAGGTCCTTATTTGTAAGTTTTATATTTACCATCTTTTATCTCCTGTGCCGATGAATTTTATTTTGCCCGGAACTTTTTTTACTTTTCCTTCTTCTGCTTTTTATTTTGCTGTCAGCAAGTGGAATCATACCTAATGTACTAATATTTAAATAACGCTCAATGTCATCTGAAGATTTTATTGTATCGTCTATAAGAAACAGAACCACGACTAAAATCACGGAAAAGAAAAATCCCAAAAAAGCTCCGATTGCTCCATTTCTCCAGGCATTAGGACCGGACGGATGAGAGGGAATGTTGGCATATTCTACCACACTGACTGCCTCTGTATCCATTACTGCCTTTATATGTTCTGTAGCAGCATTGCGTATGGCATCCACTATCTGTGCCGCCATATATGGATCCTTATCTGAAACAGTGATCGATAAGATACGTGTGTCTGTTGATGTCATAACGGTTACAACATTTAGCATATCTTCATATTCCATCTTTAGATCAAGCTGGGCAATAACCCCTTCTATCACTGTACGGCTCTTGATCAGTTCTGCATAATCTTTGGTAAGTAATGAACTTATCTGCATGTCACCGCTTGTCAGCGTACTGTTATCCTGTTTTGCCAGCACATACATTTTTGTAGTCGATTCATATCGCGGTGCAATAAACAATTTAGTACCTACGACAGCAACTAAACCTAATATTATAGTTGATAAAAAAATAATACCCAATCTGCTCCTTACTATCCTGAGTATTTCTCTTACATTGATCTCAATTTCATTTTTCTTCTGTCTTTTTTCAGCCATTACCGCTAATTTCCTCTCTGATATCCTGTGCTGTCTTTCAATATCATCTCCGGATTTTCCATCAATAACTTTTGCATATATGCTTTTCCATATTTTGCAGAAATATGATCCGAACAATCACCGAGCAGTGGTATTCTTTTTTCACTGCCATGTGCATCCGATCCAATAAAATGAAGTAAATCCTGCCTGATCAGTTGTTTGCAAAATCTTTTTACAGTAAAACCTTCTTTGCCAATAACACTTTCTGCATTTACCGAAATCATAACTCCCATTTCGACAATGTCTTCTATAAACCCAAAATGCTTTATTATGTCAGGATAACGTTCAATATGTGCAATAACAGGGATATATCCATTGCTCAATAAAATACAGAGTTTATCTCTCATATGATCACAGTCTGTAATTACAGAGAACTCTGTTAATATGTAATGCGAACCAGCCATCGTGGGACGTTTATGCTGATTTAAATTTTCACATATGTCTGCATCCACATAATATTCACAGCCCAGATGCAGATGCATATCCTCCCCTATTTTCTTTGCTTCCTGCTGCACACGTATAAATTGTCTCTCTATTTCTTCTAAAGCAGGTTCAAACATATTTTTACGATAATGGGGGGTAGCGATTATATCTCTGACTCCCTGCTCGTATTCTTTCTGCAGTATTTTTACCGATTCTTGAATTGACGCTGCACCATCATCCACATCCGGAAGAACATGGCAATGTATGTCAGTAATTTTCATCTTTCGTCTCCTTAAACATCCAAAGCATTTTATAAACATTACATAAATCAAAACTTTTTAAGATAATAAGTTTATAATTAACAAAGAAATTTCATTTAAATTTTATTACTTTATATGCTCTTCTGAAATGAGCTGCAAGAACATATTTTACCCCTTGTCAGTTCATTTATCCCAATTCTATTTCTGGTATTGTAATGCACAGGAATTATTTTCCATATAAAAAGAAGATATTCGGGGGGAATAGGATGGATTTAATAAACATAGGAAAAAGGATCAAACAGCAAAGAGAGAATATGAAACTTACCCGAGAAGAACTTGCAGAAAAAGTTAATATAACACCTCGTTTCTGTTATGATTTAGAACAAGGCTTAAAAGGAATGTCTCTTGAAACTTTATGCAGTTTAAAATATGCACTTCATACAAGTACTGATTATTTGTTATTCGGCGAAGAACGTGATTCAAACCGAATCACCTACATTAACGTCTTAATTGATACTTGTCCGGAAGAAAAAATAGATTATCTGATTGATATCATCAAGTCTTACGTCAATGCAGTAAAATAATAAAATAAAAAAGCTGTAGACAACGATGTTATCTCGCATCCACAGCAATCTGTTTTTTAAAAAAGTAATATGGAATGTATTCTTCTGTAACTATTATTTATCTTAAATCATTCAAAAAGATGAATAATATATTACAATTACAGTATAATATATAATAGTACATCGTTGATTAATATCGTTCAATACACAGGAGGGCAAAAGTAAGCTTATGATAGTTCTCATTGTGGCAGTATTTCTGGTTGGTTCCTGGTTTGGAATCCTTTTAATGTGTTTAGTCCAAATCAATCGATATCATAATGATCCTGAAATCGGAAATGGCCTTTCAGATGACTACGCGGATACCCACAAATGATACAAAAAGATGCCTATTGATTTTTAGAGGCACTGCAGGCAGGGTTTTACTCCCCGCTGGCAGTGCCTCTTCTGCATTTATAACCACTCAATTTCCCGTCTCACCATAAAATTAGACTCCAGATATTTCTGAACATCCCCACAGTCATAACTTCTGGCCTGGGCGGGACAGATTTTTGCGCATCTCATACAGTTGATACACAAGCTCTCATCCACTGTGTACGTTTCTTTGTCAACAGCCGCAGCGGGACATTTCTGCACGCAGGCCTGACATCCATTACACTTTTCAGAATCCCAAAACTTTGCCACGGGCTTCATTTTCTTTGGTTCCGGTTCAGCTTCTCCGGGAAGCTCGACGGGGCCATGGAACTCCTCCTCCAGCCGTTTCTTTACTGTCACCGCAAACTTGCGGAAAATCTGCATATCTTCCTCATCAGGGCGTCCGGTTCCCAGTTTATCGGAATAAATATGAGGAATTACAGGCGCCACTGCCCCAATGCAGTAAAATCCCCTGTCCTCCAGTATTTTCTTCATCTGCGCCAGTGTATGGTCATAATGGCGGTTGCCGTATGCTGCCATTAAAATACACGGCGTATGGGACCCCTGCAGGTTTGTAAACAGCGCCTCATGCAATCTGGGTAGCTGTCCGCCATAGACAGGCGCTGCTGCAAGCAGCAAATCCTTCTCTGTAAAATTCTGTTTTTGTTTTCTCAGTTTTCTCCTGGTCAGATCCAAATACTGCGGATTCTGTGACAACATACCCGCCAGAATTTCCGCTGCACGTTTTGTCCCTTCTGTGGGACTGAAATAGGCCACTGTCAAAGTTTTGTTTTTCTCCATAAGATCCGGTCTCCTCTCCTTTGTACGCCTCAGAGACTGTTCCCATCTCCAGGCTTCAATTCTATTATGGTCACCGGTCAGAAGAACCCTTGGCACGCTCTTATGATGCCAGGTCTCAGGCCGCGTAAAATGAGGATATTCCAGCAGGTTGTCCTGCATGGATTCAAACTGGGCGGATTCCTCATTGCTCAAAACACCCGGTACAAAACGTGAAATAGCGTCTATCATGACCATAGAAGCCAGTTCCCCGCCGGTGAGCACATAATCTCCAATGGAGACATAATCCGTCACGATCTCTTCTAAAACCCGCTCATCTATCCCTTCATAATGTCCGCAGAGGAAAATAAGCTCCTCCTCCTGGGCAAGATCCTCCACCATAGTCTGGTTAAATACCTTCCCCTGGGGAGTCAGATAAATACAGCGGGGCTTTCTGCCCTTTCCCGCTGCCAGGGATTTTTCAGCAACGGAACAATACGCCCTGTAGACAGGCTCTGCCTGCATGACCATGCCGGCTCCCCCGCCATACGGATAGTCATCAACTCTGTTATGTTTATTATCGGAAAAGTCCCGGATATTGACAGTTTCCAGCGAAATATGTTTCTCTTTCATGGCTCGGCCGATTATGCTGGTATCCAGTCCCTGCCGCACCATATCCGGAAATAGGGTCAACACATAAAAATTCATAGCATTCTCCGTTCCGCTGCCAGTTGGCAGCACAAATAGTAACCGGTATATCAATGCAGATATTATCAACCTGCTGTTCTGCCTGTCCAAAGCCCACAATCTCATAGGTTCTATACAGCTTATCAATTGGATGCATTACATTTCTGCCCGCCGCAAAATCAATCGGCAGTCTAATCCAGAAGCCCGTCCATCAGATGTATTTCCATCCGGTTCTCCTCAACATCAATATCCAATACACATTCGTGGATCGCAGGGATCAGCACTTCTTTCCCTTCCTCTGTCTCCACAATGTAAACGTCATTGGCTCCGGTCTCCATCACGTCCTTCAGGACACCAAACTTCTCCCCGCTTTCCAGGTATACGTCAAGTCCAATGAGGTCCGCAATATAATACTCATCCTCTTCCAAAGGAATGGCCTGGTCTCTGGTCACATAGAGGCTTCTGCCCTTATATTTTTCTATATCGTTGATATTGTTAATTCCTTTGAATTTCAGTATAGCATACTGTTTGAAATACTTGACATTCTCAATCTCCAGTTTCATATAATCCCTGCCTGTATCCAGCAGTACACAGTCCAGGTCTTCAAATCTATGCACATCATCAGTGGTGGGAAACACCTTTACCTCGCCGCGGATTCCGTGGGTGGTGGTAATCACACCTGCCTGTAACAAATCTTCCATAATCGAATTCCTTCCTATTATAAATACATCACGCTATCAGAATAAAGGGTACTGACAGCCCGACTTTCGCAACGGGGCACGGCCAGTTACAGCCGTATTCCTCTGTAATGAAAAAAGGGGGCTGGTGCAGTAAATTTACCGCGACAGCTCCCGCTTACACAGGACGGATATCATCCGCCGTATTCCTCGCCTGTACCGAAAATATGCCTAGAGTGTGTTGACAAACACACTCTAGGAAGGCAGTCGGTACAGTTATTGTAAAATATCTACGACTACTTTTTTGTCGCTTTTGGAAGATGCAGCTTTCACTACGGTACGGATTGCCTTGGCAATTCTTCCCTGACGGCCGATGACTTTGCCCATATCTGCCGGAGCCACTTTCAGCTCTACCAGAACGGCATTGTCCTCTTCTGTTTCCGTTACCGCAACTTCATCCGGATAATCTACAAGAGACTTTGCAATTACTTCTACTAATTCTTTCATTACAAGCTACCTCCCGGAATCCTATTTTTCGATACCAGCCGCTTTTAAGATTTTAGCAACAACTTCTGTCGGCTGTGCACCGTTAGCAAGCCATTTCTTTGCTGCTTCCTCGTCTACTTTGTAAACGCTTGGGTCCTGGTTCGGATCATATGTTCCAATCTCTTCGATGAATTTACCATCTCTCGGGGATTTGGAATCTGCAACGATGATTCTATAGAAAGGAGCTTTTTTCTGTCCCATTCTTCTTAATCTGATTTTTACTGCCATCTCATTCACCTCCTGGTTTTTTTCTTCTATATGTTAAAAGGGAAGTTTGAATTTTCCTCTTTTACCACCTTTGCCGCCCATAAGTCCGGGCATCTGTTTCATCATTTTCTTGGCCTGTTCAAACTGTTTGACCAGACGGTTGACTTCCGCCATATCCACTCCTGCCCCTTTGGCGATTCTCGCTTTTCTGGATGGGTTCAGGATCTCCGGATGAGAGCGCTCTCTGGGTGTCATGGATAAGATCATGGCTTCTTTTCTTGCCATATCTTTTTCATCTACCATGCTGTCGATGTCTTTTATCTGACTGCCCATACCCGGTATCATGTTCAGTACACTGGACAAGCCGCCCATGTTTTTCATCTGGTTCATACTCTCCAGATAATCATCAAAACCAAAGGAATTCTTGCGGAACTTCTGCTCCATCTCCTTGGCTTTTTCTTCATCCAGATTGGCCTGTGCCTTCTCGATCAGGCTCATCACATCGCCCATTCCCAGAATACGGGATGCCATACGGTCCGGATAGAACTGTTCCAGATCCGAAAGTTTCTCTCCCATACCCACGAATAAAATGGGTTTACCGGTGATTGCCCTGATGGATAATGCCGCACCGCCTCTGGCATCGCCGTCCAATTTGGTAAGAACTACGCCGTCAATGCCGACTTTCTCTCCAAAGGTCTCTGCCACATTTACTGCGTCCTGACCGGTCATGGCATCAACTACCAGAACAGTCTGGTCCACTTCAAGGGCTTCCTTGATGTCTGCAAGCTCTTTCATCATGTCTTCATCAATGTGAAGACGGCCTGCGGTATCCAGAATCAAAACATTGAATTTTTCTTTTTTTGCATGCTCGTATGCTGCCTTGGCAATATTCACAGGGTTCTGCTTATCGCCCATGGAAAATACTTCCACGCCCTGCTTTTCTCCATTCACCTGTAACTGCGTGATAGCTGCCGGACGGTATACGTCACACGCTGCGAGGAGAGGTTTACGTCCTTTTGACTTCAGCTTGCCGGCCAGCTTCGCGGTTGTGGTTGTTTTACCTGCACCCTGGAGACCAACCATCATGATAACAGTTATCTCACTTCCCGGCTTTAACAAAAGCTCTGCAGTTTCGCTGCCCATCAGATTGACCAGCTCTTCATTTACAATCTTGATCACCATCTGGCCCGGATTCAATCCTGACATGACGTCAGCACCTACTGCCCGCTCCTGGACGGATTTCATGAACTGTTTTACCACCTTGAAGCTTACATCAGCCTCCAGAAGTGCCATTTTCACTTCTTTCAGCGCTGCTTTTACATCGGCTTCGGTCAGACGGCCTTTTTTTCTCAAGTTTTTAAATACATTCTGAAGTTTATCGGTTAAGCTCTCAAATGCCATCTGCTATAACTCCTCTAATATTTCCTGGGAAATGTGTTCCACTTCTGCGACCAGCTCCTGTTTACTCATGGCCTCACAGTGTCCGGTCAATTCCCGGATGCGGTGGATCTTTTCCTTGATGTTCACAAACTTCTCCACCAGATGCAGTTTGTCCTCATAATCCTGCAGAATCCTGCCGCAGCGCTTCACGTTGTCATGAACACCCTGCCGGCTGATACCCAGCTCTTCGGCTACTTCGCTCAAAGAATAGTCATTCAGCACTACATCCTCGTATATTCTGCGCTGATGCTCTGTTAAGAGTTCACCGTAGAAATCGTACAGTAAAGTCTGTTCTACAATTTTTTCCACTCATCATCACCTTGTGTATCATACAACATCTTTCTTAAGGTGTCAAGTGTTTTTTCTTTACAAACTTTTGTTCTCCCGCTTTTATCTTGTTCCTGTTTTGATTTCTCTGCTTCTTCAGCTGTTTACGTTATTTTTATAATATGATACAATCAAATAGTGAGACGTTTAAAATATGGCAATCATAATCCACAATGAAAGGAAGTGTTGTTATGGCAATGCCGCAAAAACAGATTTATACGGAAGCTGACTATTACGCCTTACCGGACGATGTCCGGGCTGAACTGGTTGACGGTCAAATCTATTACCAGGCAGCACCCAGCCGGGTACACCAAAGAATTTTAGGTGAACTACACACTGTCATAAATAATTATATCAAATCAAAAGCCGGTTTCTGTGAGGTCTACCCTGCCCCATTCGCTGTTAAATTATATGAGGATAAGCAAACCATCGTTGAACCTGATATAAGCGTCATATGTAACCGTGACAAGCTTACAGACCGGGGTTGTACCGGGGCGCCGGATTGGATTATTGAAATTGTTTCGCCTGGTAATTCCAGTCATGACTACATCCGAAAGCTAAACCTGTACGCCGACGCAGGAGTTAGGGAATATTGGATCGTGGATCCGATCACGCAGACAATCCTCGTGTATAACCTTGAAGAAACCCACTTCCAAGTAGGTACTCACACATTCCACGATAAAATAAAAGCAAATATATATGATGATCTGTGGATTGACTTTTCTGATATCAGGCTTTGATCATTGTCCGATTATGGCAGCAGGCGTTTTCATTCCCTGCTGCCCTTCTCATTCCTGCCTCTTTCGCAGCTTTACACCTAAATACGTATACTTTCCTGCTCCAGCTTAATCCCAAGCTTCCGCATGGTATCAAATACAGGCCTGTAATCCTCCAGTTCCGGCTCTGTACACATCTTTTCCAGGCGCTTTCTGTCCGAATCCGTAAGTTTCATGCAGAATTCCCGGTGAGTCAGCAGTGTGTCCGAATCCATATGCCATGTTTTGAAAGGAATGCCTGTCTTACGGCACAGATCCATGTAGATCCAGTATCCGCCGCAGTCAATATCGCCGAAATGAAAGTATTCCGCCTGCGGAAAAGCAAGATACAGATTCTTAAGGAAGCGCCGTTTCACACGATTATGATATCCCCCGAGATATACAGCGAGCACATTTTCCTCTCTAAACCGGTGAAAGGTCGTCAGATTCTCAATGGTCAGAATCTTTAAAACGAGAAACTTCCGGCTCCAGCAGATTTTATCCAGGTCCTGGCTCATAATCCCAATCCCGCCCTGCAGCTCATCAAGACGAATCTGATTATCCGCAAGGGAAAACACGGCACTGCCTTTCAGCATGACACAGGAAGGATTCTGGTAAATGCTGAATTCCTCCAAAATCTGTTCCTTTGTCATATCACGGTAATAATCCTCTGTCCGGCCTTTTGCAGGGTCAACTGAAAATCTGCGTATGATATTTACAACACGGCTGCTGATCTTCCCAAAATATTTGGAATCCTGGAAATTTCGGACCGAGAATTCCCTCTGGTATACCTCCGTCTCATTTGCAGTCACAAGGCAGACCGCCTTTAGCAGATTTCTGCACTCACCCAGATCATCCGCGCCGAAATATTCCCGCAGAGACTCTCCACGCTCGATCCGCGCTAAGGACCAGTCAATAAAATGAGATATCACAGCATTTTCTTTCTTCTCCCTGTCCGGGCGGTATTCCAAAAGAAGTGCCGCCAACGCCGAATCCTGCTCTCTTTTCGGACAGCGTCCGAGATAGGCATATATCTCTTCCACGGCATCCTGTTTCAAAAAAATCTTTTCCAAAATGTGGCCGGGTCTGTTATTCTTCCACAGAAGTTCTGCAAACCCTTTCTCCTCCAGATCCACAGCCTGGGCATGGATCGTATCATATTCCATGGAACTCTGATCAAAATATTCCGGTATAAACTTTTTTGTTATCCTCACAAAAATGCGGACATTCACCTTGTTGGAACCCTGATATAAACTGCTGCCCTCATAGGAATCCAGCAGACTGTTCAAAATTCTTCTGTCATACTGCTTCATGGTAATATTCCTCAATAAAACTTGTATCTCCCTCGGACAGCACTAAAAGCGTCTGATTGATCATGGGGCCAATGTACTGTATCTTATCCGGCGGGGCAGCTATGATGACCTGCAGGTTGGCGCCGGTCATAAACTCCAGCACACCCTGTATCCTGGCATCATCCATGTTGTTGAACGCCTCATCCAGCATGACAAGCCCGATGGCATCCTGTCCGATGCTGTTGCGGTAAAGCTGCATGAAGGATGCTGCCACAGTGATATAGAAAGGAGTCTGCGTCTCACCGCCGCTCTTTTCCTGGCTCACTTTGGAATACCACATATAGGAACCATCTTCCCCTGTTATCCTGATGTCATAATCCATATAGGTGCGGTAATCTGTATATTCGTCCAGAATCTTGGCGCTGTCCTCATCATCTGCCAGCAGCTTATCGAAGAGCTCATCAATGACTTCCTTATGTTTTTCATGGAACAGTCCGCTGAATATGGACGTTCCCTCCATGGAATTCAGATCATCCATGAACATCTGATAATATTTGCCGTATCTGCGGCTAGCCTCATGGGCAAACTCGTATTGTTCATGGCTGAAATGTATCTCTTTCAGCGCCTTGTTCAGCTCTTTAAATTCACCCTGGGCCTGCCTGATATTTTCCTGCATCTTGGAGAGAAACTGTTCCTGGAATTCCTGTTCTGCCGCCGTTTTTGCCTGGTAGACCTTCTCTTCAAAGGAAAGCAGTTCCGAATCCCGGAGCTTTTCATACTCCGCTATGAACTGGGGGTATCCTAAAAGTGCAGCGGGCGCGCCAAAATCATGTGCCGTCTTGTATTCCCTCATGGCATCCATCAGTCTTGCCTCCGCAGACTCCTTTATGGTCATATTGGCCTTTCTTGCACGGTCAAAATTTTCGGCAAATTTCTCTATAGATTTTTCCCGGACCTGTTTTTCATATTCCTGTTCACAGAACGGCAGTTCTTCTTTCAGAGCATTTCCCGCTTCAGCAAGAGCTGTTATCTCCTCCGCTTCTCTGCGGCTTAGCTCCTGTATGGCCTCCTCCGCCTTTTTGATATCTGAATCTGCCCTGCCGGAGTCCCTGCCAATGGCCTGGATCTCATCCTGGATCCCGGCTGCCTCATCCCGTACCTCTCTCAGATAAATCTGTTTCTGGATAAAAGTTCCGTTCTTTTCCAGTTCCCGGATTTCTTTTCTGCATATCTCTCTTCTGCTTTTGTGATGGCGGATGCTGCGGATCACAGGAAGGCGGTATTTTACATCCACATCGGCCTCCTGGGAGAGGGGAACCAGAATATCTTCCAGACTGCGGATGCGTTCAGTGATGGTACTGTATTCCTCTTCCAGAACCATTTTTTTCTTTTTACAGTTTTCAAGCTGGACTTTGTAGGCTTCTGCACCGATATACGGTGTTTCGTATATCTCGGGGCGGATGGCACTGACTACATGGTTCTGGTATTTCATGCACTGTCTGGTGATGGATACCGGATATTTCTTGAGTTCCTGATAGCTTTTGCACATGTGGACTTTTCCCAGTATCATGTTTATATATCGTTTTGCCCAGATGCTCTTGGAGGTGACCACGGATGCCAGAGACTCCTCCGGTATCTCATCATACGCCTTCAGCTTCTCAGCATTGATAAGACCTGCGCCAAATACCTGCTTGTTCTCCCTTGCGCGCTCATACACTGCCAGCGCCACATCGAAATCCTCCGGTTCCACCAGGATATAAAATCTCTGGGTATTCAGATACCCTTCCACAGCCCTGCTCCAGGCCGGGTTCGTGATCTGGAGGAGTTCACACAGCACACGGGGCTTTGCCTTTCTGCCTAACTGGCCGAACTGGGCCTGGATCTTTTCGAGAAGAAGCTCCACCTGGGGCGGATAGTTCAGTTTCTTTTTCTCCAGATCCTGAATCCGGCGATTCATCTCTGTCAGCTCCTGGTTCTTTTCACTCTGCTGAAAACGGAATCCGGCCAGTTTTTCCTGGACCTTTAACTGCATTTCCTTTTTATAGGCAATTGCCTGTTCCACACACTGCACCGCTTCGGCTGTGCTTTCCATCTTCTCAGGCTCTGAGAGAAGGGCTGCATACTCCCGGATACAGTCCGCCACATCTTTGACCTTTAAAAGCTTTTCTGTCTGTGAGACAGCGGTCTGTATGCTCCTCTTTAAGTCCCTGTGTTCTTTTTCCTCCTGCTTTAGCTGTTCCTCAAGCTGAAGTATCTCCTGTTCCAGGGCTGAGATGGCCCGGTATTCCTCATTGCTCTCAAGCTCTACGCTCAGGTTGATGATGGTCTCATTTTTTTGTTCCAGAAGGCGGTTTTTCTCTCTTTTCTTTGTTTCATTTTCCTCCAGATGCAGTTTCAGATAATGGATATTCTGCCGAAGTCCCGCAATGGATATGTCTGTCCTCTCTCTTGCCGCCCTTGCCAGGTAGTAACCATACACCTGGTCTTTTTTCAGGCATCCCTCCACTATGCCGTACTGTTCCTGTATCTTTTCCAGCTTTTCCATGCGGACACGGACACTCTGGAGCATTTTTTCCAGGTCTTGATAGCTCCGCACATTTTCCTTGAGGACATCAATGTTGACATCACGCCTGTCCAGCACATAGGAGTAGACGAAATCCTTGATGTTGTGGATTGGCCGGAACGCCAGTGCCTTGGGAATCAGGGAAAAGAATTTCTCCTCCAGACGTCCGAACCGGGCCTGGATCATTTTCCTGGCCTCTGTCTGGGTGTTGAGGAATTGTTTGATTTTCTTGTTGGTGCTCCTGAAAACCGAGATGGACTTCGGCGTCTGTCCCCGGAAAAAAAGGCTGTCCTCCAGCTTCTGACGGTCCATCAGGTACCATGCGCAGTTTGGCTCCTTTTCCTCTGTTGCGGAATCCATGACAACTCCCACCACAAAATACTGGTCCCTGGTATCCTCATAGAATTCCAGGGCCACATGGGCGCTGAGCTCCCCTGTACGCTCGTAAGGCTTTTCTTCTTTTCCTGTCTTGCAGCGTATATATCCGTTCAGGTTTCGTTTGCCCTTCTCGTGGGCAGCCTTGTTAAAATTATTCTTGGAAAAGGTAATGACAAACTGAATGGCATCTAACAGCGTAGATTTGCCCGCACCGTTCTCACCGGAAAGGAGAACGGATTCACCGATGGTTATGGTCTCATTTTCAAATCTGTGCCAGTTAATCAGTTTGACCCTCGTCAGACGTTTCATCTCTCTTCTCCCCTTTCCTGTATATCTCTATCATTTCATACACTCTTTTGATATCCTCCACACGAACTGCCATCAGCACGGAATCGTATATTAGGATTCTGGCATCCTCCTGTGTCAGATCCTTATCCAGCGTATCAATAATATGATAGCGCCGGAACAGGCGGAGAGCATTGTTCAGCACTGTTTTGTCAATCTGCTTCTCCCGTATCTTCAGGGACAGAAACCGTTCCTGTATATCTCCGGTGTTGATGACCACATCTGTGAGGGACAGTTCCCTCTTCTTCTCATCATAGAGGACGCGCAGGATCAGAAGAATGATGGATTCATAGAGTTTGAGATTCAGATGGTTGGTATTTTCCCGGTTCACAAGCTGTATGACACCGTATTCCTCATTGATCTCCAAATGGCAGCCCAGGATATCCAGATAGTGTTCAAATACATCCCGGAAGCGAAGGACAAAATAGTATTCACTTTTCGTCCCTGCGTCTTTTCTGCACAGGAAACAGTTGCTCAAGAGCCGGTTGCAGATCCGGCTGAATTCAGACTTGTCTTTTTGCAGCATTTCTTCGTATGTCATTTGCGTTTTCCGTCCTTCCTCCAGATTTCAAAATCGCGGAATCTGTATCCGCCCCGTTCCACCATACTTCCGGGAACAATTCTGTAACTCACATTCTTACGCTGTCCGTACAGGCGGATGTAGATCAGCCGTATAAAATTCTCCGGGTCCTCCAGACTGATCTCAGAAGCGTGCATGACCCGGCGGTTTCCAAGCTGCTCCATGACAAATGCCTCTATTTTGGCTGTGCTCAGAATGCGCTCCATCTTTGCTTTCATCTCCAGGCTCTTCTGCCTGCGCAGCTCCTCATCCGGCACTTTGATCTGCATGGGCTCAGGCTTGAATTCTTTCTTTCCTTCAATGGGGGAATAGAGGGAATCATTATCCAGAAATTCCGAAGAAAAGATTTTGATCAGGCCGTCCATAAATTCCAGCTCGTGTACTGCGTTCAAATCCAGCTTCTCTTCATTTACCTTCTGATTGACTGCCAGAAGTATTTCTTTTATCTGTCCCCGGATATCCTCCGTGCTGGTCAGCAGAAATTTTGCCCGGTTAATGGCTGCCCGCTGGTACTTTGTATTTTTCTTGTTAATCTCTCCCAGAATATCATCCATCTGCCGGAATGTCTCAATGATCTCATGCAGAGTTTCCAGTATCTGCTCCTCTGCCTCCTCGGAAGAAATCTCCTTCATGGCAGCCAGCTCTCTTCTGGTCTGTTCCATATACTTTTTGCTGCGGCTCATGGTCTCCAGCCGCTCAATGATCTCCGGGCGGAATTTTGAGACATTGTCAGAGGTCAGCAGTCTG
>ERZ507070.642-NODE-642-length-14477-cov-5.54604_pt1 | contig 14477 bp, 6 predicted proteins | sample MGYA00512865_ERZ507070 | MGnify/ENA metagenome assembly ERZ507070
GCTCTTCCGATCTATCCCGGCCCTGGGTGGGCGTGTCGATAACCAGGTCGATTCGGTGTCCCAGGATAAGGTCCATCACCGTAGGGGATTCCTGGTTGATCTTATTGACCTGACGGGCCTTGACGCCGGCTTCTCTCAGCGCCGCGGCAGTGCTTCTGGTGGCGTAGATGATGTAGCCCAGCTTTTCAAAACGGCGGGCGATTTCGATTGCCTCTCCCTTGTCCGCATCCTTTACCGTGATGATCATCTGCTTATGCCTGGGCAGATCCACGCCCGCGCCCAGGAAGGCTTTGTAAAGCGCTTCGTTAAAGGTTTTGGCAATGCCAAGGCATTCGCCTGTGGATTTCATTTCCGGCCCAAGGCTGATTTCCGCGCCGCGGATTTTTTCAAAGGAGAATACGGGCATCTTGATTGCCACATAGCCTGCCTCCGGCTGGAGCCCGGGTTCATAGCCCAGGTCACGGATTTTCTTGCCAATAATGACCTCGGTAGCCAGATCCACGATGGGAATTCCCGTCACCTTGCTGATATAGGGCACCGTCCTGGAGGAACGGGGATTCACTTCAATCACATAAACATCTTCGCCCACCACGATGAACTGGATATTAATCAGGCCGATTACATGAAGGGATTTTGCCAGCCTTCTTGTATATTCGGCAATGGTGGCCTTTACCTTTTCACTGATGGTCTGGGCCGGGTATACGGAAATACTGTCGCCGGAGTGGACGCCTGCACGTTCGATATGCTCCATGATGCCGGGGATCAGGATGTCGGTGCCGTCACAGACCGCATCCACCTCCAACTCCTTGCCCTGCAGATACTTATCCACAAGGATGGGATGATCCTGGGCAATCCGGTTGATGATTTCCATAAATTCTTCAATTTCCGTATCGGAAATGGCAATCTGCATGCCCTGTCCGCCCAGTACATAGGAAGGGCGCACCAGAACCGGATAGCCCAGCTTGTTGGCAACAGCCTTGGCTTCCTCCGCCGTATACACGGTGCCGCCGGAGGGTCTGGGGATTTCGCATTCTTCCAGAATCTTGTCAAACAGCTCCCTGTCCTCTGCGGCGTCCACGTTTTCCGCGCTGGTTCCCAGAATGGGAACTCCCATTTTCATCAGGCTTTCCGTGAGCTTGATGGCAGTCTGCCCGCCGAACTGCACCACCGCGCCGTCTGGATGCTCGATGTTTACCACATTTTCCACATCCTCCGGTGTGAGGGGTTCAAAATACAGCTTATCCGCAATATCGAAGTCGGTGCTGACCGTCTCCGGGTTGTTGTTGATAATCACGGTCTCATAGCCTTCCCTGGAAAAAGCCCAGGTGGCATGTACGGAGCAGTAATCGAACTCGATGCCCTGTCCGATTCGTATCGGGCCGGAGCCCAGGACCAGGACCTTTTTCAGGGGCTTTGTTTCCACCGCTTCATTTTCCCCGCCGTAAACGGAATAGTAATAAGGTGTGCTGGCTGCAAATTCCGCGGCGCAGGTATCCACCATTTTATAGGAAGCGACGATGCCGTTGTCATAGCGCATCTGCTTGATTTCGGCTTCCGGCAGGCCGGTGAGGCGGCTGATTACATTGTCCGGGAATTCAATGCGCTTCGCTTCGCGCAGCAGCTGTACCGTGAGCGGCTGCGTTTGAAGGGCCTGTTCCATTTCCACAAGTATGGCTATTTTATCGATGAACCAGTGATCCACCATGGTGATTTCATGAATCGTATCATAGTCGATGCCCTTGCGAATGGCTTCGGCAATGACATAAATTCTCTGATCATCCACTTTTTTCAGGCGTTCCTTCAGTTCTTCCGCCGTAAGCTCTGAAAAATCATAGCTCAGCAGGCAGTCCACATGCTGTTCCAGGGAACGGATGGCCTTCATCAGCGCGCCTTCAAAGTTATTTGCAATACTCATAACCTCTCCGGTCGCCTTCATCTGGGTGGTCAGCGTCCTTTTTGCCGTAATAAACTTATCAAAGGGCAGACGGGGCAGCTTCACCACACAGTAGTCCAGTGCGGGTTCAAAGCTTGCGTAGGTCTTTCCGGTAATTGCGTTTTTGATTTCATCCAGCGTGTAGCCCAGGGCAATCTTAGCCGCCACCTTGGCGATAGGATAACCTGTAGCCTTGCTTGCCAGCGCGGAAGAACGGCTGACACGGGGGTTGACCTCGATCACGCAGTATTCAAAGCTCACAGGATGCAGGGCAAACTGGACGTTGCAGCCGCCTGTGATCTGCAGCTCATCAATAATATTCAGGGCGGCGCTTCTGAGCATCTGGTATTCCTTGTCGCTCAGGGTCTGGGAAGGGGCGACAACGATACTGTCGCCGGTATGCACGCCTACCGGATCGATGTTTTCCATGTTGCAGACAGTGATGCAGTTTCCGGCGCTGTCACGCATTACCTCGTATTCGATTTCCTTCCAGCCGGCAATGCAGCGTTCCACTAAAACCTCGCCCACGCGGGAAAGCCGCAGGCCGTTTGCCAGAATCTCTTCCAGCTCCATCTGGCTGTGGGCGATGCCGCCGCCGGAACCGCCCAGGGTATAGGCCGGGCGAAGCACTACGGGATAGCCGATTTTCCTGGCAAAAGCCACGCCGTCTTCGATATTTCTTACCACCAGGGAGGGAGCGCAGGGCTCGCCGATTTTTTCCATGGTGTCCTTGAATTCCTGTCTGTCCTCCGCCTTGCGGATGGTCTGGGAGGTGGTGCCCAGCAGCTTCACATTGTGGGCCGCCAGGAAGCCGGATTCGTCCAGCTCCATTCCCAGATTCAGGCCGGCCTGGCCGCCCAGGGTGGGGAGAAGGCTGTCCGGCTTTTCTTTTTCAATGAGCTGTTCCAGAACTTTTACGGTCAGAGGCTCGATATAAACCCTGTCCGCGATATCCCTGTCCGTCATGATGGTTGCGGGGTTGGAGTTGACAAGCACCACCTCCACGCCCTCTTCCTTCAGGGAACGGCAGGCCTGGGTGCCTGCATAGTCAAATTCAGCGGCCTGGCCGATAACGATAGGGCCGGAACCGATGACCATTACTTTTTTTACATTGGGATCCTTTGGCATCTTACATTCCTCCATTCATCATCGTAAAAAACCGGTCAAACAGGTAGCCGGAATCCTGAGGCCCCGGGCAGGCCTCGGGATGGAACTGCACGGTGAAAATATTTTTTCCCGTATAGCTTAAGCCCTCGTTTGTTCCGTCGTTGACATTGATAAAAGCAGGAACTGCCACTTTGCTGTCAAGCTTGTCCATATCCACAACATAGCCGTGGTTCTGGGAGGAGATATACACTCTTCCGGTGGACAGATCCTTTACCGGATGGTTACCGCCCCTGTGGCCGTATTTCATCTTAAAGGTATCGGCTCCCGTAGCCAGGGCCATGAGCTGGTGCCCCAGGCAGATGGCAAAGATCGGGATGTCCGTTTCATACAGCTTTCTGATTTCAGCGATGATGCTTTCACATTCTTTGGGGTCTCCGGGGCCGTTGGAAAGCATGATGCCGTCCGGCCGGTCCGCAATGATTTCCTCCGCGCTTGTAAGCGCCGGATACACGGTGACGTCGCAGCCTCTCATGGCGAGGGAGCGGGCGATGTTATCCTTGGCTCCCAGATCCAGCAGGGCCACCCTTTTGCCGGCTCCGCTCAGTTCTTTTACCAGGGAGGGCTTCTTTTCTTTCTTCCCGGAAAGGAAGTCTTCCTTATTAAATACGGCGCTTCCGGAAAGCGGGCCGTTATCAGCCAGATCCTTCACGCCCCTGATTTCGTATTTGGCCTCGCAGGTTACCTTTTCCACCACCTTGCCAGTGGTGTATTCTGCCAGCCGCGGCAGGATTTTTTCCAGGCAGTAATCTGCGTTGGTGGTTATCATGCCGTTCATGGTTCCTTTTTCTCTCAGGATTTTCGTCAGCGCTCTGGTGTCAATGCCTGCAATTCCAGGCACGCCGTGTATCTCCAGGTATTCCTGGATCGTACAGTCGGAGCGGAAATTACTTGGCATTCTGGACAGTTCTCTTACGATAAAGCCGTCCGGCCAGGGTCTTCTTGATTCGCAATCTTCCCTGCATACGCCGTAATTACCAATCAGCGGGTACGTCATACATACGGCCTGTCCTGCATAAGAGGGATCTGTCAACACTTCCAGATAACCGGCCATCGATGTGTTAAATACGATTTCACTGATTATCTCTTTTTCGGCCCCGATATGAATTCCTTCAAATACCGTGCCGTCTTCCAGTATCAAAAATGCCTTCATTTTCATCTGCACATCCTTTCCCATAATCGATTAATTGTATCACAAATGCAAAGGGCGGGCAATCATTTTTTCCTTCCGGCAGTTCAAGAAAGTAACAGTTCAGCCTTCGGCCGAACTGTTACTGCATCCACCCATGATAAGTCGCCTTCGGCGAGGGGCGGATGCCTGCTGCCACCACGTTTTCTCACGGATTGCGCAGTGAATGCGCAAACCTGCCTGAACTGTTACTAAAGAAATCCCACAGCAGCCGCCGTGGGATTTCAAAATACATCTGTTTATTTAAAGTAAGCTACGCCTGATTCAAAAATCTTCAGATCCTGTTCGCCGTAAATATTCACGGCAACGCTGTCGCCTCTTCTTTCCACATGGGCCATCTTTCCGAGGATACGGCCGTCGGGGGAGGTAATGCCCTCAATAGCGGCATAGGAGCCGTTTACATTCCACTCCTCATCCATGGAAATATTGCCTTCCGGATCGGCGTACTGGGTTGCCACCTGGCCGTTTTCAAAGAGTCTGCGGATCCAGTCTTCGCTTGCCACGAAGCGGCCTTCGCCATGGGAAGCCGGGGTTACATAGGTCTTGCCCAGCTGCGCGCCAGCCAGCCAGGGTGATTTGTTGGAAACCACCTTGGTGTATACCATCTTGGAAATGTGGCGGTTGACTGTGTTGAAGGTCAGGGTCGGGGAATCCGCCGTCTGTCCGGCAATTTCACCGAAGGGCACAAGCCCCAGCTTAATCAGGGCCTGGAAGCCGTTGCAGATTCCAAGGCAGAGGCCGTCGCGTTCGTTCACCAGCTTCATGACCGCTTCCTTAATCTTCGCATTCTGGAAGGCGGTGGCAAAGAATTTGGCGCTGCCGTCAGGTTCGTCGCCTGCGGAGAAGCCGCCGGGGAACATGATGATCTGGGCTTCATTGATGGCTTTTTCAAATTCTCCCACGGAATCCCTGATGTCTTCGGCGCTCAGGTTCTTAAATACCTTGGTCACCACGCTGGCGCCGGCGCGTTCAAAGGCTCTGGCGCTGTCGTATTCACAGTTGGTTCCCGGGAATACGGGGATGAATACGGTGGGCTTTGTCACCTTGTTTTTGCAAACATAGATGCTGTCAGCCTGATACAGACCGGTATTTACAGGATCTGTTTCCTGGCTTGCCCTGGTGGGGAATACTTTTTCCAGGGTTCCCTTCCATGCGGCAAGCATGTCGTCCAGAGCGATCTTCACCTCTCCGAAGGTAACGGCAGGCTCTTTGGTAATCGTACCAATCAGCTCGTAAGCTGTGTCAATCAGGTTGAATTTATCAGCGGGAACTTCCGCGATAATGTCGCCCAGGGAGTTTTCAAACAGTTCCTTCAGATCCGCTTCCTCGCTCAGCTCAACGCCCAGATGATTGCCGAAGGCCATCTTGGGAAGAGCTGCCGCGGCGCCCTTGCTGTCAAGGGCATAGGCGGAAACGATCACGCCATCGCGGATCATTTCGCTGATCCTGTCATAGAGTTCCATAACGCTTTCATAAACAGGAATATCAAAATCATCTCTTTCCAGGCAGAAACGGACTATTTTGCTGCCGGGAATCTTAAATTCCGGAGTGATAATATTCTTTTCTTTAGCCACATCCACTGCAAAGGATACCAGTGTGGGCGGTACATCGATATCGTTGAAGGTTCCCGACATGGAATCCTTGCCGCCGATGGAAGGGAGGCCGTAGCCTACCTGTGCGTCAAAAGCGCCCAGTAGCGCCGCGAAGGGCTGGCTCCATCTTTCCGGTTCCTCTGTCATCCTGCGGAAATACTCCTGGAAGGTGAAACGGATCTTATGGAAATCTCCGCCTGCAGCCACGATTTTCGCCATGGATTCCGTTACCGCGTAGATTGCGCCGTGGTAAGGGCTCCAGGAGGACAGGTAGGGATCAAAGCCGTAGCTCATCATGGTCACGGTATCGGTCTTTCCCTTCAGTACCGGCAGCTTGGCCACCATGGCCTGGGTTTCTGTCAGCTGGTATTTGCCGCCGTAGGGCATCAGCACGCTGCCTGCGCCGATGGAGGAATCAAACATTTCCACCAGCCCCTTCTGGGAGCATACATTCAGGTTGGAAAGCAGGGTCAGCCATGCTTTCTTTACGTCGCCCGCTTCCAGCGCTTCTCCTGCCTCGGGCACCGCATATTTGTCAAAATAGCTGCTTCCTTCCGCCGGGATATCCACATAAACATTGGTTTCCTGATGCGCGCCGTTGGTATCCAGGAAGGCTCTTGAAATATTTACTATCTCTTTGCCTCTCCAGGTAAGAACCAGGCGGGGTTCCTTCGTAACCACAGCCACGCTTACGGCTTCCAGGTTTTCTTCCACGGCATAGCCTAAGAAGGTATCCACATCTTCGGGAGCCACTACCACCGCCATTCTTTCCTGGGATTCGGAAATAGCAAGCTCAGTGCCGTCCAGGCCCGCGTATTTCTTGGGCACCTTGTCCAGATCCACGCGAAGGCCGTCAGCCAGCTCGCCGATGGCAACGGATACGCCGCCTGCGCCGAAGTCGTTGCATTTCTTTATCAGCCTGCTGACCTCTGCCCTGCGGAACAGTCTCTGTATTTTACGTTCTGTGGGAGCATTGCCCTTCTGCACCTCAGCGCCGCAGGTTTCAATGCTTTCCTCCGTATGTACCTTGGAGGATCCGGTTGCGCCGCCGCAGCCGTCCCTGCCGGTGCGTCCGCCCAGGAGGATGATGATATCGCCGGGGTCAGAGGTTTCACGGATGACATTTTTTCTGGGGGCAGCGCCCATGACAGCGCCGATTTCCATACGCTTCGCCACATAGTTGGGATGATAAATTTCCTTTACATAGCCGGTAGCCAGGCCGATCTGGTTGCCGTAGGAGGAATAGCCGTCAGCCGCGCCGCGCACCAGTTTTTTCTGGGACAGCTTGCCCTTCAGGGTATCCGCAACAGGAACCGTAGGGTCGGCCGCGCCGGTCACACGCATGGCCTGATATACATAGCCGCGTCCGGAAAGGGGATCGCGGATGGCGCCGCCCAGGCAGGTGGCCGCACCGCCGAAGGGTTCGATTTCGGTCGGATGGTTATGCGTTTCATTCTTGAAGAAAACAAGCCATTCCTCGGTCACCGGGCCGTCGCCGTAATCCATCTCCACGGGCACGATGACGGAGCAGGCGTTGATTTCATCGGATTCCTCCATATCCTGGAGCTTTCCTTCTTTTTTCAGCTTGCGCATTCCCATGAGTGCCAGATCCATAAGGCAGATGAACTTGTCATCCCTGCCCTTAAAAATCTCCTCCCTGGTATCCAGATAGCTCTGGTAGGTGCTTTCCATGGGCGTCCTGTAATAGCCCTCGCCGAATTCCACGTTCTTCAGCTCGGTGGAGAAGGTGGTATGGCGGCAGTGATCCGACCAGTAGGTATCCAGTACGCGGATTTCCGTCATGGAAGGATCTCTTTTTTCTTCCCCGGCAAAATAGTTCTGGATATGCTTGAAATCCTTAAAGGTCATTGCCAGGCCCAGAGAGGAATACAGAGCCTTCAGCTCCTCCTCGGGCAGATCCTTGAAACCGTCAAAAATTTTCACATCCGCGGGTTCTTCAAACACGGTTTCCAGCGTTTCCGGCTTTATCATATCCGTTTCCCTGGAATCCACAGGGTTGATGCAGTATGCCTTTATTCTGTCAAACTCGTCATCCGTCAGCTTTCCGGTAATCAGATAGGTTACCGCCGTCCTGATGATAGGCTCTTCCTCTTCGTTCAAAAACTTCACGCACTGCAGGGCAGAATCCGCTCTCTGGTCAAACTGTCCGGGCAGAAATTCCACGGAAAAAACTCTTCCGTTCTCCGGGACCTCAATCTGTTCTCTGTAAAGAATATCTACCGGCGGTTCGGAAAACACCGTGGTGCAGGCCTTTTCAAAAACCTCGTCGCTGATATGCTCCACATCGTAGCGGATGAACATCCTCACATCCTCTACTTCCTTCAGGTTCAGATAGTTCTTCAGATCGCCTTTCAGTTCCTTCGCTTTCACGGCAAAAGGGGCTTTCTTCTCTACATAGATACGTCTTACATTTCCCATGAATGGCTCCTCCAAATGTTTGTGGCCGGCTTTTCTTTTTTCCCAAGCGCCGGCTGCTTGGAGCATGCAAAAAACTATCCTCCGCAATATACATCAGTCCTGCGGAAATGAATTCCGTTACACGCTCCACCCTGCTGACAGCAGCCTTTTTCCTTCCCTGGCAAATCCTGGCGCTGTCCTGCAGGCGGGCATTCTCTTCTTATTATACAAAATCCGCGGGGTTTTTCAATGCAAATTGTTGAAATTAAGTGAAGTTTGTAAGTCAGGCCAGGCTTTGCCTGCCGCCGGGTGCTTTTTATGTCCGTCCCACGGCGAAAGTCACAGAAAACCGGGAACAGGCGGTGCGAAACTGTGCAGGATGCCAGCATATACCGGAAATTCCATTGCCGCACTCCAGGGCGTCCGCCATTTTCCTGCGGATTTTCCCGGCCTAACCTCTTTCATTTTACAGGGTATCGATCCCCAGCACATTTTTCGCAATAATGCCTATTACAAAGGAAATCACCGCCACGGAGAGGGATATCACCGCCATTTCCCCAAACCTGCGAAGAAACGGCTCTTCCTTTGCAACGGATATATAATAGTTAAAAAACAGGATAATCAGCAGGACCGTCACGATCATGACGCCGAAGGCCGCCGCATACATCTGGTTGGGAAACAGCAGGTAAGGCAGCACCAGAAGCGCCACTGTGACCAGATACGCGGCGCCGGTATAGACGCTTGATTTCAACGCCTTTTCGTTGCCGTCGGCGCGCTCCGCCAGATAGTTGGAGGCCGCCATGGAAAGCGTGGCCGATATCCCGGTGATTATGCCCGTCATGGCGACCAGCCGCGTATTGGCCAGCGCAAAGGTCACACCCGCAATGGCTCCCGTCAGCTCCACCAGCGCGTCATTCAGGCCCAGGACCATGGCTCCCACATAATGCAGACGCTCTTCGTCCAGCATGCCGTAAAGCTCTTTTTCATGACGCCTTTCATCCTCCAGCATCATGGCCGCCTGGGGTATTTCGGACTTCATGTTTTCATAAATTTCCCCGCTGATCTGCTCGTCCTTCTGCATGCGCTTCACCACAAAAGTAAAACCCAGAACCGCTGACAGCAGCTTCAGCCAGAAAATATGGAAGCCCTTCGGCCTGACCTCCTCCTTTGTCACCGATTTCCATACGCCGGCATGTTTCTGTTCATCCTGCGCCATTTGCCTGAATATCTTCCGGTTGTTTTCATCCTTCTGCCTTTCTGCCAGATAAGAATATAAAACAATTCCTGTTTCTTCATCGGCCTGCGCCTTTATCACTGCCTTTCTTAATTCTTCCTTCAGTTCCGCCATCCCCATTTCCTCCTTTTACCAGAAATACCAACGTCAAAAAATCAACTGCCGCCGCCTTTTTCCCTATGCCACAGCCTTCTGCGTCCTGTTAATATTTTACAGCCCCTTTTTAATAAAATCAATCATTTACAGGCATCCTGACGTTTTGTGCCAATATCTTAAATTATAGCAAAATTTCTAAATATTTATTTAATTTTTAATGTAATTGCTTTTTTTCGGTATTTTTGTGTGCTATTATGTTCACATTATTTAAGAGTAGATTTTTTACGGCCGTCCGGACCATTAATGCAGGGCTGCCAGCCACAGGAAAAGAAAGCTTAAGGGAATGCCTATGAAATATTTTAAAATGTTTTTAAAGAAGCTGCTGCGTTATGTTTTAAAGCCGCTGTCCTTTCTGCCGGCGCTTATGATGATGTTTGTGATATTTAATTTTTCCGCCCAGGACGGGACAGCCTCCAGTTCAGTGAGCAGTACGGTGAGCGTAAGGTTCGTCCAGGTGTGTGACAGGGCCCTGGACAGGGGATGGAGCGATGCGCAGATCGCGCATTATGCGGAACGGATTGAACATTATGTACGCAAGCTGGCTCATGTGACGGAATACTTCCTGCTTGCCGTCGCCGTATCCTTCCCCCTGTATGTATACCGTCTGCGGGGCTGGCGGCTGGTGCTTGCCGCCGGGCTGTTCTGCGTGTGCTTCGCCGGCCTGGACGAATGGCATCAGTCCTTTGTGCCGGGCCGTTCTCCCTCCCCAAGGGATGTGGCTATCGACAGCATCGGTATCTTTGCCGGGATTGAACTGACACGGCTGATCTGCTTTATTGGGCGAAAGACCATTTTCAGGCCGCTTTCCATCGATGGAAGGCAGGAGGAAGAGGAACGGCAGGACGATGGGGAGGATTCCTTCCGGGAAAGACGGGATTACAGGAAACCTCTCCCGGACAGGGGCAAACGGGGGGCGGAGCCCGCATACACCCATCGTTATACAGGTGAGCTTCCTATCGTAAAATAAATGGCAAGATAAAAGGCAGGTTCCTGAATGCAGGGGCTTTATGGTTTTTACGGTTTTCACTGATTTCGCGGCGTTTACGTATTTTCCTACGGGAAAACGGAAACGCCGTTTTTTCATGCCGTATGCCATGGGGAGGGGATTATTTCTCCTGCCCATACAACTATGAAAGTAGGAAAATTTTTTTCTTCTGCCAAGGCAGGAAAATGTAAGAAAAATTTTTATTATTGACATATCCGGGCCTATATGCAACAATTGTTATGTAACATATGTTATACATCAATTTTTTGAAAGAAGGATTCCCTATGCCGCCTGCAGCCAGGATAACGAAGGAAATGATATTGAATACTGTTTTGGATATTACAAGAGAAGCGGGATTTGAAGCGGTAAACGCAAGAAGCATCGCAGGAAGACTGCAGTGCTCCACAAGACCGATTTTTACCTGCTACAACAGCATGGAAGAACTGAAAGCCGGATTTCTGGACTTCGCCTATGATTTCTATAGCCAGTATGTGGCTGATTACAGCGCTTCCATCAAGGTAAGCCCCTGCCTGCTCCTGCCCCTCTCATACATTGAATTTGCCCGGGACGAAACCAATCTGTTCAAGCTGTTATTTATTAAGGATATGGATTTGGACATGGCAGAGGCCAGGGATTTTTACAGGGAAAAAGGGAATGAAAAGAAGGCCGGGATTTTTTCGGAAGTCATCGGCGTGGAACCGGAACGGGCAAAAGAAATATTTCTGGACCTGTTCCTTTATTCCCACGGCATGGCAGTCTTAACAGCCACGAAAAAGTTATCGTTAGACAGAAACGCTGCGGAAAAAATGCTGTCGAAGCTGCTGTCCGCCCTGGTCAGGCAGGAAAAACCGGATTGGGAGCTGCCCGGCGCCTGATTTACATAACCGGAAAAAGCCGGTAACCAACCGGGGCGAAAGCTCTTTCAGCCTGCTGGTTAAGGCTGTATCCAGGCAAACTCACGGCATACAGGAGGTATCCCATGAAAACAAACAGGTATTTAACTGATTTTTACAATAACTACGACGAGGACAGCCGGCTTACGGTAAAGCATGGCTCAGTCGAGTTCCTTACCACCATGCATTATATAGGAAAATACATAAAGCCCGGCGACCGGGTGCTTGAAATCGGCGCAGGGACAGGCAGATATTCCCATGCGCTGGCACGTCAAAGCCATACTGTTGATGCGGTGGAGCTGATAGAGCATAATATAGAAGTTTTCCGCAGGAACACGCTGCCCGGAGAGAACATAACTGTTGTCCAGGGCAATGCCCTGGATTTGTCCGCTTTCCAGGACAATACGTATGATATTACATTGCTGTTAGGCCCCCTGTACCATCTTTACAGCAGGGAAGACAAACAACAGGCCCTGCGCGAGGCGATCCGTGTGACCAGGCCGGGAGACGTCATTTTCGCAGCCTATGTTATCTCCGACGGCTGTCTCCTTGACGAGGGCTTCCATCGCGGCAATATCAATGTGGCCCAATATATTAAAATGGGGCTGCTTGACTCCCGGACATTTGCCGCCAGTTCGAAACCGGAGGATTTATTTGAGCTTGTGCGGAAAGAGGATATCGACGATCTGATGTCCATATTTCCCGTCACCCGGCTGCATTACGCCGCGTCAGACGGCTGTGCCTTATTCATGCGGGAAGCTGTTGACGCCATGGATGACGATACCTTTGCTCTGTTTTTGAAATACCATTTTGCTACCTGCGAGCGGGAGGATCTTCTTGGCATTACGAGCCATGCGCTTGATATTTTCCGAAAATAACCACAGCATCCGCTCCTCCGGTAATTTACACAAACAGTTTCCGATAAAAAAGGCTGCGCCCATTCCGTTTCTGCAGATCAGAAAACGGAATCGGGCCGCAGCCTTCCTTTTTTTATACACTTACATCAGCTGTACTGTCACAGGCCGTCCGCCTGCTTTTCAGCAAGAATCAGGCACTCATAGGGCTTCAGCACGACTTTGCCCTCCACCCTGGCTCCATCGGCCACTCTCGTATAGGTATCGGGAAGCTCCGCCTCCACTTCCGAAGCGTTGAAATTCTGAAGGAACCAGAGGTTTCTTTCCCCCTCTCTGCGGGACGCTGTGACGCCGTAGGGCAGCTTTCCGGTAAACGCGCCGTCCACATTGTTTTCCCCTGCCAGCTGTGCGTAAAAAGCCCGCAGGAAATCCGCTTCCGTTTCGCAGGCCAGATAATATGCCTTGCCATTTCCGTACCTTTTACAGGTCAGCGCGGGAAGCCCTGCGTAATAATCGGCCTCATAGGATGCCAGCACCTCCGTGCCGGATCCGGGCACCACATGGGATACCTCGCGCAGACAGCCTGTCTGATAGGATTTTCCCCCGAAATAAATACTGTTGGGATGATATTCGTTGGCCGCATCCATTTCCTCGGTGCAAATTCCCAGCACCTCCTCCAGCGGGTGCCTGTCCAAAATGCACAGGTCAGTTTCATCCACCACGCCGCTGAAATAGGTGGATACATAGCAGCCGCCGGCCTCCACATAGGCTTTCACCTTAGCCGCATAGCCTTTTTTATACAAATAATTCAGAGGGGCCGTTACAAGACGGTAGCCGCTCAGATCGCTGTCCTCATCCACAAAATCCACATCGATTCCCATTTCCCAGAATGGCCTGAAATGGGCCAGCACCGTATCCAGATAGGCCATATCTCTTCTCGGCCCCTGGATATCCTCCAGCGCCCACCAGTTTTCCCAGTCAAAAACAATGGCTGCCTCAGGCCGGTTGCAGGTGGGATAAACGGCGTCCGAAATCTGCTCCATACGCTGTCCCAGGGCGGACACCTCGCGGAAAACACGGGTATTGCTTCCATTTCTGTGATCTACCACCGCGCCGTGGAATTTTTCCGAGCTTCCCCGGCTCTTCCGCCACTGGAAATACTGGACGCTGTTGCTGCCGCAGGCAACGGCCTGGAGGGAAGAAAGCTCATGCAGGCCGGGACGCTTCTGGGTATTCACCGGCTTCCAGTTCACAATGGACGGCGTGCTTTCCATTAAAAGGAAAGGCGCCTTTTTCAGACTGCGCATCAGCGTATGGCAGGCCGCCGCCCGCACTGCGATATCCACCTCGTCCTTTTTACTGTGCCATTCCGGATAGGAATCCCAGGAAATAATATCCAGCTGGGGCGCGAACTTGAAGTAATCCAGAGGCTTGAAAAATTCCATCATATTGATGGTGACGGGCAGCACGCTGTATTTGAGCACGGCATGGATTTCTTCCTTACAGAAATCCTGGATCTGATGGCTGACGAAACGCTTCCAGTCCAGATTCAGGCCGTGCAGGCCGTTTTCTCCGTTGGGCACAGGGCTGTGGATCTGGGACCAGTCGGTATAGGTATGGCTCCAGAAGGTGGTCCACCAGGCATGGTTTAAGTTGTCCAGGGTTTTATATTTTTCCTTCAGCCACTCGCGGAAAGCCTGCTGGCAATGCGGGCAGTGACAGGACGCGTCGGATCCGTTGCCGCCGTATTCATTGGAAATATGCCACAGGATCACGCCAGGGTGGTTTCCCAGATGGCGGGACAGCTCGTGGTTGATTTTCTTCATCTTTTTGCGCATCACAGGGGAGGTATAGCAGAAATTGTGTCTCCTGCCCGGCAGATTCCTCACGCCGTCCGGCCCCATCTGCCTTACCTCTTCATATTTGGCCGTCATCCAGTGGGGCATTGCGCCTGTGGGTGTGGCCAGGATGGTGTAAATGCCGTTTTCAAACAAACGGTCAATGATTCTGCGCAGCCAGCCGAAATGGAATTCCCCTTCCTCCGGCTCCAGCTTCGCCC
>ERZ507070.647-NODE-647-length-14359-cov-4.69183_pt1 | contig 14359 bp, 9 predicted proteins | sample MGYA00512865_ERZ507070 | MGnify/ENA metagenome assembly ERZ507070
TATTCCAGCATTTGCGGACTTATGGATAGATAAAGAAAAAAGATTTAGATAAATATTTTTATTAAAAATAAAGTCTTCCATCAGACTATAAGAAAATCCACCCGATTAATTTTTTCGCATGAGAAAGGGGCCGCATACCAATTAATAGTACTACGGCCCCAATAACATGTCCCAATAAACCACGCTTTTATAATTGCTTTAAATTTTTGTTTTTCATTATTTGATTATTGCTTCATTAAAATCGGCATAAAAATACCGCCCTGTACACTTCGCGCTTTGAAGTGGCAATACTCGCCCGTTACCGTATCATACCAGTCGGAGAACGGGAAACGGCTCTTTGTATTTTTCAGATAATCCGCAACCGCTGCAATCAACGTCTCTGCCTGTTCAGGACTTTCCGCCATCGCCGCACACCAGAGAATCCAGTCGCTCTTCGTATATTCCCTGCGGCTGTCCAAAGGCGTGCCGTAAACATTCTTTTTTTGCACGTAGTAAGCCAGTTCCTTTTCATATACCTCCCCGGAGAACAATGCAGAACCAAAGAACTTATCCCATACAAGGTTATATTTTAAGCTCCACGTTTCAGGGCTGCCGAAGGCCAGTACATAGTGATCGCCCACATCGCTGCGTTTTTCCCAGTCTTTTGCCATTGCAGCCGCCTTTTCATGATATTCCCTGGCAGAGTCTTCTAAGCCCAACTGCCCGGCAAGCTGTGAATAAGCTTCAATCCCCATAATCGCCTTGGCCGACAGATTCACGTTATGTGATAAATGGCCGGCAAAATCATCTGTGCACAGCTGCTCTCCGGGATCTGCGCCGAAGGTGAGCAGATACTGTGTCCATTGCTTCAGCACCTCCATATAAGGCTCTGCAAATGCAGGGCTTTGATCCAGCTTGCAGACCGCGGCTGTCAGGATCAGCATATTGCCGCATTCTTCCACAGGCATCTGATATTTGGAATCATAGACGCTGCTGTTTTCAGGATATATATGGAAGGGCGGCAGCACCGCTCCCTGAGCGTCGCAGAAACCGATTCTGTCCTTTGCGCTGTTCAGCCCGTAAACCTGCCCCCATGCATAAGGGTATCGGCCCACATCGTGAGGCGCGAAATCATAATCCCATACATCACAGGCTGCAAAACGGAATACCGGACGCAGCATGCCCTTGACATACTCCGTATCATATAACAAAAATAACGGTGCGGAAGGATAGCTGATATCCACGGTGCCAATACAGCCATTGGAATCATTTTCTTTGGAAAGGAAAATCACTTCCCCCTTTTCATCCGTGATCAGCTTGTGGGCCGCAATTGCATGACGATAACTCATATTACACAAAAATGCGTAATCCGCGCCGCCGATGGCCTTTGCCTTTTCCTCCAGCTCTTTGTCAAATTTTGCACAGCGGGACATCACATCTTTTTTATCCGCCAGGCTTGCCGCAACCGCCTCCAGGATATCGCTGTAGCTGTTGGTCCAATACGCTTTGCGCCATTCTCCGAAATAATTGATGGAAAGCAGATCATCATAAGCCAGCACAAGTCCTGCTGTCTTCCTTTCCCTGCCCAGGGGCACGGCCGCACAAAGCTGTTCATTTTCCGCATCGAAAGAAATCGCCGCTTCCTTCTCATCGGAAGCCAGGTATACATATCCCCAGTCAATCGTAATATTATCGCCGCTGCTGCCAAGAGGCTGCTGCATTGCCTTGCCCATGCACGCATAAGAAAAAGCATCCTTCTGATAGCCGCAGCCGATCAGCGGGCTTTCCTGACGGCGGACCAGATCCGCGGAAACGATAAAATCCACATCCACACAGCAGGCTTCCTTACGCTCTATGGTAAAGTCCACATAGGTGCAGGGCCTGGAAACCAGCGTCAGATCCTCCAATAAAAGGGGCGAGGTAAAGCCCACGTTCAGAATGATTTTCTCATTTTCAAAGGTATATACTGTTTTTGTGGCGGTCACATCAATCGCTTTCTGCGGAATTTCCGTATGGAACTCCTTATTTCCCAAAAAGCTGTAAACCATGCCGTCCACAGTGACATATCCGCGGATTTTCTGACGGATGCCGCTCCAGTGCACAGGGTCTGCATCATACAGCTGGTCACAAGATGACCAGATGGAAAAATAAGGATCATGCACCGCCAATGGGATGCTCGCTGCTCTTTCTACTCTCATGCTGTCTGCTCCTTTTTCAGTTGCGGAGGGTTGCCGTCCGCTTAATCAGACGATCCTCCACCCAGTTTTGTTCATAATAGGTGTTATTTTCGAAGGTATCGGATATAGCATCCATTTTGGCATACATCCTCTCCTTCAAGGCTGCGGCAGCCGCTTCATAGCCTGGTTCTTTCATCAGATTATGCATCTGGTAAGGATCTGCCTGATTGTCAAACAAAAGCTCCTGCCCGTCGGATTTGAAAACAGCGTAGGTATACTGCTTCGTCCGGTAGGCTCTCCATTCATTTCCGTCCCCAAACACAGCGGTGGGTCCGGTGCACATCATCAGCGCGCCCTCCTGTGTATCCGTTTTGCCTTCGATACAGCTGCTGTAATCGCTGCCCTCAGCCTCAGCCGGCACCGGCAGTCCCATCAGTGACAAAAGGCTCGGCATAATATCAACGGTATTAAACACAAAATCCCGCCTGCAGCCTTCCTCCAGATGTCCCTTCCATTTCATAAGGAAAGGCACCCGTACCGCTTCTTCATAAAAAATATTTTTGGCACGCCTGCCATGGGCCCCGAAGAGTTCTCCGTGGTCGGAGGTAAACACTATGATTGAATTTTCATCAAGTCCCAGCTCTTTGATGGAAGCCATCAAACGGCCGATGTTATCATCCAGATTTGCGGTCATCGCATAATAGACGCGCATCCATTCCGTCAGCTCGCCCCGCTCCTCTTCACTCAGCTTTGCCCAGTTGTCCGCATGGGGATCATTCTCCGGCAGATAGTTGGGCGGCAGGGAAAACTTTTTGTCCCGGAAACGTTCCAGATATTCTGCAGGCACATTTTCCGGCACCCAGGGATCATGGGGCGTCCCGATGGACAAAAACAACGCAAAGGGCTTCTCCCCCCGGGAAAGGCGTGTAAGCTGCTCAATCGTCATATCCACCTGGGCATTCGGTTCGTATTTGTCATAATAGATCTTTTCCGGGCTGTCCAGATGATAATAGGCCGTTCCCACCTCGTACTCATGGCGGAAATTATAACCTGCAAAATAATCGTTAAAGCCCAGACGATCCGGCCCTTTGGGTATGTAGGAATTTCTGGAATCATAATGATTGCCCAGCTCTGCCGCGTACATATGCCATTTACCGATATACGCTGTTTCATAACCATTTTCATCCAGTACATCCGCAAAGGTATGATGATTGGGATTCATCCTTATTTCATTGATAACCATACCTGTGCTGGTGGTATATTTCCCGGTGAAAAGAGATGCCCGGTAAGGCGCACACACGGGATGTCCCGATACGGCCTGGCATAAATCCGTGCTCTCCTGGCAGAGGGCGTCGATATTCGGCGTAGCCGCATTTTTATCACCTGTATAGCCCAGGCTGAAGTAGCGCAGCTGGTCCGCAAATACGTAAATCAGGTTTGGCTTCTGACTGCTCATAGTTAATCCTCCTAGATTGTATCATACACTTTCTGCGTATTTTCTTCTACTGAAAAAACATATTTTTTACAGATTGCAGGCTTCTTTTCATTTCTACCCTTTGATTGCCCCAACCATGATTCCCTTCACAAAGTATTTCTGCACAAAAGGATACATGATAATAACGGGCGCGCTGGCCACAATGATCAGCGCATACTTCATGGTTTCTCCCCGCATAACCTTTTCATACATCCCGGTAAGATCGCCTCCCACCGCCTCCAGGCTGTTCTGCAGGAGAATATCGCGCAGGACAATCTGCAGAGGAAACAGTTCCTGATTGCGCAGATAAATTACCGCATTGAAAAAGGCATTCCAGTGTCCTACCGCATAAAACAGCACAATGACCGCCAGAATCGGCGTTGACAGAGGCAGCACCACCTTAATCAGCGTTTTGAAATGGCTGCAGCCGTCAATGGCTGCAGCTTCCTGCAGTTCCTCCGGAATGCTGCTCTGAAAATAATTCTTCATGACAAGCAGGTTATAGGTTGCGATAGCATTGGGTATGACCATCGCCCAGAGCGTATCCGTCAGGTGCAGGCCGCGCACCACCATATAAACGGGGATCATCCCGCCGCCGAAGAGCATTGTGAAGGAAATTACAAAGGTGAGCGGCGTGCGCCATGGCATATCCTTTCTGGAAAGCGCATAGGCCGCCAGCGTCGTCAGCACCAGATTAATACAGGTGCCGAGTACGGTATATAAAAGGGTGTTACGGTATCCCACCCATACTTTTCTTTCGGAAAGCACCATTTTGTAGGACTCGATATTAAAGCCAATCGGCAAAAAACGGAGCTTCCCTCCCAACACAGCCTCCGGCTGGCTGAAGGAAGCGATAATGACAAAATATAACGGATAAGCGATAACCACCATAATGAGAAGACCGATAATAATCAGCGCGATATCAAAGGCCTTGTCCCCCCTGCTCTTTTTTCTCCACATATCCCATTCCTCCCTTACCACAGACTGGTTTCAAAAAACTTTTTGCAGAATTTATTGGCAGCGATAATCAAAAGCAGGTTGATCACGGAATTCATCAGTCCCACTGCCGTTGCATAACCGATGTTTCCCTGCAGGATACCCTGTTTATACACCAGCGTGGAGATGATTTCACTGGATTTTAAATTCAGATCATTCTGCAGAAGGTACGCCTTTTCAAAGCCAATGCTCATGATCTGGCCGATTTTTAGAATGAGCAGCGTCACAATCGTGGGCGTGATTCCTGGCAGCGATACATGCCAAATCCTCTTAAATCTCCCTGCGCCATCGATTTTTGCCGCCTCATAAAGAGAGGGATCGATGCCCGCCAGCGCAGCTATGTAAATGATGGAGCTCCAGCCGCTTTCCTGCCACACCTCAGAAAGTACATATACCCCTTTAAAATATTTGGAGGATTCCAGAAATCCGATGGGACCTATGCCGAATACGCCCAGAATTGTGTTCAGAATGCCGTATTGGGGAGACAGGAACAGATACAGCATGCCGCACAGCACCACAATGGAAATGAAATGCGGAATATAGGTAATATTCTGCAGAACCTTTTTAAACTTCTGTCCCGGCAGTTCGTTTATGATAATCGCCAGGATAATCGGAATCGGAAAACCCAGCAATATGGAATACAGACTGATAGAAAGTGTATTCCAGATAATATCCTTCCAGTAATAGGAGGAAAAAAACTGTTTAAACCAGCGCAGCCCCACAAAGGGACTGTCCAAATATCCCAGTCTTGGATTATAGTCCTTAAAAGCCAGCTGGATGCCATACATAGGCACATAACAGAAAATGATATACCACAAAAGAGGAAGCACAAACATGGCAAGCAGCTGCCATTTGCTCCTGAGTACTTTCCCGAGTTTCTTTTTAGGCACAACAGCCATATTTGCTTTTGCCATAATTGAGCCGCCTTTCTGCAAACCAGGAACAGCCTGATATTGCCGGACAGAAACTCTGTCTGGCAATATCACCTGTTGTTTATTAATTATTCAGAGTATCATATGCTGTCTGGTAAATGGACACCCATTCCTCAAGCCCGATCTTGTTCATAGTTTCCACATAAGTATCCCAGTCGCTGTCAAAATTGAGTTCTCCGCGGATAAACTTCGCGGTAGCCTCTTTTTCATAGCTCTCCAAATCTGTCCAGAGAACGGAAAGTCTGTCGGAAACCTCCTGCTCCAAAAGAGGCTCCGAATAAATCTTCTCCGGGACACAAGGGTCTAATGCCTTCTGGGCCGCCAGCGTCGCTTCTGAAGCAATAGCCTCACAGTTATTTTCATTCACCAGCTGCGGCGCGCCGCCTCCGGGCCAGATTGTAAATTTGCCGATGGCTGTGCCGCTGCCCTCAGGGCTGTCCAGGATACCGTCATTGTAATGCGGCATTCCATCTTCATCGAAGTACATGTTCTCGCCTTCCACACCGTAGCGCATCAGACAGGAGCCTTCCCAGCTATAGAAGTAATCGATCCATCTCATTGCCGCCTCTTTGTTTTCACAGTCAGCGCAAATGGCAAAAACACCGTTATCACGGGCGGCAGGCGCAGATTCCACATACTGTTTCTCTGCCTTTCCCTTAAAAGGAGCCACACCTACAAAATTAGTGGAATCAAAAGTATCATCCGCCTGATTGAAGAAAAGCCCCATCTGCTGTCCTGCCATCTTAGCCGCATATTTTGCATATTCCTGGGTGAAAATTTCAGGATCAATCAGTCCTTCCTCATACATTTTGTTCAGCCACATGAGCATATCCTTGAAATTATCCTCGGTCAGATAGGTGGTTACCTTGCCGTCCCTTACCTCCAGGAACCGGCCGAACTGGTATTGATAGCCCCATACGCCTGCAAAACGGCGGACCAGCCCCTGCGCGTCCGAAATACCCATCGGATATTCATCCGCTTCCCCGTTGCCGTTAAAGTCAACGCCCTTAAATACGCGCAGCACCTCCTCCAGCTCATCCACCGTCGCGGGCACCTCTTTTCCCACCTGGTCCAGCCAGGATTTATTCATCCAGAACTTATCGTCCCTTGCAGCCGTCAGCGTAAAGATTGCCGGCAGTGTATAAATATGGCCGTCCGGAGCCGTAATTCTGGAAAGGATGGCCGGATCCTCATCAATCAGCTTCTGCAGGTTCGGCGCATATTGGGGAATCAAATCCTCAAGCGGGGCCAGAATTCCCATATTCCCGTATTTTACGATTTCCGCATTGTTGATAAATGCCCTTACGAAAATATCCGGGTACTCATTGCTCGCCCACATCAGGCTCTTCTTCTCGTCGTATCCTTCCGCTGGCAGAACATCTGTGAAATCCAGTTTGATATTGGTCATCTCCTGGTACTTTTTCCACATTGCCATTTCATCCCATTTGCCCTGAACCGGACCCTGCTGGCCAAATACCTTCAGCGTAATTTCCTCATTTACAATCGGAAAGCCTTCCGCATTCAGATTGGAAGGCTGCTGTTCGCCGGCCTCCGTCCCCTGTGCTGCCGTCTCCTGCTTTCCCGACATTTCCGCAGTATCCGTTTTTGCGCCGCAGCCTGTCAGCATACCGACCGCCATACAGGCAGTAAACACCATAGCAATTACTTTTTTCTTTTTCATGGTAACCTCCTTTTTTGCAGTTTTCCTGCATCGTCCCTCAGGGAGCAAATCCTTGTTTCAGCTGTTTTTGAGTATAACAGAGAGTCCATACTTTTTAACTACACAAATTTGTGCTTCTGGTTCAATTTTTTAGCATAATGCTTTTATTTTCATGTACCTGCTTTATTTTGTATACAAATTACACAAATATTTTCTGCTTGATAATTGACCGCATCTGTGCTATTTTTGATTCAGCAAATTAAGTATGGTCCCAAAACACCGCCTGGGGGGAGGGGAAGAACGGATGCAACAATTTTTTTACCGGATCAAACAAAAGATAACCGGTTCCATCAACGCAAAATTTCTGGTAATGTTCCTCGTTCTGCTGATTATCCCTCTCATTATGCTGACCCAGATTTTCATCGTCCGTCTGCACAGCGTCCTGAAGGCGAAGGAACAGGCCTCTATCGATGAAAAAATACAGTTTGCCGGCTCCGAATTTGACCGGATATTTTCCGATATGGACCGGATTACTACCTCACTGATTCTGGATTATCATGTGACGGATATTCTTAACGATCCCGCGCTTGTTCCCAGCTATGAATGGTTTACCGGCTATAAATCCATGAACAGCCTGCTTTCCCTTCTTACCACAAATTCCGGCCATACCTTCCAGATAACCGTTATCAGCGCCGATAACAGACTCTATCGTTCCGGCGCGCTGCATAATGCCATGCTGACCACCGATGCCCCGATTTTTACGCATGTCAGTGAAGGTAACGGCCAGCCGGTCATCTTTAACCGGGCACTGGAGAATTTTGACGAAACTGAGGTCATCACCTTCGGACGTTCTGTCTTTCAGAAGGGAAAGTTCCTCGGAACAATCCTGGTGGAGCTGCCTGTTGATTATCTGAACAGCCTGCTCAGCCCTTTTGACAGCGACTCCACCCAGCTTTACGTCCTGGGGGAAAACAGCAAAATCATCTATGCATCCGTTCCTGTTGAATCTGCCGTCATTCCCCCTGAACTGAATGATGCGTTATACAGCGGCAATTCCACCGTTTCCTTTGGCAGGACTTCCTATCTGTTCCGGCAGATGCCTATGCGGCAGCATCCTCTGTCCATCGTTGCCATGGTGAAAGCCAACACCGTATTCCAGGAATCCACCCACGTTATCAGCGCTTATGTTCTTGGTTTTGGGCTGCTCACGGCAGCCACCATATGCGGTATTTTACTTCTGACCTTCTTTTATACCAGAAATATACGGGCGCTGAATGCCGCTGTTTCCAGCTTCGGCGAGCAAACCGTTACCGGGATTTCCCTGCCGGTCCGTTCCCAGGATGAAATCGGGCAGCTGACGCAGGGCGTTATTTCCATGTCCCACCGTATCAACCGGCTGGTTTCCCAGATCCGGGAAAATGAACGCAACAAGCGGATTCTGGAGTTTAATTCCCTGCAGGCTCAGATCAATCCACACATGATTTATAATACGCTGAATACCATTACCTATCTGGCGGAAATGCAGAACATTTCCAATATCCGGGAGGTTTCCTCTTCCTTTGCCCATCTCCTGCGTTCTCTGTCCAACCAGGGGGAGTTCATCACAATCTCCCAGGAAACCGCATATCTGGAATCTTTTATCGCCATCAAAAAATATAACCTGCTCTGCAGCGTGGAAACAGAATTTAAGATAGACGAATCGGCAAAAAACTGCCGGATTCTTAAGCTGCTCCTTCAGCCAATCGTGGAAAATGCAATCATACACGGTTTTTCCAACCGGCTGGAGGACGGATTGATACAGCTTTTTGTCAGAAGAAAAGAAGGCCTGATTCTGATAGATATTTCAGATGACGGCAACGGCATGGACGAAAACAGAATCCAGAAAATTTTATCCGGGGAAGAACAAAGCAGCAATACCTTTCTCCGGGTCGGCACGAAAAATATCATTGACCGCCTGAAGCTGCAATATGGCGGCAGCTGTACATTTACCATCGTAAGCGCCCCGGGCTGCGGCACTACGGTACATATTTCTTTTCCGGCGGAAGAAATGGGCGCAGACCGTAAACTTACTGCAAAGGAGGAAGCTGCAAATGATACGAATCCTGCTGGCTGATGATGATATACTGGCTTTAAACCGCCTGTCCGGCCTGATCAACTGGAATGCAAACGGATATGAAGTGGTGGGACAGGCCCTGGGCGGCAGGGATTGTCTGAAACTGTTAAATGAGCTGTCTCCCGATATGCTGATTCTGGATATAGATATGCCTGACGTAAACGGCGTGCAAGTAACAAAAGAGCTGCACAGGCAGAAATCCCGGGTGAAAATACTAATTTTGAGCAATTACGATACCTTCGGTTTTGTCCGGGATGCAATGCGTTACGGCGCCTGTGACTATCTGCTCAAGCACCAGCTGACCTCCTCTGTTCTGCTGGAAAAACTGAAAGAAACCGAAGAAATCCTGAAAAAGGAAGGCGCAGACTCATCTCATATGACTTTTTTCACCACGGTAGCAAAACAGAAATATCTGCGAGACCTTCTGTTCAACGGAATCGTCAACCAGGAAGAACACAGCCACATGTCCGCGCAGAAGGATTTCTCGCCCGGCTGTTTCTGTCTGTCGGTAATGCAGATCACAAATTTTATCCTTATCACACATTTTTCAAAAAATATGGAGCGGGAAAAACTGATTGATTCCATCACCACATTGGGGACAAATATTTTTTCTTCTCTTGGGAACGGGCTGATTACCCATATGGAATACGGGCAGTTTGCCATTTTATTTCATTTTCCAGAACAGACCGGTGCGCAGGATATCGCAGCACAGTCATCGGCTGCTATGCGGCTTTTATCCTCCAATATACGGAAGGTTTTCAGCCTGACCGCTATATATCAGATCAGCAGCAGCTTCAGCCGGATCGACAGCCTGCCCGCCTGTTACCAGAAAACGGTGGCAGTTCTGGAAAAACAGGCCTTTCCCGCGTCCCAGGAAAACAAAGCCGCCGTTTTGCAGAAGAAAGCTTCCGATCCCGGAAGTGCGCCTGCTGCATTGTCTGCCCTAACACTTCAGGAAGAAAAAGATCTGATGGATGCCCTCACATCCCTGGATCTGCCAAAAACTGAATCTCTACTGAAAACACTTTTTCACCGGTTCCAGCTGGATAAAGAAAGACTGCCGCAGTCCCTTGTCTCACAGCTTCTTGAAATAGGAGGAAAGTTCCTGGAAAATCAAAATATTGTACTTTATAAAAATGAGGTTTTAAAAGCAGATGATTTTTCACAGATGAAGTCCAGCAATGTGACGCAGTTCCTGCTGGACTATTTCCATGACATGATAGAACGGGCGCCCGGTTACGGCAGCCGCAAATACTCCGTACATATCCAGAAGGCACTGCTTTTTATCCATCAGAACTACGCCGGGGATATATCTCTGTCCATGCTGGCGGAGGAGCTGCATGTTTCCCCCACCCATCTTTCCCGGCTTTTTGGCAAAGAGGTGGGAACCTCATTCATTGACTACCTGGTTTCCTACCGTGTACAGCGCGCACAGCAAATGATTCTCCACTCAAACCTGGATTTAAAGAGCATTGGAGAGCAGGTCGGCTTTCACAGCTATAATTATTTTTTACGCGCCTATAAGGAGAAAACAGGCCATACCCCGTCTCAGGATTTTGCAGGACGGTCTGTTTAGTATGTGCTTATCACGAGTCAGTTACAAATATAGACTGGATTATCAGACACAAGCCAGAGGACTTTACATATGTGCAGTTTATTGGAAGCGGTTTCAGACCGTATGCAGAATAAAACAGCCGACAGACTGATGATACTATAGATAAATAAATACTTTTGTTAAATTGCTGCTGTAGATAAATTAACACTATAGAAAAATTCATGTCATAGATAAATCGATGCTGTGGATAAAAGTGATACTTCGGTAAAAACTGCTTGACGTTTTATACTGTAATTGATATTGTCACAGTACAAAGTGAGGGATTCTTATGAAATTAAAGGGGATAATTGTATCTATTATTTTATTTTCATTGTTTCTTTTTATCTGTTCTGCGGCATTTAACGGCACAGCAGATAATTTACAGGCAGATTCAGCCTTAACGGCAGAAAACGAGGTAGCTTCCATGGGAATTAAGAATGCGGAAAACATGGAAATCATAGAAACAGACCTGGAAAATTTAAAGGAAATCTACTTTGCAGGCGGCTGCTTCTGGGGTGTGGAAGAATATTTTTCAAGAATTCCGGGCGTCTATGACGCGGTTTCCGGCTACGCCAACGGCAATACTGAGCAGCCGACCTACGAAGAGGTCTGCTCCAATACCACGGGCTTTGCGGAGACGGTGCGCGTCCGGTATGATCCGGCGGTGGTTTCCCTGCGAGTACTGACCGGGCAGTATTTTAAAATAATTGATCCCGTCAGCGTCAACCGGCAGGGCAATGACAGAGGTACACAGTACCGGACCGGAATCTTTTATACACAGGAAAAGGACCGTGCTTCCATTCAGCCTGTCATGAATGAAATACAGAATGATTATTCCGAGCCGCTGGCGGTAGAGCTTGCGCCGCTGGAAAACTTCTATCCGGCCGAGGCTTACCACCAGGACTATCTGCAGAAGAACCCGGGCGGCTATTGCCATATAGATTTTTCCAGTCTGGAGGATTTGACGGTACGCGATAACGGCACCGTGGGAATCCGCATTCTGGAAAAAGAGCTGCGGGAAGAGCTGACGCCGCTGCAATATGAGGTAACCCGTAACGCCGCCACGGAAAGGCCCTTCACCGGAGAATATTGGGACAGCGACGAACCGGGATTATATGTGGATATCGTCACAGGGGAACCGCTCTTTACTTCCGCCGACAAATTCGATTCCGGCTGCGGCTGGCCCAGCTTCACGAAGCCTGTGGAGCCGGAGGCCATAACACAGCAGGAAGATAACAGCCACGGCATGAGGCGTATTGAGGTGCGCAGCCATGACGGTGATTCCCACCTGGGACATGTGTTCGAGGACGGCCCCGCAGAATCCGGCGGACTCAGATACTGCATCAACAGCGCCTCCCTGCGTTTTATACCGCTCTCCCGGATGGAGGAGGAAGGATACGGAGCCTATATCCCTCAGGTGCTGGCGCAGTGAGAAGTTTTTCCTATCCTCAAACCAAAGCTTAGAATTTCCTAATATGGGACAATGCGCAGAAGCCTCCGCGCATTGTCTCATTTTGGCATAACAGGGAAGGGGGGCGCAGTCTTTTTCAGTTCTCCCGCTTACCTCTGCCTGCTGTACTACTATGTTATTGTATTACCGTATTACTGTATTTCTCATGTTACAGTCCAAGGCTCTCCGTCCATGCTTTAAGCTCCGCCTTATCCGCATATGGGCTGAAACGTCTGCCAGGTTTCCAGTTTGTTCCCACACAGCAGGACTCTTTCAAAATATCCACGGTATTGCCTAATCCGCTTCCGCCGGAGGTACAGAATGGAACAACCGTTTTCCCTGAAAAATCATAGCTTTCCAGGAAGGTTTGGATAATGCCTATTTTAACTGGTGTGTTATTCATTTTTTGTATTACCGGACTTCCTGTGAGGCCTGTAAAATACCAGGGGCACCACAGTCATTCCTTTTATCGTTGGCAAGGATGGCTGATGTGGCCGCTTCTATGTAATGGCAGGCTCATTACAGGGATCTGTTTTTGTAACACAAACAGAGGCACAATTCAATCTTCATTTGCCAGTCCTGCATGTGTATCCTAAAAATCATTTATTGTAACCGCCATTTGCATCCTTGTACCAAAGTGCAATATCTGAGGCCATTAGAAAATCAGCAAAGGATATGGTATAATTTTCTCAGACAAAAACTGTATAAGCCAATCGAAACGCAACCGGAAAACTGTAAATCCATACAGCTTTTAATAATTAGGAGAGATACAAAAGAATGATAAATACTAATGAGCTTTACATTGTGAACTACTGTCACCCGAACTGCAGGCCGTTTCAGAATATTATGAGATTGCCCAAAGAGCAAGCGCAGTGAATATTTAAATAAGTGGTTTGGATACGGTACAACTGTAAAATTACCACTTGCAGATATCCCCTCAGAACAAATTAGTTTTACTTATGGTGACAGCAGTGCCATGATTGAAAAAACCGGAAAAATATTGCTTATTACAAAAGAAATGCTGTTAGATGAAATTACACATTATCATGGAACACTTGACGAATATATGAGTGAAATTGAAAGGAAATATTGTTATATTGAAGTGCAATTGTGGTTTGATGATTTGATAAGAAGATATTTGTAAGATACTTATTTCATAGCATTCTTATCTCTGATTGAAAATATATTTTCTGAAACTCTACTGCGCTTTTTATTTCTTCTAATATGAAAACAACGTTTTCATATGAAGCTACCCATTTTCCCTCAACATCATCGTTTCTATGAATAATTGCAATAATTCTTCCGGTAAATTCACTCACTGCCATATTTACCCCTAATATATATACGTCTTGCTCTTCACCATCCGGTGCAATAATGCCTTCAATATATCCATAATTTATTGGATAATATATATTTTTATGTTTGGAGTGATAACTCCCAAGTGGTCCTGGGACTGTTCAAGCAGGCTATTATATTCAATTTGATTTTAGGCAACCATAAAATAACTGCTTTTACATGGAACAGGATTTGAACGATGATGAGTCTAGCCGGGCTATCTCCAATTAATATTTTCACCCCGGTTATCAGTTCTCAATAACATTATTGATTTCCTGGATCCAACTGTCATTATCCGATGAGAAATGTTCCATGAACTTTCCAAAATTACTGCTTCCCTTGATTAAATCATCTGTTGTTCCAAACATTACAACCTGATCTTCCTAATCCCGTTTTGCTTTTTGCAAACTGTTATCCATAAGTTCAGCGCAAATAAAGTAGAGAGTCACCTGAAAACATGTTACACTAAGTTCAATCCCAAACAATATAGCTTAAATCTTTTAAGAGGAAACAGTATGTCTGATATATTGTTTAAGACGGATGATTATGTTTTTTCGTATCGGGCAGCCGGTATCTGCATACAAAATGAAAGGATTCTTCTCCAAAAGCCCACAAACGATAATGGATTTGCTTTTCCAGGAGGACATGC
>ERZ507070.649-NODE-649-length-14326-cov-4.4795_pt1 | contig 14326 bp, 10 predicted proteins | sample MGYA00512865_ERZ507070 | MGnify/ENA metagenome assembly ERZ507070
ACCTGAAAATCCCCCGCCCCCTTGCCCCCAGGCCTGAGAACGGCGCAGGACGTCAGGCCCACCCCCACAAGTTTACCGTTGAAGGGACGGGCTGTCAATTCAAACCTATTTAATTCATTGACATTTTTTTAACATATGTCTATAATAATTAAGTAATGGGTTCAGCCGCAGGACAGGTCTGTGCATTTGCTGCACAGACCATACAAAATGCGGCGCCTGGAAGCGGAAATCCGTCGCCAAAAGCAGGCCGGGATGGATTTTTGCCTGTAACTGCGGATACAAAGCAGTTACAATGGGCTTGGAAAAAAGAATGGAGGCGTAACAAATTGGATAAAGAAATTTCACAGGCAGTAATCGCGCGTCTTCCCAGATATTTCCGGTACCTTGGTGAACTGAAGGACAGTGGCGTGGAACGCATTTCCTCTCAGGAGCTGAGCAGGCTGATGCATGTTACCGCATCCCAGATCCGGCAGGATTTCAATAATTTCGGAGGCTTCGGACAACAGGGGTATGGCTATAACGTGGAGTATCTGTATACCGAGATCGGCAAGATACTCGGATTGGATAAAAAGCATCATCTGATAATCATTGGTGCGGGCAATCTTGGCCAGGCGCTGGCTAATTATATGAATTTTGAGCGCCGCGGCTTCATTTTCACAGGCGTATTTGATATCAATGAAAAGCTGCACGGAAAAATGATCCGCGGGATGAAGGTCCGCCCCATGGAAGAAATGCAGGAATTTGTCAGGGAAAACAATATTGATATCGCGGTGCTTACCATACCGAAGGAAGGCGCGGCCGCCGCAGCTGAAAAGCTGGTGGGAATGGGAATCAAGGCCATATGGAATTTCGCCCATGTGGATTTGGATGTGCCTGACAGCGTGCAGGTGGAAAACGTACACCTGTCGGACAGCCTCATCAAGCTGTCCTATATGATAAATCAATATGAAAACGAGTTGGAAGAGAAAGAAAAGAACGCTTCCGGTGAGGCGTAAAGACAGGCTTGTATAAAGGGTGCCGTGTTCCCGGATGGGAATGCGGCAGTCTGGTAAATGCGTCAGGGCAGCAGGCTCAGGACGCATTTTTGCATGATTTGGGAATTCGGAAGCTGCAGTTTGCGGGGAGATAAAAATGGAATATCTGGTTACCTCGGCGGAAATGAAACGCTGTGATGGAAATACAATAGAACATTTCGGCATGCCTTCCATGGTGCTGATGGAAAGGGCGGCGCTGGCCTGTGCGGAAGAACTGATCACACGGGATAAGAAGCTGAAGGAAGCGATGCGCCCCTTTGGGCCGGTGCCTCCTGCCAACAGAACGCTGGTAGCCGCAGGCACCGGCAATAACGGCGGCGATGGGCTGGCCATAGGCAGGCTGTTGAGCCAGGCGGGCTTTCCGGTGGATTTTGTACTGCTGGGCAAGGAAGAAAAGTGTTCCGCGGAAACGGCGGCCCAGCTTAAAATTCTTGAAAACTATGGATACCGGGTCATGCGCAAACTTCCGGAACGGGAATATGATATTATCATAGACTCGATTTTTGGCATTGGACTGACAAGGCCTGTGGAAGGCAGCTTCGCGGAGGCGGTGGAATATATCAACGCACAGGACGCCTATGTCCTTTCCGTAGATATCCCTTCCGGCATCCATGGGGATACCGGGGAGGTGATGGGCTGCGCCGTACAGGCGGATGTAACGGTAACCTTTGGATTCCGCAAGCTGGGACTTGTTTTATATCCGGGCGCCCGGTATGCGGGAAAGGTGATCTGCGCCGATATCGGAATTACACAGGAAGGCTTTCTGGGAGAGTATCCCCGGATTTTTACCTGGAACAACGAAGACAGGGGATTCCTGCCGGTAAGGCTCCAGGAGGGAAATAAGGGCACCTTCGGTAAGGTGCTCCTGATCGCGGGAAGCCGGGGAATGGCGGGCGCCTGCGAGCTGTCTGCAACGGCCGTGTTAAAAAGCGGCGCGGGCATGGTGCGGGCGGTGACGCCGGAAAGCAACCGTGTTATTATGCAGACCGCACTGCCGGAAGCCATGCTCACCACCTATGAGGAATGGACGCCGCAGGCGGAAGAAAAGCTGAGAGAGGCCTGTGCCTGGGCGAATGTAATCGCTGTCGGCCCGGGGTTTGGAAAAAGCCCGGAAGCACTGCGGATACTGGAGGCGGTGCTAAAGCAGACGATGCAGCCTCTGATAATAGACGCGGACGCGCTGAATCTGCTGGCAGAACACAGGGAGCTTCTGGATGAGCTGATACAAAGGCAGCAGGAGCCGGAAACAAGGCGCGAGCTGATCCTTACGCCGCATCCGGGAGAATTCGGCAGGCTTGCGGAAAAGAAAACGGATGAAATCCAAAAAGAAGCAGCTGCGCTGACCCTGGAATGGGCAGCCAGGCTGCAGGCCGCATTTGTATGTAAGGGCGCACGCACGCTGGTGGGAAGCCCGGAGGGAAGGCTGTATATGAATCTTACCGGCAACAGCGGTATGGCCACGGCGGGCAGCGGCGACGTGCTCACCGGCATTCTGGCCGGACTTTCCGCCCAGGGAATGCATGCCTTTGATGCCGCCTGTGCGGGAGTGTATCTGCATGGTATGGCAGGAGACCGGGCCGCGCATAAAAAAAGCGAATACGGCGTCACTGCCGGCGATTTGACCCTGGAACTGGAAGCCCTGTTTCCGGAGCTTTTAAAGAAAACGCCATAAAGAAAAAGCCGTAAAGAAAACACTGTAAATAAAGTACTGTAAGAAAAGACTGCGGTGCCGGGTGCGGGAGAAGCTTAAAATTCCTTTCAAACTACTGATTGATGCAGAATCGCAGGCAACCTGCGATATGCGGGAGGTAAAAATAAGATGAATAATTATGACAGAATATGGGCGACGGTGGATCTGGATGCGATAAAACACAATATGGCCGCCATGAAAGCCAATCTCCGGGAGGAGACGAAGATCATTGCCGTGGTGAAAACAGACGGCTATGGCCATGGGGCGGTGCCCATTGCCCATGAAATAGAGGATTTGCCGTACCTGTACGGCTTTGCCGTGGCAACGGTGGAAGAAGCCCTGATATTACGGGGCAGCGGCATACGCAAACCGGTGCTGATTCTGGGCTATACCTTTCCCTACTGCTATGAGAAAATGGCAAGGGAGGAAATCCGCCCGGCCGTGTTCCGTGAGGATATGCTGGAGGAAATGGGAAAAGCGGCCGTTTCCTGCGGCCGCCCTGTGAAAATACATATCAAGGTGGATACGGGAATGAGCCGTATCGGAATCCGTCCGGATGAGAGCGGCCTTACCTTTGTCAGAAAATGCATGGAAACACCGGGGATAGAAATCGAAGGGATTTTCACTCATTTTGCCAGGGCTGATGAAACGGATAAGACGCCGGCAAGGCAGCAGCTGGAACAGTTCCTTGATTTTACCGGACGGATCCGCAGGGAGCTGGGCATACATATTCCCGTGCAGCACTGTTCCAACAGCGCCGGCATCGTAGGGCTTGGGGAAGCAAACCTGGATGTGGTCAGGGCAGGAATCACCCTTTACGGCCTGTGGCCGTCGGAGCAGGTGGCAAAGGATATCGTTCCTTTAGAGCCGGTGCTCTCCTTAAGAAGCCGCATCGTATACATAAAAGAACTGGAAGCCGGCAGGGCTGTCAGCTACGGCGGGACCTTCGTGACGCAGGCTCCCACCCGGGTAGCCACCATACCGGCCGGATATGGGGATGGATATCCCAGAGGCCTTTCCAACAAGGGCAGCGTGCTGATCGCGGGAAAACGCGCGCCGATTCTGGGACGGATATGCATGGATCAGTTTATGGTGGATGTCACCGGGATACCCGAAGCGAAGGAAGGCGACGTGGTCACCCTCATAGGACCGGACGGGGACGATGCCATAACCATGGAGGAGCTGGGAGAGCTTTCCGGCCGCTTTAATTATGAGCTGGCCTGCTGTCTGAATAAGCGGGTTCCCAGAGTCTATGTGAGGGACGGGGAAACCGTTTACAGCAAGGACTCCTTCCGGGATTTCCGCTAGAGAGGAAAGCAGTTTTCAAATACGCTCCAAAAATCACCCTACCTGAATACCTTCCGAAAAACAGGCAATAATATTGCAAGACAGCCGGAATACTTAAGACGCTGCGGCTGCCTGTAAGGATGTAACGCTTTCCGGAGAAGAAGGAGATCAGGACATGAGACGCGGAGATATCTATTATGCGGATTTAAGACCGGTAATTGGATCGGAGCAGGGCGGAATCAGGCCGGTATTGATCATACAGAACGATGTGGGAAACAAACACAGCCCTACTGTGATTTGCGCCGCAATTACCTCCAGGATGAATAAAGCGAAGCTCCCCACGCATATTGAGCTTCGCGCAGGGGAGTATGATATTGTAAAGGATTCCGTCATTCTCCTGGAACAGCTGCGGACAATTGACAAGCAGCGTTTAAAGACAAAAGTCTGTCATCTGGATGAATCCACCATGGCCCGTGTAAACCAGGCCCTGAAAATCAGCCTGGAATTAAATACATAAGCTAAGCCAGGTTTCTTGACGTTTTTTTACCAAGATGATATATTAAGATGAGTTTGAAAAGGAGTTGATAGAATGGACGATGGTGGGCCTACTGCCAGTATACTTTTATTTCTGGGGCTTTTGCTCCTGGAAGCATATTGTTACGGCTTCGGCGCTGCGATTCATGGACTGAATGAAAAAGAGGTGGAAAGAAAAGCGATAGAGGAGAATGATAAAAGGTCTCTTCTGCTGAGCAGGCTTGTGGGAAAGCCGTCCCGGTACGTTAATACGGTTCAGCTGGTGGTAACCTTTCTGAACCTGTGCATGGGCGGCATGTATCTGCGTGTCTGGAGCTCCCATATCAGGAAAATGCTCCGGGCGCTTGCGGAAAGGCAGGCGGGGCTGTCTCCTTTTGCGGGAGGGCTGATTACGGCCGCTTCCCTGGTGATTACCGTGATTCTTCTGCTTTACATACTGCTGGTTTTCGGCACACTGATACCGAAGAAGCTGGCTTCCCGGTCACCGGAGAAATGGGCTTACAGGATGATTAAGCCCGTTTCCGCCGTTATGACCATTTTTGCGCCTCTGACGGGACTTTTTTCCGTCACGGCGTACGGGATACTGAAGCTGTTCGGCATGCATCCGGATGAAGACAGCATTGATGTGACGGAGGAAGAGATCATTTCCATGGTAAATGAAGGCCATGAGCAGGGCGTAATCCAGGCCAGCGAAGCGGAGATGATAACCAATATTTTTGAATTCGGGGACAAGCGTGCCGAGGATATCATGACCAACCGTACGAATATCGTGGCCATTGACTGTGAGATGACCTTCGGCGATGCGATCCAGTTCATGCTGAACGGACGCAACAGCAGATACCCGGTGTATGAAGAAAATATTGATCATATCATCGGAATTCTCCATATGAAGGATGCCCTGCGCAGACAGTCTGCGACCGATCCGGGAATGAAGGTCCGGGATATTCCCGGGCTGCTCAGGGATGCCAGGTTCATACCTGAGACGAGGAAGGTGGATTCCCTGTTCAAGACAATGCAGTCCACCAAGTGCCAGATGGTTATTGTCCTGGACGAATACGGGCAGACCGCGGGCATGATAGCCATGGAAGATATACTGGAAGAAATAGTAGGCAATATTCTGGATGAATATGATGTGGATGAATCCTATATCAGGGAAAAGAGCAAGGACGAATACATCATAGAAGGGAAGACTCCTCTGGAGGAGCTGGAGGAGCTGTTTGACATTTCCTTTGATGAAAGCGAGTTTGAGACGTTAAACGGATTCCTGATTGCAAAGCTGGAGCATATCCCCGAGCCGGATGAGCAGTTTGATATCCGGATCGACGGATATGATTTCAAGGTGCTTTCCGTGGAAAACAAAATGATAAAGACGGTCCTTGTGAAAAAGCTCCCCGAAGAAAGCGGCGCCGCCTGTGAAGAGCGGCCCCTTTCCGGGAAAACAGAAGAAGACAGGCGTTCCTCCGGCCAGGATAAGGCGGGAGAAAGCGGAAACAAGTGATGGATAAAAAAGGAGAAAGAAAAAATGTCAGGACATTCAAAATTTGCAAACATTAAACATAAAAAAGAAAAAAATGATGCTGCCAAGGGCAAAATTTTTACCATTCTGGGAAGGGAAATTGCCGTTGCGGTAAAGGAGGGCGGCCCGGATCCGGCCAATAACTTCAAGCTTTCCCAGGTAATTGCCAAAGCAAAGGCCAACAACATGCCCAACGATACCATTGAACGTGGCATCAAGAAGGCAGCCGGCGATGTGGGAAATGTAAATTATGAATACGTAACCTATGAAGGCTACGGCCCCAACGGCATCGCCATCATAGTTGATGCGCTTACCGATAACAAGAACCGTACGGCCGCCAATGTAAGGAGCGCCTTTACCAAGGGCAACGGAAGCATCGGGACACCCGGCTGCGTATCCTTCATGTTTGACAAAAGAGGACAGATCATCATCGACAAGGAAGAATGTGAAATGGAAGCGGATGATCTGATGATGATGGCTCTGGATGCCGGCGCGGAGGATTTTGGCGAAGAGGAAGACAGCTTTGAAATCCTTACGGCTCCCGATGATCTGGAGGCTGTGCAGAAAGCGCTGGAGGAAGCCGGCATTGTCCTGGCAAGCGCCGAAGTGACCATGATCCCCCAGAATTATGTGGAGCTTACCGATGAAACAGCATTAAAGAACCTGCAGCGTACGCTGGATCTGCTGGATGACGATGACGACGTACAGGCGGTATATCATAACTGGGATGAGTAAATCCTAAAGGGAGCATACGAATGAAGAAACCATACGCAAAAGAAACAATATGTATCCAGTCGGGCTGGAAGCCCGGAAACGGGGAACCCAGGGTCCTTCCCATCTATCAGACAACCACTTATAAATACGATACCTCCGAGCAGATGGGACGCCTTTTCGATCTGGAGGAGGACGGCTATTTTTACACCAGGCTCCAGAACCCCACCAATGATTGTGTCGCGCAGAAGATCTGCGAGCTGGAGGGCGGTGTGGCGGCCATGCTCACATCCTCCGGCCAGGCCGCTAACTATTATGCGGTGTTCAATATCTGTGAGGCGGGCAGCCATGTGGTGCTTTCTTCCACCGTTTACGGCGGCACCTTCAACCTCATCGCCGTAACAATGAAGAAAATGGGAATTTCCTGCACTATCGTGGATCCGGATGCGGACTATGAAACCCTCTGCCAGGCTTTTCAGGAAAATACCAGATGTGTGCTGGCGGAAACCATTGCCAACCCCGCGCTGGTGGTGCTTGATATTGAAAAATTTGCAAAGGCGGCCCACGCCCATCAGGTGCCTCTGATTGTGGACAATACCTTTGCCACGCCCATTAACTGCAATCCTTTTAAATGGGGGGCGGACATCGTTACCCATTCCACCACCAAGTACATGGACGGACATGCCATGTGCGTAGGCGGCGCCATTGTGGACTCCGGCAATTTTGACTGGAGCCTTTATCCGGAAAAGTTCCCGGGCCTGTGTGAACCCGATGATTCCTATCACGGCATCATATATGCGGAAAAATTCGGAAAGGAAGCGTACATAAGGAAGGCAACGGTACAGCTGATGCGTGATCTTGGATCCATCCAGTCGCCGCAGAATGCGTTCCTTCTGAACGTGGGGCTGGAAACGCTTCATCTGAGAATGCCCAGACACTGTGAAAACGCCATGAAGGTGGCGAGCTTCCTGGAAAATCATGAAAAGGTGGCCTGGGTGAACTATCCTGGCTTAAAGAGCAGCAAATATTATGAACTGGCATGCAAATATATGCCGAACGGTACCTGCGGCGTGATTTCCTTCGGCCTGAAGGGCGGAAGGCATGCAGCGGAGATAATGATGGATAAGCTGGAGCTGGCGGCTATCGTGACGCACGTTGCGGATGCCAGAACCTGTGTGCTTCATCCTGCCAGCCATACACACAGGCAGATGAACGACGAGCAGCTGAAGGAAGCCGGAGTCAATCCGGATCTTATCCGCTTCTCTGTGGGAATCGAGAATGCGGAAGATATTATAGCGGATTTGGAGCAGGCGCTTGCCGCTATCTAAACTCAGCGGGCCGCGCCGGTTATCCGGTGCGGCCCTGCGTGTTAAAAGAAGGCAGCAGTTCATACCAAGCTGTGCGGTAAATACGCAGACTGGACAAATATGCGTCGGCAGAAGGCATCCTGTCCATCGCACAACGGTTATAAACGGCAGGATGCCTGTAACAGTTCGTCTATACAAACTGTTCGAATCGGGGGGAAGCATGAGATATCTCAGATGCAGGTTTAATTATATATTGTGGGCATTGTACGGTCTGGTAATCTGTATTTATTTTACTGCGCAGATCTCTCTGATCTGTACTATGCTGGATCTTGGCTGGCCTTATTATTTCCTCGGAACGGCAGGCTGTGCTTTGCTGTTGGTCCTGGCGGTTTATACGCCGGTTCATATGCTGGCGGAAAAACGGGCTGAAGTAAGACCGGAATTAAAGCATGCCCAGCTGTGGGAATGCCTTTTCCTTATTTTTGCCATTGCGGCGGCCCTGCTTCTGCGGCTCTGGATGGCTTCCTCCGGCGGCGCCGGGCTGTACGGCGATAAAAGCCTGTATATAATCGCAGCCGCTACGGCAGGACAGCCTGTGAGGCTGACAGGGCTTCATTTTAACGAAATTTTTCTGTTCCTTCTTACCTGCCTGTTTTCCATGATCGGTGTGTGGGAAAATAACTGTATTCTTTTACAGCTGGCCCTGCAGATTGCAGCCATTGCCCTGCTGTATCCGGCTGTGCGCATGATTGCGGGGAAAATCGCTGCGGTGGCGGCCGTGACGGCGGCGGCCCTGCTTCCGGTATATGTGGAATACTGTCTGTCCGCCACGCCGGAAGGCCTGCGTATGCTCTGTTTTTCCCTGCTTCTGTTAATAGTGGGAGCCATGCTTGGCAAGCTTAAGAAATGCGGAAGGAAATCTGCGGCGGCAGGACTGATTCTTTTTCTGGCCGGCTTTGCGGCGGGGATTTTTTCATTCCTGGATTATTATTTCCTGAGCGTATTTCTTTTGGGACTTCTGGGGATCCTGTATCTGGAACGCCGCGGTGTCCGTGCTAAAACAAGAATTAAAGAAACGGCAGCTTTTTTTATCGCCGCCCTGTGCGGTTTTGCAGGCGCGCTCTGCCTCCGGCTTTTTCTTTTCGGCGGGAGCGTTGCGGAGGTGCTGCAGGAATGGTTTTTGGCAAATATGGAGTCAGGACAGACCGGCTGGGCAAGCCTTGCCGGCAGGGAAGCGCTGTTTTACTTCCTCCCGCTGCTGTTTTCTGCGTTTTTTTATGTATTCGGATTTTTTGAACAAAAGGGAAATCTGGGAATTATCTGGATTCTGCCTTTTGCTTTTCTTCTTATCAGTGATCTGATATTTGGCACCAGCCTGGAAAAGCAGACGATAACGCTGCTTTTCTGGGGCGTATTTGCCGGTATGGGGGTACATAGCATGTGCTGCTTTGAAAAGGATAAAAACAGGAAAAATAAAGAAAAGCCATCCCTTCCCAAAAAAAGAAGGCATCACCCGGGCGCTTCCGAAAAAGAAGCGTCTGCACAGGCTTCCTTTATGGCTGTGGGAATTGAAGCAAGGCTGGAAGCGCCTGCTGGTTCGCCGCTGCCCGGGGAACCCATTCCAAACCCGCTGCCCGGTCCCAAAAAGCATGTCCCAAGGGAAATGGATTTTGCATATGAGCCGAAGGAAGAGGAGATGTGCTTCGATATTGACCGTTTTGAAGAGGGTGACGATTTCGATCTGCTATAGAATAAGGAAGGGTAAACGTTTAGCAGGCTGGCGCATTTTTCTGCGCTTGCCATATGGTTGGACAGTAACTGAAACTCATATAATCATAAAAAGTTTTTATAAAAGTGTGCCGGAAAATTCCATTATTATTCCGGCGCACTTTTTTCTTCCCGCTTTTTCCTCCCGGAAACAATTGCTTTGGCGCATAAAACCCGCCTGACCTGCAAACAATACGAAAAACAAACGGATAACAGCAAACGCGGTTTTTTCGCGGGACAGGAGCAGACAATATGAGCAGCAATAAAGCAGACGAAGAAAAGCAAAGGGATGAAAGAATCGAGGAAACCGGACAGCTGACGCTGGAGCGTCACGGAGAAAACGACAAAGCCATCCATATGATAACCATCATCGGGGAAATCGAAGGCCATGACAACCTGGGAAGCTCCTCCAAAACAACAAAATACGAGCACATCCTTCCCCAGCTGGCCGCCATAGAGGACAGCAGTAAAATAGAAGGTCTTCTTATCCTTCTGAATACCATGGGCGGCGATGTGGAAGCGGGCCTTGCCATAGCGGAGATGATCGCCTCCCTCAGCAAGCCCACCGTTTCCCTTGTGCTTGGCGGCGGCCATTCCATTGGCGTCCCCATTGCCGTCAGCGCCGACTATTCTTATATCGTTCCCACAGGAACCATGGTCATCCACCCTGTGCGTATGAGCGGCACCGTCATCGGCGCTCCCCAGACCTTTGACTACTTCAAACAGATCCAGAACCGTATCACCGGCTTCGTTTGCTCCCACTGCGACATCACCAGAAGCCGTATGGAAGAGCTCATGATGGAAACCGGAGTCCTCACCAAGGACCTGGGCACCATCCTTGTGGGTGAGGAGGCTGTAAATGCAGGCCTTATCAACGAAGTGGGCGGTATCAAAGAAGCTATCCAAAAGCTCCACACCCTGGCCGGCCGGAAAAAGTAGGGGAGGACGGCTAAAGTCAGCAGCCCCGGCTGCGTACTGGTTTTCCCCGCAGGGTCCCTGGCCGTCCGTCCTTCTTCCCGGATACGGTGGGGGTGTTTCCGGCTCCAGTCTCAAAAACGGGGTATTTCTAACCGTCCCGGGAGGCCGGAATCCTGCCAACGCGGCCAAAACTCCTCACGCAGCGGCTTGCAGCCGGCTGCGTTCGTCAGACAGGCCGCTAAGGGCGGCATGATTCCGGCCTCCCGGGGCGGTAAGAAATATCTCCGTTTTTTCCAATGGAGCCGGAAACACCCCCACCGTATCCGGGAAGAAGGACGGCCGGTCAGGGACCCTGCGGGGAAAACCAGGCGCAGCCGGGGCTGCTGACTTTAGCCTGGGTATATAGGGTTGCCGGAAGACTATAAGAAAGACTTTGAGGAAGGCTATGAAATATTAAATGATGACAAGGGCCACGTTTCGTGGTATACTGATTTCGGTTTAGTCTGTGATTCAAACAGATTTCGGAGGCGGTAAACAATGGCATCAGCTTCAGGAAGCAGGTCAGGCGCGGGTAAAAAGAATACAACTTCTTCTTCCAGAACGAGAAGCAATTCCAATACAAAAACTAAAAAAAGCACATCGAATGCACGGAATAAAAGTCAGCAGAAGATTAGAACAGAAGAGGAAAGCGCAATCACCAGTGAGATCATTCTGATTGGTGTCTTTGCGTTAAGTATTCTTCTCTTTTTATGTAATTTTGGGGTGATAGGCCCTGTGGGGAATGCTGTCAGTCATGCGATGTTCGGCATTTTCGGCATGATGGCTTATGTGATTCCGGTGATGATTTTTCTCGGGATTGCTTTTGGTATCTCCAACAGAGGGAATGTGTTCGCTGTAATGAAAATTGTGGCGGCTGTTCTTTTGGTACTTTTAATTGGGGTGGTGCTGGAGCTGATCGGGGGGCAGGTGCCTTCTATGGAGAAGTATTCCGTTGCGTTGCTTTATAAGGTGAGCGCGGATTCCAAGGCCGGGGGCGGGGTGCTGGCTGGTTCCCTTGCCTATCTTCTGAATCATTTCCTGGGCATGGTGGGAGCTGTGCTTCTGGTAATCGTGCTGGCAATTATATGCCTGGTGCTGATTACGGAGAAATCTTTTGTGGGCGGCGTGAAGTCGGGGAGCAGGAAGGTATATGAGTCTGCCCGTGAGGATGCAAGAGTGCGTAAGGAACGCGCCCGGATAAGAAGAGAAGAGCTGGAAGCCAGAAGGGAAGAGGAAGAACGGCTGGCACAGGAGGAGGAGGCGCGCAGGGATGCGGAGCGAATTCTCCGGATGGATAAAAAGGTGTCCGGCGTAATGATAGATACCACCCTGGCGGCGCAGGAGAAAGAGGCCCGTGAGGAAAGCAGGGAACGGCTGAGAAATGATATTCATGAAATAACGGTGGAGGATGCTGCGGAAGAAAAGAAAGAGAGTGTCAAGGTAGCGCCCAAAACAGATAATATTATTGATTTTGATAAAATACAGATACATACCGCCGGGCAGACGGTCCGGGAGGAGGAAGGGGAAGCTGCGGGTGAGCTGCATCCTGTCAAAGAACCTGCCGTTTCGGATCCTCTGGCACAGACCTACAAAAATGCGGATGTATTCAGCGATATGAAGGAAGTGTCACCCGTACATATTACGGCAAAGCCTGTGGGGGAGGCACGTTCTGAGATTTTTGACAGCCAGGTATTCCCGGTGGGGGCGGAGCCTGAAATGGACGTTGTTGCGGCAGGGGAGGAGCTTCCCTGGGACGAGCCGTCAGGGATACCGGGGGACGGGGCGGCAGATGAAGTCAGCGGCCCTGCGCCTGAAAGGGAGCGGCCGAAGGCCAGGCTTTCAAAAGAGGAACATCCGCTTCCGGGAGGCGGAAAGCAGTTTACCGGTGAAGGGCGCCAGCTTACGCTGAAGGATATAGAACCGGCCGGGAAAGCGGTTGCGGCGGGAACTGCCGGACAGGCGGCCATGGCTGAAATGCGCAGGGAAGGGGCGCCTGCAGTTGCCCAGATACCGAAAAAAGAGCGCCCCTATCATTTCCCTCCGATTTCACTTCTTCAGAAGGTTGGCGGAAACAATTCCGGGGATTCAGTCAGGGAGCTTAAAAATACGGCGGCCAAGCTGCAGCAGACGCTGGCTACCTTCGGCGTTAAGGTGACCATTACAGATATCAGCCAGGGACCGTCCGTAACCAGGTATGAGCTGCAGCCGGAGCAGGGTGTTAAGGTCAGCAAAATCCTGGGACTGGCGGATGATATCAAATTGAACCTGGCGGCAATGGATATTCGTATTGAAGCGCCGATACCCGGAAAAGCAGCGATCGGGATCGAGGTTCCCAATAAGGAAAATACCATGGTTTCGCTTCGTGAGCTGATGGAAAGCAAGGAGTTTAAGGAGTTCCCGTCACGGCTGTCCTTTGCCGTAGGGAAGGACATTGCCGGTAAGGTAGTTGTTTCCGATATTGCCAAGATGCCTCATATGCTCATTGCAGGTTCTACCGGTTCCGGTAAGTCGGTCTGTATCAATACATTAATAATGAGTATTTTGTATAAAGCCAAGCCGGATGAGGTCAAGCTGATCCTGGTGGATCCCAAGGTGGTGGAGCTGAGTGTTTATAATGGGATTCCGCATCTGCTCATCCCTGTTGTGACCGATCCGAAGCAGGCTTCTGCGGCCCTGCACTGGGGCGTTGCCGAGATGACGGACCGTTACCAGAAATTTGCGGATATGAACGTCCGTGATTTGAAGGGGTATAATAAGAAAGTTGAAGACATGCGGGCGAAGGGAGACACAACGGCTCCCGATAAGCTGCCTCAAATCGTCATTATTGTAGACGAGCTTGCCGATCTGATGATGGTGGCTCCCGGTGAGGTGGAGGAATCCATCTGCCGTCTGGCCCAGCTGGCCAGGGCTGCGGGGATCCATCTGATTATTGCGACCCAGCGTCCTTCCGTGGATGTTATCACGGGCCTGATTAAAGCCAACATGCCCAGCCGTGTGGCTTTTGCCGTATCCAGCGGCGTGGATTCCAGAACCATTCTGGATATGAATGGTGCGGAAAAGCTGTTGGGAAAAGGAGATATGCTTTTCTATCCCCAGGGCTATTCCAAACCGGCGCGTATCCAGGGAGCTTTTGTTTCCGACGGCGAGGTTTCCGATGTGGTTGATTTCCTGAAGAACCAGGTGATTGGAAATGTTTACGATGATCAGATCGTTGAAAAGGTAAAAACGATGGAATCCTCCGGCGGCGGAAGCGGCGGAGGTGCCGGCGGCGGTGGGCCGGAAAGAGACGCCTACTTTGAAGAAGCGGGCAAGTTTATCATCGATAAGGATAAAGCGTCTATCGGCATGCTTCAGAGAGTGTTTAAAATCGGCTTCAACCGTGCGGCGCGCATTATGGATCAGCTTGCGGAAGCGGGTGTTGTGGGAGAAGAGGAAGGCACCAAGCCCAGGAAGGTGCTGATGAGCCCGGAACAATTCGAACAATACATAGAGGAATCGTAACTGTGAAGGTGTTTTTAAAGCA
>ERZ507070.662-NODE-662-length-13787-cov-4.11062_pt1 | contig 13787 bp, 12 predicted proteins | sample MGYA00512865_ERZ507070 | MGnify/ENA metagenome assembly ERZ507070
CTTCCGATCTATGACCGCTTATGAAAAATTAGGATATATTATTGGTGAAGAAGTAGAAGATGACCTTGCAGATAAGATTTTTAAAAGCTTCTGCATGGGTAAATAAAGTGAAAGTTGTGCAGTGTCTGCCATTGTGCGGACAGGTTGGAGGAAAATTATGCCGAATATACGGGAAGAATATGATGTAATAGTAGTAGGTGCCGGACATGCAGGCTGTGAGGCGGCACTGGCAGCGGCAAGAATGGGATTAAATACCATTTGTTTTACCGTCAGCTGTGAGAGTATAGCCATGATGCCATGTAATCCGAATATCGGAGGTAGTTCAAAAGGACATCTTGTAAGGGAAATTGATGCGCTGGGCGGTGAAATGGGGAAAAATATTGATGCAACCTTTATCCAGTCTAAAATGCTTAATAAATCCAAAGGCCCTGCGGTACATTCCCTTCGTGCGCAGGCGGATAAGTCGGATTACAGCCGCCGGATGAGAAAGGTTATGGAAAATACCGAAAATCTGTTTGTCAGACAGGCGGAGGTTACGGAAATTATGGTCAAAGATGGCGTGATTCAGGGTGTAAAGACACTCTCAGGCGCGCAGTATTTTGCAAAAGCCGTTGTACTTTGTACCGGTGTATATTTAAAGGCAAAATGTATCCACGGTGATGTCAGCTATGAAACTGGTCCAAACGGCTTACAGGCAGCCAATCATCTGACGGCATCTTTAATTGAAAACGGTATTGAAGTACGCAGATTTAAGACGGGTACACCGGCAAGAGTGGACAAGCGTTCCATTGATTTTAGTAAGATGACAGAGCAGTTTGGTGACGAGCGCGTGGTGCCGTTTTCATTTACAACTGACCCGGAAACGGTACAAAAAGAACAGATTTCCTGCTGGCTGACATATACAAATGAAGAAACACATCAGATTATCCGTGATAACCTGGACCGTTCCCCGCTGTATTCCGGTGTGATTCACGGTACAGGACCGAGATACTGTCCGTCTATCGAGGATAAGGTCGTTCGTTTTGCAGATAAAGACCGCCATCAGGTATTTATCGAGCCGGAAGGACTTTATACCAATGAAATGTATCTGGGCGGTATGTCCAGTTCCATGCCGGAGGACGTGCAGTATGCGATGTACCGCACCGTACCGGGGTTAGAGCATGTAAAGATTGTAAGAAATGCTTATGCGATTGAATATGACTGTATCAGTGCCGTACAGTTAAAGTCTTCGCTTGAATTTAAGAAAATCCGCGGTTTATTTGCAGGCGGACAGTTTAACGGAAGTTCAGGCTATGAAGAAGCGGCGGCACAGGGGATTGTTGCAGGTATTAATGCGGCGCAGTATGTCAAGGGCAAAGAACCGTTTATCTTAGACCGCTCTGAGGCTTATATCGGCGTTTTAATTGATGACCTTGTGACAAAGGAATCTACAGAGCCGTACCGTATGATGACATCCAGGGCAGAGTATCGTCTGCTGTTACGTCAGGATAATGCGGATTTACGTCTGACAAAGCGCGGATATGAGGTCGGATTAATCAGTAAGGAGCGTTATGAGGGCGTTCTTGAAAAGGAACGGCTGATTGCAGAAGAAATTGAGCGCGTAAAGTCCGTCAATATCGGAACAGGCGGACAGGTGCAGGCACTGATGCAGCAGTACGGCAGTACGGAATTAAAGACCGGTGCGACACTTGCAGAGCTGATTAAGCGTCCGGAGCTTTCTTATAAGGCACTGGCGCCGCTTGACACACACAGACCGCAGCTGCGGGAAGATATTGCGGAACAGGTCAATATCAACCTGAAATACGAAGGCTATATTGAAAGACAGTTACGTCAGGTAGAACATTTTAAAAAGCTGGAAAAGAGAATTATCCCGGAAACGATGGACTATACGGCAATTAACGGACTGCGTGTGGAGGCAATGCAGAAGCTTGAAAAATTCCGTCCACATTCAATCGGACAGGCATCCAGAATTTCAGGCGTATCTCCGGCGGATATTTCGGTCCTTCTGGTTTATATGGAGCAGTTCAGAAGAAGAAAGTAATCATTTTTCCTCAGAAAATAAGGAGAATTATCAATATGAATTTTACAGAGCAGTTAAATGAAGTAGGCATTGTGTTAAATGATACGCAGAGAAGCCAGTTTGACAAATATTTTGAAATTTTGGTGGAATGGAATGGTTTTATGAATCTGACAGGCATTACGGAATATGAAGAAGTGCTTGTTAAGCATTTTTTAGACAGCCTTGCCGTCGGAAAATACCGTGAAAAGTTTGCGGGGAATCCTGAGCTTTCTATTATAGATGTAGGAACGGGCGCCGGATTTCCGGGACTTCCGTTAAAAATCGCTTATCCACAGGCAAAAGTGGTGCTTCTGGATTCGTTAAATAAGCGTGTAAAATTCTTAGATGAAGTGATTACGCAGCTGGGACTTACGGGTATTAAGGCGGTACATGCGCGCGCAGAGGAGGGGGCAAGAAATGCAGCTTACCGGGAGCAGTTTGACATCAGTGTGTCGCGGGCTGTGGCAAACTTATCGACACTTGTGGAATACTGCCTGCCGTTTGTAAAAGTCGGTGGATATTTCATTGCGTATAAGTCCGGGGATATTGATGCGGAAGCAGAGGGCGCAAAAAGGGCGGTGTCCCTGCTTGGCGGAAGAATTGAAAGCGTGGAAAAGATGACACTGCCGGGAACAGACATTGAGCGGTCGTTTGTCTTTGTAAAAAAGGAGAAGCCGACACCGAAGAAATATCCGAGAAAAGCAGGACTGCCGTCAAAAGAGCCGTTGGGGTAAAAGTACAGAAAAAATGTGCAATTATAAGTGTAGATAGAAGTATAAAGATAAGCTGGAAGATAAAGAATGAAATCAGCCGTAGCGTATGTAAAAGAACATATGCCACGGCTGGTTTTTAAGTGAATATAACGGTAAATGTCTGTAAGATGTATCTGTGCGGTACGATAACAGTATTACAAATCTGTTTGGATTGCACAGGCAGTATACAGATTAAATCTGGTTAATATAGATGTTTAAGGTGTTGACAAATTCCTCCGGCTGTTCAATCTGCGGAAGAACCTTTGCATTTGGAATCAGATAGGCTTCAATCGCAGGATTTAAGTCGGTATATTCTTTAATAACGGCACGCATGTCGGTGTTTTTATCGCCGGATACGATATAAATGCAGTTATCAAGCTGGCTGACAGCACGTGATATGGAGGCCGTTGTATAATGGCACTGCGTACTGGCAAAGAGGTATTTGGCAGAAGCGCCGCCTAAATGCGCTGTTTCATGGTAAGCCTTGCAGGTTTCACGTGGAATCATATTCTGATATGCAAACAGCTCGTTTGTAAATTTGCGGTTGATTTCGTGGCGGTTTACAAAAATATTGTAAAGCATTGTGCCAAGAACCGGCGTATTTAAAAGCATTTTACGGATATTGCTGTGCTTCCCAGGATTAATCATGGCATGGCGGATGCTTTCGGGGCTTACAAGAACAATCTTATCAAAAAGATATGGATTGTTGTAAGCTGCCATAATGGTAAGCGGTGCAGACTGTCCGGTGGCAGCTACGCTTACACGGCGTGCAATTACATTTACAATAAAATCATTGAGCAGCTGGGTATACATATAGGCGGTGTAGGTAATATTCGGTTTGTCAGAATAGCCGCAGCCCAGCAGGTCAATGGTGTATACGGTGTGTTTTTTGGCGAGCGCTTTTACAACACGCTTCCATTCATAAGACGAACTTTCCGGTCTTAAATCGTGAATTAAAAGGAGCGGTGACCCCTTACCACAGACGGTGTAGGCAACATTTCCCAATCTCCATTTGTATTTTAAAATTGACTTGTTTTCGGTAATCTTATCTGAAACAGCAGCCTGAAAAATGCACTGGTTTATAATATGTGCGGTTGTAAAAGCTGCGGTCCCCATTCCGGCAGCAAGACCTAATTTTTTCCATTTATTCATAGCTATCTCCATTCCGCTGCATAGCAGCAATCGTTATAAAATAACGGGTAACCCGTCCCAATATTATTATCTCCTATTATAATGGAAAAAGGCTGAACTATCAACGATAAATGCACGAACACAAAAGAAATGAAAAAAACATTTTCAGGGATTAAAATAATCTAGTAGAAAAGTACTTTAAATATTCCACAAAATAGAGTATTATATATAGCAAAAGCATTAATACGTGATAAAATATAATATATATTAAATATAAAAAATATTCATGTACTATAAGGGGACAACGATGGATGAAATACAAAAATATCTGACGGAAGAATTACAGTCTGCAAAAGAAGAAAAAGAGAATCTGGAAGAGCAGATTCATAAGATTGAAATTGAGACAGAGCTGATTTGTCAGGCAATAGATAAAATTGTAATGAATCAGGATGCAACAAGCTTGGTATTTATGTCAGAGGAAGAATTTCAGGGATTTGACGGGACAGAGATAAAAAAGCTGAGTCAGAAAAAGACAGCTCTTGCAGAAGAAAAGCTACGGCTTCAGCAGACTGTTTCCCAGACAGCACGCCGGATTGCAAAGCTGGAGCGGCTGCTGAAACAAAGCACTGGAAAGTTGAAAGAAGATTCGACCGGGGCTAAAAAGGTTTATAATACATATGAAGTAATATATATGCAGGAGGCTGACCGTCAGAGAATTGCCAGAGATATTCATGATACCGTTGTCCAGGGGCTGACTGCTTTAATACATAAAAATGAATTTGTGGAAAAGATTTTTGAAACAGATAAGCAGCGGGCACAGTTGGAATTGAAAAAGAATAATAACGTTATCCGGGATTCCATTAACGAACTGCGCAATATTATATTTGATCTTCGACCCATGTCTTTAGATGATCTTGGATTTGAAAAAACATTTTATACAGCAATTGAAAAAATAAAAGGAACAACACAGATGGTTGTGAAAGCTGATTATCTGTGCGATACTGATTCAATGAATCCGATTATCGGAATTACGGTTATCCGGATAATACAGGAATTATGTAGCAATTCTATTAAATATTCAAAGGGAACAAAAATCCAGGTTACGATAAAGCAGGATAAGCAGAATGAACTGCTCATTTTGTATTCAGATAATGGAGAAGGATATGATTTGAACAAACCGACGGATTGTACAAAAAACAATACCGGATTTGGATTGAATATGATGCGGGAGAGGATTGCACTGTTACAGGGAAAAATGGAAGTGTGTTACAAAGACGGAGAACTTTCTTATACAATCCGGATTCCTTTAGATACACAGAAAATATGAAACTGGGAGGAATTATAAATGTCTGTTAATATATTATTAGCTGATGACCATTTGATGGTGCGGGAAGGATTAAAACAAGTATTGGAATTAGATCATGATATTGATGTAATCAGTGAGGCAAGCGATGGATATGAATGCCTGAATCTGATTAATAAGACACACCCGGATGTAGTGCTGCTTGATATTAATATGCCAAATCTTGACGGCTTACAGGTGTTGTCGATTATGAAACAGCAGAAAATGAAAAGTAAGGTGATTATGCTTACGATTCATAAGGATGTAGATTATCTGATTGAGGCATTGGATGCCGGATGTGACGGTTACGTTTTAAAAGATTCAGATTCGGAAACATTGAAAAAAGCAATTTTTGATGTATATAATGGAGAAACATTTATTGAACCAAGTTTAACAGTATTGCTTAATTCAAGTCTGGCAGAGCGTGATGTAATGAAAGACAAACTCAGTGAACTGACAAAACGTGAAGTTGAAGTTTTGAAATTAATTGCAAGTGGAATGTTTAATAAAGAAATTGCATCTACTCTTTGTATCAGTGAACGGACAGTTAAAAATCATGTATCAAATATCTTTAAAAAGATAGAGGTATCAGACAGAACACAGGCAGCTGTATTTGCAATAAAAAATAATCTGGTTGATATTAAATAGCTCTCGTAAAAACAGCTTTTATAAAAGAAAATAATTGCTATTGTGTGATTGCAAATATATCGTTAGATAAATGATAAATAAAATTATGGAAAATGGTATAAAGGAAATGAGTCTTTGTACCATTTTTTATTTTGCAGAAAAACAGATATGCAATATTTATATCTGAGAAAATATTTCTAAAAAAATGCAACGGTTATACAATGGTTTGGTTTTTGCAGGTACTTTAAATTTTGAATGAAACAGACAGTGAGTTAAAATTACATTAAGCAATAAGCAAAATTAAATAAAAAAGTGTTTCACGTGAAACATTGTAGTTTTTTATAGAAATCAAGTGAAAATAAAAAAATGAAATTAAATAAAATGGGAAAATTCTATAGATATCTAATATAAAAAATGCTATAATATTTACGGTGTGTCTGGGTCAAAAGCTATTCATGTACATATGAGCATGATAAGACTTTTTGAATTTTTGACCTTAACATTTTTATGTTGGACGGCTAAAGTGTTTCACGTGAAACATTGATTAAGAATGCCGTCGGGATTGGAGAATAAATGGGGAGAATTATAGCAATTGCAAACCAAAAGGGCGGTGTTGGAAAGACGACAACAGCAATTAACTTGTCCGCCTGTCTGGCAGAAGCAAAACAGAGAGTATTAGTCATTGATATTGATCCGCAGGGAAATACTACAAGCGGTCTTGGAATTGATAAAGAAGAAAAAGAAAATACAATCTATGAAGTTATGTTAGGTGAAATTTCAATTGAACAAGCTATCTGCAAGGAAGCATTTGATTGTCTGGACGTAATCCCTTCTAATGTCAATCTTGCAGGTGCGGAAATTGACCTTATTGATATAGAAGACCGCGAGTATATTTTAAAGAAAAGTATTGCTCAGATTCGGAAAAACTATGATTATATTATATTGGACTGCCCGCCGTCTTTAAGTATGCTGACAGTCAACGCAATGACTGCGGCAGACACAGTACTTGTGCCGATTCAGTGCGAATACTATGCATTAGAGGGATTAACACAGCTGATACATACAATTCATCTAGTTCAGAAAAAATTAAATCCAAGTCTGGAACTGGAGGGTGTTGTCTTTACAATGTATGATTCCAGAACCAATCTTTCATTACAGGTTGTGGAAAATGTAAAAGATAATTTAAAACAAAATATCTATAAGACAATTATTCCAAGAAATATCCGGTTAGCCGAAGCACCGAGCCACGGACTGCCAATTAATATTTATGATACAAAGTCCAGTGGTGCAGAAAGTTACCGCTTATTGGCACAGGAAGTAATGAACAATAGAAATGAGGAAAAATAAATGGCAGTAGCGAAGAAAAGCAAAACATCTTCAAAAGGTCTTGGAAAAGGATTGGGAAATCTTATCCGGGAATCGGAAGAAGATGAAAATGTAGTAGTAAAGGAAGTAGTCAAAGAAGTTGTTGTAAAAGAACCGGGTGAAATGAAAGTTCGTCTGTCACAGATTGAACCAAACCGGGAACAGCCAAGAAAAGTATTTGATGAAGATGCGCTGATTGAATTGTCGGAATCGATTAAACAGTATGGCGTCTTACAGCCGCTTCTGGTTCAGAAAAAGGACAAGTATTATGAAATTATTGCCGGTGAAAGAAGATGGCGTGCAGCAAAGCTGGCAGGTGTCAAAGAAGTACCGGTTATTATAAAAGACTACTCTACACAGGAAGTCATGGAGATTGCGTTGATTGAAAATATTCAGCGTGAAGACTTAAATCCAATAGAAGAAGCGCAGGCATATCAGCGTTTAATCAAAGATTACCGGTTAAAGCAGGATGAAGTCGCGGAAAAGGTATCAAAGTCCCGTGCGGCAATTACGAATTCGCTGCGTCTGTTAAAGCTTGATGAACGTGTACAGGAAATGGTTATGGAAGGCAAATTAAGCAATGGTCATGCCAGAGCCATTATCGGAATAGAAGACGGCGACCAGCAGTATCAGGTAGCACAGAAAATTTTTGACGAGCAGATGAGTGTCCGTGAAACGGAAAAATTGATGAAAAATCTGAACCGTCCTGAAAAACCGGAAAAACAAAAGCCACAGAATGATTTTGTGTACCGGGATATTGAGGAAAAGATGAATAAAATTATGGGTACAAAAGTCGTTATTAAAAACCGGGAACACGATAAGGGTAAAATTGAAATTGAATATTATTCACAGGCAGAGCTGGAAAGAATCTATGATTTGCTGAAACAGATAAAAAATGAATAATTCAATATTTTTTACACTTATACTATAAATATAGGAGCAAACGATTATGATAAATTTTTTTGATTTATTTTCAGTGGATACCCTCTATATTGTCTTGGGACTTGCCGGGGTAAGCCTGATTACGCTGATTCTTGCAATTATTGCGCTTTGTAAGGCAGCAAAGTTAAAAAAGAAATACCGTTCCTTTATGGAAGGTTCAGATGGAAAGTCGATTGAGAGTCTGATTCATGAACATCTCGATGAGATTGAAAGTATCAGGACAGTCGGTGAGAAAAACAGTGCGGCAGTGAAAGATATTTACGAAAAAATGCAGTATACATTTCAGAAGGTGGGCATTGTGAAGTATGATGCGTTTCATGAAATGGGTGGAAAGTTAAGCTTCGCATTATGTATGCTGGATAAAGTCAATAACGGATATATTATTAATGTAATGCACAGCAATAACGGCTGTTTTGCTTACATTAAAGAGGTTGTTGACGGAAAGTCGTACATTGAGCTGGGCGATGAGGAAAATCAGGCATTACAGCAGGCTGTGGCAGGACGTATGGGTGATGCTGATCTGGGCAGAAAAGTCAATGATGCGATTCAAAAAGATGTTTCCGTAGATTAATTATGGGGAAAATTATATAAAAGACTGGAAATGAATAAAAAAACGTTGTATGATGGCAATGAATTGAAAAATTGAAATGGAGATTATGGAAAATGTTAGATTTAAAATTTGTAAGAGAAAACCCGGAAATTGTAAAGCAGAATATTAGAAATAAGTTTCAGGATAGAAAGCTTCCGCTGGTAGATGAAGTGATTGAACTGGACGAGCAGGCAAGAGCAACCCAGACAGAAGCCGATGAGTTAAGAGCAAACCGTAACAAGCTTTCAAAGCAGATTGGTGCATTAATGGCACAGGGCAAGAAAGAAGAAGCGGAAGAAGTAAAGGCAAAGGTCAATGCCGATGCAGAACGTTTAAAGGAACTGGAAGCAAAGGAAAGTGAATTAAACGCAAGAGTAAAGGAAATTATGATGACCATTCCGAACATCATTGACCCAAGCGTTCCTATCGGAAAAGACGACAGTGAAAATGTTGAAATTGAAAAGTTCGGTGAACCGGTTGTGCCGGATTATGAAATCCCATATCACACAGATATTATGGAGAAGTTTAACGGTATCGACTTAGAAGCTGCCGGAAAGGTTGCCGGTAACGGTTTCTATTATCTGATGGGAGATATTGCAAGACTTCATTCAGCTGTTATTTCTTATGCAAGGGATTTTATGATTGACAGAGGATTTACTTACTGTATTCCGCCGTTTATGATCCGCAGCAACGTTGTTACAGGCGTTATGAGCTTTGATGAAATGGATGCCATGATGTACAAGATTGAAGGCGAAGATTTATATCTGATTGGAACAAGCGAACATTCCATGATTGGTAAGTTTATTGATACCATTACACCGGAATCTGAACTGCCAAAGACTTTAACAAGTTATTCACCATGCTTTAGAAAAGAAAAGGGTGCGCATGGTTTTGAAGAACGTGGTGTATACAGAATCCATCAGTTTGAAAAGCAGGAAATGATTGTTGTGTGTAAGCCGGAAGACAGTAAGATGTGGTTTGACAAGCTGTGGCAGAATACCGTAGATTTATTCCGTTCACTGGATATTCCGGTAAGAACACTGGAATGCTGCTCAGGAGACCTTGCAGATTTAAAGGTGAAGTCTATTGACGTAGAAGCATGGTCACCACGTCAGAAGAAGTATTTTGAAGTTGGTTCATGCTCTAACTTAGGCGATGCACAGGCCAGACGTTTAAAAATCAGGGTACAGGATGAAAATAAGAAGAAGTACTTTGCACACACATTAAACAATACAGTTGTTGCACCACCAAGAATGTTAATCGCATTTCTGGAAAACAACCTTCAGGCAGACGGAAGCGTAAAGATTCCAAAGGCGCTTCAGCCATATATGGGTGGAAAGACAGAAATCCGATAAGTACCGTATGTAACCGTGCAGGGGAAAATGCTTAGAAAAGGCATTAAAATGCCTGTGGAATGGAGGTTAGTGTGAAAAATCACACTGATGTGCTGATTGTTCACACGGCTATTTGTTTCTGAGCAAAAACAAATAGCTATGATGGCAGATGAGAAATCGCTTACGCGAATTTCTCACCGCCTCTTCGCAACAAGTTGCTCAGAAATGAGGGTTCGTGTGAGTAAAAAACTATTAGCAGTCATAGATATGCAGAATGACTTTATTACCGGTGCTTTAGGCAATGCACAATGCCGGGCGGTAGTTTCTAATGTCGTTAAAAAGGTAAATCACACCGATGCAGATATTGTGTATACATTGGATACACACGGAGAGGATTATCCGGACACACAGGAAGGCAGAAAGCTTCCTGTGAAACATTGTATAAAAGGAACACCGGGCTGGGAATTGATTCCTGAATTAGAACACATTCAGGAGAAGACACATTTTGAAAAAAATACGTTTGGTTCAACACAGCTGGCAGAATGGATTCGCAAACAGGGATATACAGAAGTGGAGCTTATCGGTGTCTGTACAGATATCTGTGTTATCAGCAATGCAATGACGATAAAGGCATTTAACCCTGAAGTAGAAATCAGTGTAGATGCCGGATGCTGTGCAGGAGTTACACCACAGTCCCATAAGACAGCACTTGATGCAATGAGGGGCTGTCAGATACGGATTGAGGAATAGATGCTTAAAAATGATGACAAGATGTTGACCTCTGATAGACAATGAATATCATGAGCCGGATAAGACAGCGCAGTCTTATCCGGCTCTGTTTTTTACTGCCGGTGTATGTTTAATGCCGAATAATAAAAATTTTATGTAAAAGATATGTAATCCACAATGATTTCAGTATTTGTTAAAAGACAAAATGGTTATAATAAAACAAATGGGAAGTAGTGTGAAAAATAACGCTGATGCGCTTATTTTTCACACAGCACTTTGTGATGCATGCGAAATGAGGATTATTATGGGAAAGTATCATTTTATAATTATTGGAGCGGGCTGGAGAGCCCTTTATTATGTAAGAATTGCAAAGGCAATGCCGGATATATTCTGTCTGGATGCGGTGTATTGCAGAACGCAGGAAAAGGCAGACAAGATTGCGCGGGAATATCAGATACATACCACAACATCAAAAGAGGAATGTGCTGCATATAAACCGGATTTTGCCGTTATAGCGGTGAATAAAGCAAAGATATGCAATGTGGCGGTGGAGTGGATGGACAGAGGCATAACAGTTCTTTCTGAAACACCGGCCGCGCTGGATATAGAAGCACTAAAGAAGCTTTACGGATATTATAAAGCCGGTAAAAAGCAGGTTGTTGCAGAACAGTACAGGGAATATCCATCCAATAAGGCAGCACTTAGACTGATTGGCAGCGGTATTATAGGCGATGTAAACTGTATGAATATTTCACTTGCGCATGAATATCACGGAGTGAGTCTTATGCGTGCTTATCTTGGAATCCGCCCGGATGAAAATTTTACGGTATCAGGTAAAATGTATGAATTTCCAACAACAGAAACGCTTACAAGATATGAGCAGTTTACGGACGGAAGAATTGCCAATAAGAAAAGGTGTGTTGCGGCATTTGAATATGACTGTGGTAAGACGGCATGGTATGACTTTGATTCTGAACAGTACAGATCCCCTATCCGAAAAAATACTGTTAAAGTTCAGGGCATACGGGGTGAAATGATAGATGACCGCATTTATTATCTGGATAAGAACAACAAAGGGCAGGCGGATCAAATTATAACCGGTTTTCATATTACCCGGACGGATAATCCGAATCCAAATCTGTCAGAAATTTATGAGGTAGAAAAAATATCCTGCGCGGGAAAAGTATTATATGAACCACAATGGGGACTGCGCGGTTTATCAGAAGATGAAACGGCGGTTGCCACACTCATGATAAAAACGGCGTTATATAATAGGGATGAAGCGCCTGCACCGTACAGCGTGGAAGATGCAATTGCAGATGCGTATGCCGCTATATTGCTGAAAGAGGCAGTAAAGACGGGAAAATGTATAAGAAGTGATATAAAACGGATTAAGGAATAAGAATATCGGGATATACATGATATAGATAAGGAAGGACGGCGGAAAATATGCAGGATAAAGTATTAAAAATGGCACTGATAGGTGTAGGAAATATGGGGAAAAAGTATGCACAGATGATTGTATCGGGTGAAGTTTTACATATGAAGCTGGCAGCTGTTGTTATAAGGCGGGATGAGCAGATAGCATGGGGAAAAACGCTTGTAAATGTTGACGGACAGCCGGTGGAGATATTCAGAAGTGCAGATGAATTGTTTCATGCAGCAGAATCAGACCCGTCTTTATTTGATGCGGTGCTTATAGCAACACCCCATAAGACCCATAAGGAACTGGCGGTCAGAGCTTTTGAATTAAAAAAAGATGTCTTATGTGATAAACCGGCGGCGGCAGATATTGGTGAAGCACTTGCAATGAATGATGCAGCAGAAAAAAATGACAGAATTTACGGGCTGGTTTTTCACCAGAGATTATATCCTAAATATATGAAGATAAAAGAAATGATAGATTCCGGCGAAATGGGAACATTAAAAAGGGTCAGTCTTATCAATTCCAGATATTTAAGAACTTCACATTATCATAAGTCCGGTTCGTGGAGAAGCAGCTTTGCAGGTGAAGGCGGCGGAGCGCTTATTAATCAGGGACAGCATATTCTGGATATATTCCAGTATCTGTTTGGAATGCCGCAGAGATTGTTTGCAGTGATTCCTTTTGGCAAATACAATCCGTTTGCGGTTGATGATGAAGATACGATTGTGATGGAATACGATACGGGTATGACCGCTTCATTTATTTTAACCACGGGAGAGGCCTGTTGTGAAGAAAGAATGGAAATTATAGGAACAAAGGCAAGACTGCTTTTGGAGGATAACACGCTGTCAATTACAAGGTTTGATGATATTGAAAAATATATAAAAACAGAAGATGTCAACTCAAGAGAGCATCTGCATTTTACGGAAGAAAAAATTATGTATGAAAAGTCAGCAGAGCCTTATACACAACTGCTTGAAAAATTTGCACAGGCTTCCTTAAAACACGACGAAGGCTGTCTGGTGGCAAAAGGTGCGGAAGGACTTCATTCACTGATGCTTTGTGCGGGGGCATATTATTCGGCATGTAAAGGGATTCGTGTTGACCTTCCCCTGGATGCGGTGCGGTATAAAGAATTGATGGATAACCTTATAGAAGATGAGAAAAACAGAGCAGAGTATCTGGCAGCAGATTGGAATAGCGGCAGTTGACAGTTACGGACACAAAAAGTAAAATAAATAAAGACTATTTAGAATAGAAGGAGAACAAAGATGAAAATTGGCATTTTAGGTTATGGCAACCTCGGCAGAGGGGTAGAGTGTGCAATTAAGCAGAATCCGGACATGGAACTGGCGGCTGTATTTACAAGACGTGCGCCGGAAACGGTGTCTATTCTGACAGAGGGTGCGGCAGTATGCTCCGTTGATGATGTGGAACAGTGGAAGGATAAGATTGACGTTATGATTTTATGTGGCGGTAGTGCAACGGATT
>ERZ507070.680-NODE-680-length-13448-cov-4.44068_pt1 | contig 13448 bp, 8 predicted proteins | sample MGYA00512865_ERZ507070 | MGnify/ENA metagenome assembly ERZ507070
CCATAAATCCCTCCCGTTTTAATCAATGCTCTTTCAACGCAAGCATGGCGATTCCTTCTTTGCCCGGCATCTCAATCCTTACCTTTCCGCAGGCGCCTGTCATCTGTACTTTTCGTGTCATATCCCACACATCAAGGATCTCAATTGTATAATGTCCTGCAGCCGGAAGCTCAACCTCCAGGAAGCTTCTGCATTGACGGGCATTATATATCAGAATTACTTCATCCCTGAAGCTGCTTCTCATTTCCGTCATCGTCCGGATCAGCAGGGGAAGCAGTTCATTTGGATAGTCAACAAAGGCTGCAGGGAAACCGCCGGTTCCTGCCAGCTCTTTTAGACCCTCTCTTCCTTTTTCGAAATAGGCTCTTTCCGCATCCGACACCTCATAGGTCAGATCACCTGGCAGGGATTCCAGTACTTCCTTCAGGAACGCAATTCTCGGCACGCTTTCTCCCTTAAAAGTGCCGCCCTTACTCCACCAGAGAATCTCCTCCGGATTCCAGAAGGTTTCCCCATGGGTACAGTAGGCTCCCATAACTGCCGCCTTCCAAAAGCGGTTAACCAGCTCAAAGCCCGACAGGTTCCCCCAGGGATAGGGGATATCTCCCTCGTATCCGCATTCATCAAACAAAATCGGTTTTCCGTATTCCAGCATCAGCTCCGGTACCTCTTCAAAGGCTGAGCTCTGAAGACATACATGGGTGGTATCCGGATTTGCAAAGTCCCATTTCCAAAGGAGGTTATGGTTGCTCAAATTATGCCTGCAGGATTCTTCTTTTCGGATGAGCGCGGCAAATTCAGCCCACCATTCATGTTTAAATTCGGTAAGGGCGTCATATTCATTCGCCAGACTCCACCAGATATTCGGATAAGCGGAAAGCCTTCTGATTGCATAAGTAAGATAAGTAAGGCATTCCTGCCTGGACCACCGGGCAAAGCCCCAGTGATCATAGGGATGGAACAGAATGAGATCCGCCTGAATGCCGATTGCATGCAAACGGCTGATGTACTCCTCCATTCTGTCCCAGAATTCATAACAGGGCTTTGCAGGATCCGGCCTGCCGTCAGTTATCTGAAAAGGCAGTATTTCCGGCTCATTGGAGTTGAAATCAAAATGCTTGGGGAATACGCAGAACCTTATTTTATTAAACGGCGCTGTCTGAAGCGTCCGCATAGTCTGTTCCCTCAGCTCCTTTTCCTGGTGAAGCAGGGCATATACCGTAGTGCCTACAGGAATATAACGGGTACCATCCTCATAAATAAAATGGGTTCCGGCAGGCTTAACAAGGCCATGTTCCCCTGCTTTTGCTTCCATACATACCGCTTCGCCTTCCCCGCTTACAGCGCCGGTTACTTTCCACCGGTACAGCCCTGCTGATTCAGGAAGGAACCTCACCTTATACACCCCATTCCCGGCATAAAAGCCTTTTATCTGTTTTTCTTTTCCCTCAAAGCTGATTACCGCCGTGACCTCAGCTTGATTATCCTCAGAAAGGTCTCCTGTAAGGGATATTTCAAACATTTCATACTGCCGCATTGTTTCATCTCCTTTTACATAACAGTTCTTCTATTCCTAAATTCTCACCGCGGTCAAGAGCTTACCCCTTAACGCCGCCTATTACGATTCCTTTCACAAAATATTTTTGCAGGAAAGGATATATAACCAGGATAGGCAGAACTGCAATTACCGCAATCCCCATACGGATACCAACCTGGGGAATCTTCATATTGGCTGCCGCGGAACCAAGCATGCTTGCATTTCTTGTAAGAAATTCTATATTGTTTATCATATTATTCAGTATCATTTGAATCGTATAGAGCTTCTGCTCCGTCACATAATACAGGCCGTTCATCCAGTCATTCCAATACCCCAGGCCAACCATTAAAACAAGTGTTACGATCATTGGCTTGGAAAGCGGCACCACAATGCTCATCAGTATCTTCCTTTCGCTGGCGCCGTCCAGCTTTGCTGCCTCTATCAGCGAATCCGGAATACTGGAGGAGAAAAAGGAACGCATCATGATTACATAAAAGGCGTTCATCATCAGCGAGGGTACAATCAGTGCAAAAATAGTATTTTTAATATGGAAGGTATTGGCATACATCATATAGGTGGGAACCAGGCCACCGTTGAACAGCATCGTAAAGAACAGGAAGAAGGAAAGCCCGCTGCGATACGGAAGATCTTTTCTTGATAAAGGGTACGCAAACAGAATCGTCAATAACAGATTGCATACCGTCCCTATCACGGTGACGACAATTGTCATCACATAGCCTCTGAGAATGGTACCCGCACTTCTGATAATATAGCGGTAAGTCTCCAGAGAGAATACTTCAGGGATAAAGCTGTATCCGTTCCTTGTAAGCGTCGTCTCTTCCGTAAAAGATGCCATTACCATCAAAAGGAACGGAAGGACACAGCTCAGTACCAGAAGGATCATGAATATATGCATGAGCGCCTGTTGAAATTTATCGTGTTGAACCATAATTCTTTGCTCCTTTTCTAAAATAACGCATTCTCTTTATCAATTTTCGATACGATAAGATTTGCAGTCAATACCAGTATAAATCCGCAAATGGACTGGAAGAAACCGGCTGCCGCCGACCTTCCTACATCATTCAGGAGAATCAGGCCCTTATAAACGTATACGTCAATCGTTGTTGTCACATCATACAGCATTCCTGAATTCATGGGCACCTGGTAAAACAGCCCGAAATCCGAATAGAATATCCTGCCTACGGAAAGAAGGGTCAGCGTAATGATCGTCGGACGCAGCCCGGGCAATGTTACATTCCAGATTCGCTGCCATCTGTTCGCGCCATCCACCACTGCCGCTTCATACAGAGCACTGTCAATTCCAATAACCGTAGCATAATATATAATACTGTTATAACCGAAGCTCTTCCACAGGTTTACAAAAATCAGTATGTATGGCCAGTATTTCGGGGTCATATACCAGTTAATTTTCTTATGTAATATCGAATTGTTAATAAATCCATTGTCCGTACTTAAAAAAGCAAACGCAATGTAGCTTACCACCACCATGGAAACCAGATAGGGGATCAGGATAAATATCTGATAAACCTTTTTCGGCAGATTGGCCCTGATTTCATTCAGAATAATGGCAACTGCAATCGCAAACACCGTTCCCAGCAAAATAAATACAAAATTATACCCCAGCGTATTCCGTATAATCAAAGCGGCATCCTTGGTGCCAAACAGGAATTTAAAGTTGCTCAGTCCGTTCCATGGGCTTCCCGCAATCCCTTTGGAATAATCATATTTTTTGAAAGCCAGGCTTAAGCCGCCGATGGGCATATAGTTATTAATCAGCAGATAGAGGATGCCCGGGACCATCATAAGATACAGCTCCCGGTAGCTCCACAGATTCTTCACCAGCCCTTTTTTGCTGCCAGCTTTTACTTTATTCTTTTTACCTTCACTCATTTTCAACCTCTTCCAGGAGAGAAAACAGGCAGCCGGCAATTGCCCTGGCCGCCTGTTTTCTTACTATATGCTGCACGAAACAGTTTTCCGGTTACTGTTTTGCAAGGTATGCATCCAGCTCTTCCTGCATTTTCGCAATTACTTCATAAAAACCGATCGCTTCCAGTTCAGACTGAATTGTAGGAAGTACGTCATCCAGCGCAACACTGCCTGTTTTGATGGAATGCAGATATTTTTCTTCCAGATTCTTATAAGCGGTTATAAAGTCGCCGTATTCTGAAGTATCAAAATAGAATCCAAAGGTCTTGGAAACCTTTACCTTGGCATTCCATTCATCTACAGACGTTTTGTAATCATCTACCACCGCAGTTTCCTTCAGCGGATTCAGAAGATAGTTGGGATAAGTTGCCGTAGCGGCAAATCCGCCGTAGGGTTCCGTTTCCGCGGTCATTCCTTCCGGATAATCAGCACGGCCATCATCATTTATCACATAATGCTTTCCTTCTATGCCATAAGAAAGGAGCGTATGAAGCTTGGAATCCGTATAAAGAGCGCTTAATAAAGTAAATGCCTCATCAGGATGGGCACTGTTGGTGCTGATGCCGTACTGCAGGTTTCCAATGTCGGTAGGGACTGCTTTGGGTTCGATAATTGTAGCAGAAATCACTGTATTAGGATATATTGTATCCAGCGGATCGATATCAGCATTATGCAGGGTAGCAAATGCGGCTCCCGCGGTTACCATGCTGCTGCCTTCCTGGGTGTTGCTGATAGCATCTGACATTATCAGCCCGTCCTGGTACCACTGATGCGTGTAATTACAAAATTCCCGGAAGGAATCCAGTTCGAATATACTTTGAAGCTTTGTGGACTCAATATCATTGGTATATGCAAAGGATGTGAGACCGATACCACCAACCCAAGGGTTGTGCCAGGTCATATCATTCATTGACTGGGGAACCAATGTGTAAATCTCCGGATGGGCTTCATGGACCTTGTAAAGCACTTCTCCCAGGCTGTCCATGTCCGTAATAGAAGCGGGGTCGATTCCCATTTCTTCCACAATTTCCTTGTTCAGCACTGCAACCTCTTTGCCGCCGTACTGATATTTACGGACAAGTCCATACATGCGTCCGTTCATGCTGGAGGATGTAATTTCCGCTTCGGTAAAGCTGTTTTTCAGTTTCTCGGAGGCATTATTAAAATAGTCCGTGATATCAAGCAGCTGGCCATTATTAATGTAATTGGAAAGCTGCCCGCTTCCGGTAAAGTAGCAGGTCACATCCAGCTCATCCGTGGTCATTGCCAGATTGATTGCCTTTTCAAAGTTACCGATTTCTGTATAAACCAGCTTTGTCTGGATTCCGTAATTCTCTGCCAGATGCTCGTTTATGGCATCCTGTACTTCCGCAATTGCCTCATCCGTATACGGAGCCAATGTAGGAATATACAGGGAAAGCGTTACCATGTCCCCGGCATCAGCTTTCGTTCCTGATGCAGCTTCCGATGATGCCTCAGCTGTTTCTCCTGCCGAGGCTGCAGCTGACTGTGTTGATGCAGAGCCTCCCGAGGTTCCCTGGGAGCCACATCCAGCCAGAGATCCAAGGACCATCGCCATGCATAATAATGATGCAACAATTCTCTTTTTCATTCTTCTCTCTCCTATCTGCCCGCCTACCGGGCCATTACGCAGAAAGGCCTTATGCATAAACCTTTCTCTCTTATCCCTTCAGTCTTTTATGAAAGGCTGTCGGTTTTGTTTCCTGATGAAATAAAGTATATTGGATAAACACGCCTGAAAATAGCTCTTTTAAGACTTGGATTATTGATTTTCTGACTTTTACAATTCTGTAAAAAAAGACAGTCCGTTCAGGGCTGTCTTTTTTTTGATGCTTTTTTTCTATATTCCGTCGGCGTTGTTCCCGTATATTTCCGAAACATCTGGGTGAAATTCGTAAAGTTCTCATACCCTACCTTGGATGCGATCAAAGCTACGGACATATCCGTATCACCCAGCAGCTTTTTCGCATAATCCATTTTCTGCTTGAGAACGTATTCCTTGTACCCTATACCAGTTTCCTTGCGGAACACTCTTGAAAAATAGTCCTCATTCAGAAATACATATTTAGCTGCCTCCCTCCTGGAAATCATCCGCTCCATATTCTCATCAAGATAATGAAGCACATCCTGGATCCGCTCATGGACCGAATAGGTTTCCTCCCCTTCACCTCTTTCTATAAGCATAGCATTATACTGCCTCAAACAGATATCCACACCTTCGCACAGCTCCTCCACAGAGGTGTAAGAATGCAGCATCTGCTCATACGTAAAGTCTTGCGTAAAAAGCTCTGTCAGCTTTTTATTTTGCGCATAGCAGCCAATGGAACAGGCCTCCAGAAAGCTGTGGATGATTTTCTGCATATAGCTGAGTGTCAGATACTGCTGCTTCTGTGCGTACTGGAGCAGATTGATAATCTGGTTCTTTACAAGCACGGAATCCTTTCTTATCAGCCATTTTCCCCATGCGGCTCCATCCGGCACTCTTAATTCCTGTACCTTTTCTCCGCTGACAAGATAAGTCTCGTTTTTTCTGATGACCATTTTTTCCTGGTAATCCATAATATTTCCAATGGATTCAGGAAGCCCCTCATTTGTACATTCACCAAGGAACAGGGTGAGCGTGCCTCCTGTTTCCTTACACACGGACTGCCTTATAGCCTGCAGCCTTTCCCTCATCAAAACCGGTTCTATACCACTATTTCCATAGAACAGAACTGCAGCCTGCTCCTCCGACAAAAGAGCCGCAACATATGCGATACCTTCTTCATCAAAACCGGCGTTTTCCAGCGCTTTCACCAGAAATTGCTTCCCCTCACCTGCGTCTGCCTGTTCAAAAACTGCAAGACAGGGCAGAAACCACCAGTTATCCCCCTGTGTATGGGAATCTGCGCGCCATTCGTCCATTTGCGCAAACTGATTCCTCTGATAAAACATGGATACAATATAGGCTTCCAGTGCATTAGGAATCTGTTTGTCATAAAGGCTGCTTTTCCTTAATATAACTTCCCTCTCTTCTAACTTCCTGATGCACCGGCTGAGGGTTTCCTCGATATCCGGAATGCTTGCAGGCTGCAGGATGTAATCAAACGCGCCATTGTGGATCGCTTCCTTGGCATACGAAAAATCTGCATGGGAAGTGAGGAAAATACAACATACCTGAGGATAATGAACCGCCTGCCATTTCTGCAGGGATATCCCATCCTCTCCGGGCATTTCTATATCCGTCAGCATAATGTCCACCTTATTCGCTTCCAGAATTTTTCTGGCGACAGCGGCACTGTCGGCGATAAATACCTCCTGCACCCCCAGCCTGTCCCAGTTAACCAGTTTCTTCGTAGCTATAAGGATCCTCTCCTGATCGTCCACAAGCAGCACATTAATGATACTTCCCCTCCCTGCATTGCCGGCAAAATAATTTCACTGTATGCTCCGTTCCGGTTTTCAAAATACCAGCTTATTCCCTCTCCGTAATGGAGTCTCAGACGGCTCAGGAGATTAATGATCCCTACCCCCATTTTTATTCCCGTTTTACTGTCTGAAAACACATCCTTCTGATTCAATACACAAAGAAGCTCTTCCGGATACCCCGGTCCATTATCAGACACAATAATATCAATATTGTTCCCGTCGTCCGTGCTCAGATACCGCACATATATCTGTATCTGAAGATTACGGCCCTCAATACCCCTGGCATATTTGATTGAATTTTCAACAAAAAGCTGCAGCGCCAGAATGGGAATTTCCACCTCCAGGGCCTTATCGTCCACAGACATTTCACAAATAAACGGCTTGGAGGACAGAATTGACTCCATATTAATATAATTTTGAACGAAATCCTTTTCTGTCTGCACCGTTACCACCGTCGCATCCGTCTGCAGCAGATATCGCAAATGGGCAGAAAGACAGAGCAAAAACTCCTCCGCATTTTCATATTCCTTCATCATCAGCATATAGTAAGCATTTTTCAGACAGTTTGTATAGAAATGCGGCGCAAGCTGTAATTGAAGAAACTGAAGCTGTACTTTTTGTTTTTCCAGCTTTTCTTCATAGGAGCGGATTTTATACTGCTCTATTTCCTTTAACATTATTCTCACCGTCTGCCGCACATTCTCAATCTCCGTAATCCGATTGGAAGCGGTGAAATTCACTTCCCATACCCCTTCCTGAATATTTTGAAGCGCATTCGTCATATCCTCAAGAGGTATGGATAACTGATTTGAAGTAAAACGATAAAGCCTTATACAGAATAATATAAGCATCAGACCAAGAAGGAAAAGTATGATATGGACACCACTGACATAAAGCCAGATATTGTGCGGAACGATTTTTACCACAGACATATTCACGCTGTCCAGCTTTTGCACATAGGCAACGGAACCATGAACGATATTCTTTCCCGGCTTCAGCAGTGTATATTCCATATCAGAAAGTTCTGGCCTTAGGCCGCTAATCAGGTAAAATACACCCTCATAAATTATGCCATAGGCCTCAGCATCACTTGACAATTCCGGAATTCCCTGGCTTAAACTGATATTACCACAAATCGCCGCAGAATTTTTCTGCATATATGCATTGTAATAGGTATCGTTTTCAGCCTTTACCACATAATCAATAAAGGCATTGCTGACTCCCTGTACAGCACGCCCGGCCTTTTTCAGAATCTCTTTATCCTGAAACGACATCTCTTCATTTACGTAATAAAGCGGCTTTTTATCACTGTCATAGTAGATGAATAGGCCCCCCAGATTTCTGTTTGACCTTACCTGAAGCTTCAGCAGGTTCAGCATACTGTTTATTGAACTGACCTTTTCGGCAGCAGGCTGGTACAGATATAGCCCCTGAAAAACAGCATCGGAAGAATAAATATAACCAACGGTATCTCTGAGCTGCAGGATACTGCTGTCTATGTGGGCAGCATAAGCTGCCGCATTATTTTTATGTATATCATTCACCTTTCTCTGATAGGAATGAATCAGCACTGTCATAACCGTCATCATAATTGATAACAGTAAAATTACAAGAGTTAAAACGAACCGCAGTATCTGCCGCCTTAAACTGAACATTACAGGCTGTTCTTGGCTTTTATTCCTATTTCTTAATAAGAAATTATTTTTCATAATTTCTGCCCACTTCCATTATTTATCTTGTATCTACTATTAGCATTATAATATTTTTTATTTATCAAGTATATTGATTTTAAGACTTAAAATATCTGTTCTATGACATTAACCCGTTGTATACAGCTTTACAATTGCCATTTCATTTTCCGCCTCAATTTGTTTCCATTCATTAGCTCCGTCAATACGCTACCTCATAATAGTCCTAATACAGAATTCCCAGTTCTATTTTTTACGCTGATACCCAGCTGGTGTCATACCAGTATATTTTTTGAAAACGGCACAAAAATAGCTTGTGGAAGAGAATCCCAACAGCTGGCTGACTGATGTAACAGTAAACGTTTTTTGTTTTAATAAATGCATAGCTTCTTCAGCTTTGCGTTCCTGCACAAAACAGGTTATTGTTTTTCCGGTTGCTTTTTTAAATTGTCTGCATAAATAAGAAAGATTAATATTCAGATGTTCGGAAAGCAGAGTAGGTGTTATATTTTCATAAAGATGAGAGACAACATAATGATTCACTCTTTCGGCCATTGGTGAATTTGTTTGTAATCCTTTTATTACTGCAATTTGACGGGTATATTCCCGAATAAACTCTACAAAGATATATGTTAGTTCGGAGATATTTGATGCTTGCTGAATTTTGCGATCATATTGTTCGAACAGCATGGTAACAAGAGAAATATCTAAATTGGCACGTAAGGCAATTCTGGAGCAAAAGAAATTAGCGCTGCACATGATGTTGTATCTGTTACGAAAAAGTTGAGGATCATCTATATTCTCTCCTTTTCCAATTAACATTTCATTCAAAATAATATGTTCAAGCTCATCACTATTACCATTCTCTATACATTCCACCAATTCATTTTCCAAAGGAATAGCTCCAACATGTTCAGGCTCAGGAATGCAATAGGCAGAGAAACGCAGCATACTGTTCCAGTGAAATTCCAACTGTTGAGGCAATGAACAGGAATTAAGAATAAGACGCTGCAGGATTTTTATTCCAGCCTGGATAGAGACTGCATCACACGATCCCAAAGAACGAAAAAATCGAATCAATTCCGATACATCCCTTCGTGAACGACCAATCCGTTCCAGGATACAGGCTGCCTGTTCCCGGGAACAATCAAAAACATGCGCAGGGCCGATAAAAATTTTCATATTTATTTCAGGTACGGTCAGTCCGGCCATATACATATATTCCGGGGAAATACTGTACCATACCGGAGGAAGTTCTTTCGGCAGACAATCCAATAGCAACATAGGAAGATTAAAATCGGCCACAAAATCCATAGTTTTTTTAACAATCTCATTCTCTATAAAACAACTTATAGGCAGATGTGTGGCACGGGTGTAATCGTCGAGCAAATCAAATATTTCAGTTTTCTCCATTAGATATTCACCTTCATTCAGTATTGATTTTTAAACTTTTTTATTAATTGCTGCATTCTTAATGTCAAAAACTATATCCATTATATGTTCTCTCTTTATTTTTTACAATATATTAACAATTAGGTAAATATATTGATATCCGCATATTTGCATTCCCCTATAAAATAGCAGCGTAAACCAATAAAACCTTTAACGGGTATAAAATTATGGGGGAAAGAAAAATGAAGGAAAAGAAGGGAAAAAATCCAAAGTCTCTGAAAATCGGTAGTTTATTCGCATGGCAGAGCCGAGCGGTATCACACGGTATTTGTATGATGATTCTGGGATATTTATCTATTTACTGTACAGATACGCTGAAAATGGATCCCTATCTTGTGGGGATGCTTCTGGTATTAAGCAAACTACTTGATGGGGTAACTGACGTTTTTGCCGGATATCTTGTAGATCGTACCAACACTAAAATCGGACGTGGACGTCCTTATGAATTCTGTATTGTAGGCTTATGGTTTTGTACTTGGCTAATGTATTCCTGTTCACCAAGCTGGAACTTAGCAGTCAAATGTATTTGGGTTCTAAGTAGTTATGCTTTGGTAAATAGTATATTCTTTACCTTTCTAAATGCAAATCAAACCGTATATATGGTTCGTGCCTTTAAATATGAAGAACAATATGTTGCCCTCAATTCCTATGGAAACATTATCAGTATGGTTTGTGTAGCTTTTTTTAATGTAATCTCTCCCACCCTGGTCGCCAGATATGCGGTAAATGCATCCGGATGGAGCAGGATGATTGCCATGATCGCCATTCCGATGGTGATTATAGGCTTGATGCGTTTCATTTTTGTTAAGGAAACAAATCCAGTAGACATTCAATCACCAGATGGGGAAAAAACAAAGGTAAGGCTGAAGGATGTAAAAACAGTACTCACCAGGAACCCATATATTTATATTGTTGCGCTAATCCTGTTTATCCAGAATTTTGTCTCTAATATGGGAGTCAATGTTTATTACTTTACCTATGTGGCTAAAGATTTGAATCTTATGGGATTAGTAAATGCAGCCATGCTTCTTGCGATTCCACTTGCGGCATTCTTCCCCAGGATTATCAAACGCTTTTCTACAGGAAAATTAATTTTAGCAGGATGCCTTATTACAGCCGCTGGTTATCTGTTAAATTTCTTTGCTGAAGGTAATCCCATTCTTCTTGGTATTGCAGGAATTTTGTATGGTGGCGGAATCACTCCTATCAGCATTCTGTTTCCTCTTATGATTATAGATTGTGCAGACTTTAATGAATGGAAGGGTATGCAGAGGATGGAAGGTACACTGGGATGTGTAACCGGCCTGGCAACTAAAATTGGCTCTGCACTGGGTGCCGGTCTGCTGGGAATACTGCTTTCCTGCGCCGGATATATTGGCGATATGGCCCAAATACCAGAAAGTGCCATATGGATGATTCGTTTATTATTCAGTATTATACCCATGCTTTTATGGCTGGCGGTAGGCAGCAGTTTTCTATTCTATAAACTGGACGGAATGCTGCCGAAAATCCGCAGGGAACTGGAGGAGCGCAGAGCACAGAGAGAAACGGATATTCCCGGATAACGGAAGGAATATACAAAATTCTATTGGAGGAAGAAACATGGAAAAAAAGAAGCTGTACATACCATCAGAGGACGATTATTATTCACAGCCCTACATTGATGAAGAGGAATGGAGGGATACACCAGTTCGCCATTATTATGTGCATGGTGGGTTCAGAGGAACGGAGAAAAACGGGATTGAAGCAAGATTTTGTTTCTATTTTCCTGAAAAAGAAAAATACGAGGAACGTTTTTTTCAATATGTGTCTCCTGCCCCCGGAGATGAACATGAAAATGAGTGGCTTCGCGGTGAAGACGATAAAATCAGCTTTTGCTTAACCCATGGCGCCTATCTTGTTAACAGCAACCAGGGCGGATTTATACCCGAGGATGGGGAACGCTTATATAAAACCAGTGCCCAATGTGCTGAGTTCAGCCGAAAGGTCGCCCGGAAGCTTTATTGCTATGAACACCGTCCTTATGGCTACATCTTTGGGGGAAGCGGCGGGAGCTTTAAAACAATTGGCTGTATGGAGATGACTGAGGGCATTTGGAATGGGGGCGTTCCTTATGTAACCGCAAATCCCATGGCCGTACCAAATGTTTTTGGCCCACGTGTCCGTGTGATGAGAATGCTTGGAGAGGAAAAACTGAAGCATCTTGTAGATACAATGGAGCCGGGAGGCAGCGGAAATATTTACGAGGGACTCGACGATGAACAGCGGATGGCTTTAGAAGAAGCTACTAAGATGGGTTTTCCTAAACGAGGATGGTTTTTATGGCCCACAATGGAGGACGGAGCTCTGATGGTACTGGCCCCCTATATATATAATGTATTCCCTGATTATTTTACGGACTTCTGGGAAAAACCAGGGTATGCCGGAGCAGATCCGAACAGCAATGAAGCAAAAGCCCGTATTCAATTTGAAACCAGAGTTGCAGAATTGATCGGTTTCCGCAATGATGAGAACAATGAGAATTATAGCAGTGTGGATAAAAGCTGGCAAAATATGTCTGCTGGACAGGATATAACACCACAGATTCGCATGAAGGATATCCCCGAACAGGGAAAAAATCTTTATCACTGCAGAATTAAGGTATTAAGTGGAAAGGCAAAAGGGAAAGAAAACTCCATTGAAAAAATAGAAAACGATGTCATTACAGTTGGAAAGGCATTTGACTGGAGTGACTCCTATCATGCACTGACAGGATTAGCGGTTGGTGATAAAATCATGCTTGATAACAGCGATTATCTGGCAATGCAGACTTTCCAGCGTCACCAGGTACCCGACGACAGCTATCATGTATACGATCAATACCGGGATAAAAAAGGCAATCCGATTTATCCACAGCTTCCGTTTCTCCTTTCCCCAATTATTGCTAAAAACGGCGGCGGTGAAGTTCCCAGCGGGGATATTCACGGAAAGGTCATTGCCGTCTGCAGTCTGTTGGATGAAAGTGCCTATCCATGGCATGGAGACTGGTACCGTCATGCAGTAGAACAACATCTGGGAGAAAAAACAGATGAGATGTTCAGGCTTTACTATAATGATAACTGCGTACATGAGGATAATACAGAGCGACTGAATGATCCAAAACAAAGTGACCCTCAACATCAGGTAGATTACCTGGGTGTACTGCATCAGGTACTTTTGGATCTTGCAGACTGGTGTGAAAAAAACAAAGCTCCTGTACCATCAACCAATTATCGGTACTGTGACGGCCAAATTGAAGTTCCGGATCGTGCAGATGAAAGAGGAGGACTGCAGCCTGTTGTCAAATGTTTCGCCAACGGACAGAAGTGCATACATGTAAAAGCCGGTGAAACAGTAACCTTTACTGCTTCAAT
>ERZ507070.684-NODE-684-length-13384-cov-4.82857_pt1 | contig 13384 bp, 10 predicted proteins | sample MGYA00512865_ERZ507070 | MGnify/ENA metagenome assembly ERZ507070
AGCCTGCCGCCGGTCATGTCTGTTTATTTGTGGATTTTTGTGGGCCGCAGCCCTTTTTGTTTTCCTGTACATTTATATCTGTCCTTTTTTCCGGCCAAAGCAATGGTACAGTACTTTGATCCGAAGTTATGCTAACACCATTTCCGGCAGGTGTCAAGGGAAGGTTAACTTCCCCATAAAACCTGGCTGTGTGGATTATTGTCTCCGATGCATGATGGCTTACATTATAGAAAACAGTGCTGAGTGGAAGAACGCCCAGGGGGACCCTGTTAACAGTATTTTCAGGTGAGGACCGTTTTTAATAGGAATTGTCTGAGATAGCCGCCCGATCAGAGCAGCTCCTTCAGCCGTTCCCCCTCCACATGGAGCAATCTTTCCTTATCCAGCCGGAAATAGCCTTCCCGTTCCATCTGTTTTAGCTCCTGGTTCAGGGAAGAACGGTTGACATGGAGCATATTGGCGAAAATCCGCTGGGAGCGGGGCATATGAACCTCCTGCTCCTGTCTGGCTTCTATTTTCCGGACGCCCATGATCCAGTAAGCAATGCGCTCCCGGACGGTCTGGTAATTCAGGCAGTTTAAATACAGCTGGTTTTTCAGCCCCCGCTGGGAGACATAGCATAAAAGCGCGCTTACCAGTCCGGCATCCGCAGACAGCATTTCCTCCAGAAGAAAAATGGGAATCCACAGTACCTCCGCCCTTTTCTCCACGTACAGCAGGTAAGTATAATGCCGGTTGCCTGTAAGATACAGGAATTCCGGGAAAACATCCTCTTCCTCAAAATAGGCATTGCACAGCTCCTCGCCGTCCCTGGAGTAGCTGACCGCTTTCAGTATTCCGGATACCACAATGCCGAAGTGGGTGATGGTATCTCCCTCCGACTGTACACATTCCCCGGCCCGGTAAGTTTTTTTTGTAAAATGGGTACGCAAATCCTCATATCGGCTGTCGCTGATGCAGAACTGGGCAAAAGAGGGCAGGTTCTCATTTTGTAGAAAGCTGATGTTATGCATATAATGTCCACCTCAAAAAAAGGCCATAAGAAAGAACTGCATGAGCAGCTCCTTCTTATGGCTTTATGAAACAGCGGATGTATGAAAACAGTATAATTATACGTATTTATCCAGAATATCGCACAGATCGTCGTAATCCTTTTCCCCGTTGAAACGGACGGCCTCAGCGCCGTCCCTGTAGACGGCAACCACCGGGATTCCGCCGATATGACAGGCCTGCGTCAGATCCGGATTGGCATCCACATCCACATAGCGCACCGCATATTTACCAGCATATTCTTCTTTCAGGGCCTCCTCAAGGACAGGGTGCAGCGCCTTGCAGTGAGTGCAGCGTTCTGCGCCGAACAGCACCAGCACCGGCATACCCTTTACCTTCAGCACATCCGTATCCCAGTTTGCATGGGTTACAGGAAGGAAGAAGTCCTTATCCACGGAAAATACCTTTTCCCGTTTTGTTACATCCTCTTCGTCGTCAGTAGCGACACACAGAGCCACATCTTCATAATACGGCAGGGTGCCGGGAACATCAACTACTTTTTTCGCTCCGAAGGCGCCTGCCCCGGGAACGCGGTAGGTGCTGTTGTCGATGCGGGGGATGGGGATCTCCTGTGGTTCCGGCTCCATAGGGACGTAGCTGTAGGGATAACGGTAGGCCCTGTAAATCATGTTGCTTTTGGGCCCTTTTGCATTGTGGCTGTAATAAGGGGAAATCCATTCCCATACGATCTCATGCGCCGGCGTCACTTCGATGACACGGCCGTCGGAGCCTTCGTCAATCATGGTATTCCCGTTGGGAAGACGCTGGACGCTGCTCACATAAGGGCTGTAGAATTTACTGGCGTCCGTAGGGATTGCATGGCCCAGCTCTTTGGGGGTGAGCTTCCACACCACTTCCAGTGTTATCGGATCAAATTCCAAGACACGGCTGTAATCGCGCTGCGCATTTTTCGCGCCGAGGGCAGAACCGGGATTGGGCATGCCATAGCCGGCCCAGCCGCCGTTGTCGAATACCAGCAGGTTGCCTTCCCCGGGCAGGCCTTTGGGGATCATGTGAAAATGATGCTGGCCGATGATCCAGCCCAGCTTGCGAAGCTCCGGTGAGGCATTGAAGTCCGGCCCGATTTTCCAAACCAGCTTTCCGCTGGCTTTGTCCAGGATTGCCAGGATGTTCGCTTCCCGGCAGTCGAAAATAATGTTGTCCGGATGGAAACGGCTGTCGCCCTGATCGTACCATTTATTCGGCCCAAGATAGCTTGCGCAGTTCACATGCAGATAATCGCCTACGCCGCCGTCCGAGGAGCGCATATTCGGATCACGGAAGAGTACATTTTTCGCTGCCTCGTCAAAACCCAGTTCCTCAAAATGATCGCTGATGGACCATTTCCAGAGGATATTCCCTTCCCAGTCCACTTCAATCATCATGTCATCCAGAAGTTTTTTATCGGAAATCAGCGGATTGCGGATGGTCTGATGACATAAAATCAGGGTTTTCCCGCCCAGCGGATTAGCATCCATGCCGGGTACATAGTAGCCCACCGGGTTGCCCTCCCGCTGGTAATCGTGATGCTGCCTTGCCATCCAGCGGTGATCCCGGCCGGGATCATCAATTTCCTCCAGGTGGTCAAATTCCCAGACAATGTTGCCGTCATAGTCGATTTCCAGCAGATTTACACCGTCCTGCATGCCGTAATCCGGGTGGCGGTAGCCGGAAAGCCCCATCACATAGCCGCCCGGCAGCATTTTCGCAGGCATGGCCTGCATATTCCAGCGGCGGATTTCGTTGCCGTTCATATCAAACAGCAGGACACCGTCATTAATCAGCGGAACCAGAGTATATCCGTTCCAGCATTTTTCAGGATCATAAACCGTGACCCCGTGTGGAAAAACAAGTGGCTGACCCATTATAAATTCCTCCTGTCCATAGATTTTGCAGAAATTATCTGCATCTGTAAGTTATAGTTGTTTATTTCCGCGAGCAATGCGCCAAGTAGCCATGCTTGCATGGATATTTGGCGACTGCCGCGGGGGGCGCTATGTGCCAGTGGCACATATTTTGCACCGACCGAAGCGGAGCGTAGACCAAAGGCCCGGACGTTTTCATGGCATTGTCCGGCCGTCTTTATTAGCATTGTTCAGCCCCCTTTACCTCCAGCAGCTTTCCGTCCTGGTAAAACGCCACGGAAACAGTGGCCTTTACCTGAAGCTCCCGGTATAAAAGATCCTGTCTGGAAATATCCTGTCGGTAAAGCTTCCATTCGCCGCCAAGCTTCTTTTCCAGTTCACCTACGCAGCAGATATCCTCGTTCCGGTAAGGGTTATAGAAGATAAATGCGGTTTTGGGTGAGCCGGGGGAGAGGATTTCATCCAGCTGGCCGCGTTCCTTCACATACCGCTCTGATGCGGTGGCAGCCACCGCGCCGTCTGCCGCCGAGGTCACCACCTGGCGCAGAAAGGTCTGGGTGCAGTCTCCGGCGGCATACAGTCCGGGAAGAGACGTTTCCATTTTTTCATTGACTTTGAGATAACCGGTTTTGTCGCACTCTGCAAGCTCTTTTACCAAATCCGTCTGAGGCACCATGCCTACGAAGAAGAACAGGCCGTCGGCCGGAACCTCGGAGACTTCTCCGGTTTCTACATTTTTCAGGACCAGCGCTTCCACATGGTCCGAGCCTTTGATTTCCTGCACTGTGGTGCTCCAGACGAATTCAATCTTCGGATTTTTGTAAGCCCGCTGAGCTGAAACCTCATTGCAATCCAGATGGCCTTTTTCATGCAGTACGATAATTGTGACTTTGGAGGCGAAGCCTGTGAGGTAATCGGCTTCCTCCACCGCCTGGTCTCCGGCGCCCAGGACATAGATATTTTTTTCTTTGAAAAATTCCGCATCGCAGGTTGCGCAGTAGGCTACGCCGTGCCCGACGAATTCTTTTTCTCCGGGAATTCCCAGCTCACGCGGCTTTGTTCCCAGTGCCAGTATCACACTGCGGGCCGTAAAGCTGCCGCGCCGTTTGGTATCCACGGTAAAAAGCCCCTTTTCCTTTCGGATGCCTGTTACTGTGGAGCGGCAGAATTCCACGGTGGGATAGCTCTGTGCATGCAGATGGAATTTTTCCATCAGCCCCTGGCCGCTGTCTGAAATGGTGCCCGGATAATTGCGGATTTCCCCGGTATCCTTAACGCGCCCGCCGTAGCCGCCTTTTTCCACCACAAGCGTATCCCGCTGGGAACGCCCGGCATATATAGCAGCCGCCAATCCTGCAGGACCGCCGCCGATAATAATTAAATCATATGTTTTTTCCATGATATATCCTTCCTTTCTGTATATAAGCTGGATATCATCCTTTATGTATATTCTAACAGCCGGGATAGAAATAACCTGTTGGATAGGCAACAGATTTTATTTTCGCCGGAAATTAATTCCGCCGGTTTACGACAGCTTTCATTCCATCTATTTCCGACGCCTCATTTGCGTGTATACAATGATGTGTTACAATGAATATATCTAACGAAGGCAGAGAAGGGGATAAGAAAATGGAAAAGCTTGAGAAGTGTGATTATGGTAATGCTGCCGGATTATTTGAGGGAACCAATCATGGAATCCCTTTGATCTATTCGGTGATTGAAGGAAAGGGCGCGGGAAATATTTATGTCGATTTGGTATCGGAGCCGAAAAATGCCTTAATATTGCCCCAGGGAGGTTTTTTCTATCTGGCGTCAAAAGACCACAGCAGGAATTTCCTTTTGCAGGTGAAAGAACTTATTTTTCAGGAGCTGATGCCGGCATGGTCATGCTGGCCATTCCGCACAGAATCCGCGGCGTTGGCCAGAAAGCTGGGATTTGAAGAAAAAGGGGCAGCGGATGCTCACTTTTGGGCTGAGAATATGTAATTTTATATCGCAGGTGATATCAGAACTTAAAATAACGGTTTAAAAAATGTAAAAAAACATGGGGGATGGAAAATGACCGAAAAAGAAATTATAAAGTATATTGATGCCGGGGCAAACTTTTATGTAAGTATGTTTGGGCGTGCAGAGCATATGGAAGTGGTTGATAATGGTTTTTATACCTATATAAAGCCTAAAGCCGGTGAATATGGGATAACATTTATCTATGACATCCGCATCGGGGAGCTTCCGGCCGAAAGACAAAAAATACTCATTGATGAGATAAAGTCACTCAATATGCCTGTTTGGCTTGATTTGCTCGCGGAGGATGAATTGTACCGTTTGGTTTATGGAAAAGCCAAAGTACATGGCCAGACTACTTTAGCCGATGAGGATGAAGTTTATCTGGCCATGCTGCCTGAAGAAAAACCTCTTTACCATACAGGGAGCGCTAAAATCGTACAGGTACAATCAGCCGGGGAATTTGCAGTATGGGCCAAAATTGCAAACGATATTCTTGCGGGTGGCAAACCGGATATGCACCCTGTTTATCACTATCCCTTGTGCGAAAAAGGCTTAATGCAGTGCTATGTGCTGTATGATGGAAATACACCTGTTTCTGTTGCCTCCATTATGAACAACGATGGCATTGCCTCACTTGAACTTGTGGCTGCCATACCTGAAATGCGCAGGAGGGGTTTTGCAAAAGCCGTATGTGAAAAGGCCATCTGCGACACTTTTGCCAGAGGAGCAAAAATAATCACGGTCCGGGCTGTCAATGCAGCGGCGGGCAGGCTGTATCAGTCTATGGGATTTAAGGCTTATAACTATGCAATATGAGCATTTGGCCGGGCAGAAATGATGGAATTGGAGCCGATTTTACCCGGCCGGTTATTGTCACGCCTCCGCAAAGCCATACATTGTCTCCGATGGTAAGAGGGAGACAATGCTTACATATTTATGATGTTTATTTGGGGGTAGCAGCCAGACAGGCAAGAAATTCCGCCTCTGGCATGGGGCGCCCGTACAGAAAGCCCTGGGCATAGCGGCAGCCCAGTTTCCTTAAAAGTCCGGCCTGATCTTCGGTTTCCACACCCTCCGCAATCACCTGCAAATGAAGCTCCTTTGCCAAATCAATGACGAACTGCATGACCTTTTGTCTGCGGGGATCATTTTCGGCCTGGTACAGAAACAGGCGATCCAGCTTCATGACGTCTATGGGAAGCTCCGAAAGCGTATTAAGGGAGGAATAGCCGCTTCCAAAATCATCCATTTCAATAATAAATTCCATTTCCTTCAGCCGTCTGACGGCATCGGGCAGCTGCCGGCTGTTCTGTACGTAGGCCGATTCCGTAATTTCCAGGTGAAGTTCCTCCGGTGAAAGACCATAAGCCGTTATCATGGAAGTGAGCGTTTCCGGGAGAGCTTCATGGTAAAGATCCGTCCTGGATACATTTACGGAAACCGGAATGCCTGTGATGCCTTTCCTTTTCCAATCCCGGAGCATGCGGCACACTTTTTCCCATACAAATAAATCCACACTGTAGATGAAACTGTTCTTTTCAAAAACCGGAATAAAATCTGCAGGAGAAATCATTCCGAATTCGGGGTGTTTCCAGCGAATCAGGGCTTCCGCCCCGATGATGCGGGAGGTATCCACTGCGACCTTAGGCTGAAGATAGACAAGAAATTCCTCTCTTTGCAGGGATTCCACCATTGTATTTACGATTTTTTGCTCAAAAATCAGTTTTTCACGCATGGATCTGTCATAGGAAGCGAAGCGTTGGCTGAAGTTACCTTTGATGCTGTTTGCAGCCAGCAGGGCCAGGTCACACATGCGGGCGACCGACAGCGCCTTTTCTTCCACATGGTATATTCCGATTTTAATCTGGATGCGCATCGGAAGAGGATAGCCATCCAGAAAAAGAAGGATATTTTCATCCAGTTTTTTATAGGTGTCGGTATTGCGCGGCAGGATCGCAAAAAAAGTGTCTGCCCGGGCTCTTGTAATAAGAGTCAGGGCATCGGTCTGGATTGTCAGGAGACAGATCGCCAGATGGGAAAGCAGCCTGTCAGCACTTTCCGTTCCGAACACCGCATTTACAATTTTGAAATGCTCAATATCCACCGCAATAATATCGAAAGCCGTCTCCGGATTTTGAGCCAGTACGCTGGCAGCTTTGTCATAGAATGCCTTTTCCGTGTACAGCCCGGTGAGCAAATCCCGTTCCAGTATTTCAATAGTGTTCTGGGCCTTCCGGGATTCCTCCAGCAGGCCCTGCAGCCGTACGTTGTTTTTTGCTAAAGTCCGCTGGTAATTAATCAGACGGCTGTTCAGCTTCTGAATTTCATAATATCCGGAGCCGTAGGGTTCCTGGCCGGAAAGCTCAGGCAGAGCCGCGGCGTTGAGAGACATTTCAACCAGCCTGGATATCTGTGACGGATCATCAATGTCATATGCCAGGACAAGCCTTTGCTGGTTCATAGCCATAACCGTAACAAATACGATTGGATTTCCTTCCATTTTCATTGTGGCCCGGCAGGACTGTCCGATCCCGGAGTCCTGCCGTAGAATAGAATCCAGTTCATTTTCCCCGGTAAAAAGCTCTCTGATATCACTGCCCTCATTGATAATGCCCAGAGGCGTGCTGTGTATGACTCTGTTTATTGTTCCGGTGCTGCCGCATAAAGCAATGTAAACGATCATAATGTATTATCCGCCCATTGTACGAGAGCTTTTGCGTCTTCTGTATATATATCAACGTTCCAGCTCTTCCATATTTTTGTGTCTGTAAAAGCATTGCCGCCGACGGCAATTTTGGGCTTTGGGAATTTTTCCCGCAGCTGTTCCACGGCATTCCGGCAAAGCGGGAGATGCTGCGGCATTGTAACGGAGAGCGCGATGAGATCCGGCTGGTATTTCTCAGCGGCGGAAAGCAAGGTTTCCACTGGTACGGCTGCCCCCAGATAGATACTGTCCCAGCCGCTGTATTCGAATAAATCGGCAATCATCCGGGCGCCTATTTCATGCAGCTCGCTGCCCACACAGGCTATCAGCACGGTTTTCCCCTTTCGCGGCTGTCCGAAGATCAGAGGATAAAACTGGGAGAGAGCCATCTGCGTGACGGAAGTACAGTAATGCTCCATATCCACGGAAATCAGATGAAGATGCCACAGCTCGCCTACCCTTCGCATGGCCTCGGCCACGATATCCGAGCACACATCGTCCAGGGGGATTCCCTCCTTGACACAGCCGGTCACCAGCGCCAGTGCGCCTTCGGTATCCGACTGCAGCAGACAGTCAAGATAACGTGTGACCTCTTTCTCATATCTAACCGGAGCGGAGCAGGGAGCCGGAGGACCGGCGTCACATTCCTCTGCCGTCGCTTTTATTGCCCCGTTAAGCAGCCGGTGAAGCCGGTCATGCTTCTCATAAGACAGAGTTTTTGACATGCAGGTTCTGATAAGCTCATAATGTTCCGTCATGATATCACGCAGCGATTCACGGCTGCAGCCGGTCATCAGCGGTGTGAGCAGCTGGTAAAGCCATCTGGCATAGCGGGCATAAATTCCGTCGTCCTCCAGGCAGAGGGCGGTATAAAGAAAATCTATATTATACTTCACGTCCTGATACATTTTCTGCCTGGCACGGTCAGTCAGCATATTGTTAAGCGTATGATTGGCAGCGAGCTGCCGCGTAAAGATTTCGTTGGTTAGTTTCAGGAAGTCCGCATCCTGCTCCATGAGAAGCAAACTCATATGGCACCGCCTTTCTGCCGCGGGAAGAAGCTTTTTCCTGCGTAAGTGTATCTTAAGTATAGCATGTGGAATGGAGTTAGTCGAGAAGTCTCTTTATATAACTTTATTGGCAGGATGTCGAGCTCCGGGAAGAATGGCTCAGGAAAACCGGTTACTCACATTATTTAAAAAAAATAATTGTGTGGCATACAATTATCCGGTTTTTGCAGGGCAGGGTTGATGCTATAATAATCGTAAATTGAAACCGGTTGTCTGGTTTATAAAAATAACCGGAAGGAATGATTTTTATATTATGGAGATCACGCGGAGAAACAGACGGGGTATGACAGTAAAAAAGAGCCATTACGGAAATGGGTGGAAGAAGACCAGCAAAGAAAGGGCAGGAAAAAAGAAAAAAAGCGTAAAAGCTGCAGGCGCCTGCGGCCAGAGAAGGACGGGAGGCGGAAAATACGCAGGCAGCAGGTCATGGATACAGCCGGGCAGGCGGAGGCGCAGAAGGAAAAAAGCCGAAATGCGTTCCTGCATACCGCTTCTGACGGAGCCGTTGTTTTTAGCCGCCGCTTTTTATCTGCTGTTCAGCCTGAACTTCATCCATACTTATCTGCCGAATACAATAATCCGCGGAATATCCGTATCAGGGTTGACGGCGGAGGAAGCAAAAGAGAAGATTGCGGCCCAAATGGGCAGTTACGAATTAGTGCTGGAAGAACGGGGCGGGAGAAAAGAGATAATCAGGGGTATGGATATCACCCTCCGGCCTGTTTATGATGGAGACCTTGAGAGAATTATGGATAAACAGAATCCTCTGCTGTGGGGGGCGCGTTATGTGAAAGGAGAGGAATATGAGTCTGCCGGTTTTGGTGTAAGATATGATGAAGCAAAACTGGAGATGGTTGTCCGTAAGCTGCGCTGTATGGATCCGGAGAAGGCAGTGCCTCCTGCCGATGCCTGTCTTGTCTATACGGACAATGAAGGGCTGCAGATTAAAAAAGAAGAGCAGGGGAATTACCCTGTGCCGGGCAGGCTTCTGCAGGAGGCGCGAAGGGCGGTTGACGGCCTGGAAGCCCGGATATCACTTGAGGAGCTGGACATCTACAAAAAGCCGCAAATACTGGAGGATGATCCTGTGCTGCTGGCTCAAAGGGAGGCATATGGACCATACGCGCAGGTATCAATCATTTATCAGTTTGGGGACAGTGAGGAAAAGCTGGACGGCAATACTATCTGCGGATGGCTGCAGCAGGATAAAAGCGGGAGGGTGACAGTTGATACTGAGGCGGTGAAGGAATATGTGAACGGTCTGGCCAGGAAATACAATACCGCTTATTGTACGAAGGAGTTAAAAACCTCTTACGGCCCTACGGTAACCATAACGAAAGGATATTATGGCTGGATGATTGATAAGGAAGGGGAAACGGACGCGCTGGTGGAACTGATTACGGCCTGCCAAAGCCAGAAACGGGAGCCGCTTTATCTGCAGACGGCGGCCAGCCATGCCGCGCCGGATTATGGAGATACCTACGTGGAAATGAATCTGACGGCCCAGCATCTTTTTTTCTACAGGGACGGTGAGCTTTTGATAGAAACGGACTTCGTATCCGGGAATGAGTCAAAGGGCTGGGGCACACCGGCCGGCGCCTATGAGCTGACCTATAAGCAGCGGAATGCGGTTCTGAAGGGAAAGAATTACAACACTCCAGTCACCTGCTGGATGCCGTTTAACGGGGATATCGGCATGCATGACGGCTACTGGCGATCCGGCTTCGGAGGAACCATTTATAAAAAAAGCGGCTCTCACGGCTGCATAAACCTTCCTCCCGACGCAGCTGAATTTATATTTGAAAATATTGAGCCGCAAACGCCCATACTCTGTTATTATCTGGAAGGGACAGAGTCGGAATAATCGGTGTGTGATACATGAAGAAAAGGAACCGGAGCAAATAACGTGCGGTACCCGGGGGGATAAAGCGCGTGGAAAAACGGGGGAAAAACGGAAGTAAGCTCCATGCCCCGAAAGGAGAAAGCTATGCCAGTGAATTCTTTTGATGATTATCCCATGTCCTGGACACCGGACAGAGAGGATTTGAAATTTCCGCTTTATTACAGTCTTGCAGATTTGATGGAGCGTGATATTAAGAGCGGCAAGCTGTCCGCTAATACAAAGCTTCCGCCGCAGAGAGAGCTTGCGGATTATCTGGATTTGAATCTGAGCACAATCACCAAGGCTTATAAGCTTTGCGAGATGCGGGGGCTTATCCACGCCGTGACGGGAAAAGGGACCTTTGTAACTCCCTATGCCAATGTCCCCACCTCCACAGTGGAAAAGAATACGGCGCCGGGAATCGAACTGGCCGTCATACATCCGTTTTATGAATCCAATGAAGCAATCAGGGATCTTACAATAGATATCCTGAAAAAACCTTTTTCAGAGCAGCTTTTTGAATATTCACACCCCCTGGGTGACAGAGGGCAGATTCTGACTGCGGCCAGATGGCTTCAGCGGTTCGGGCTGGATGCGGATGAACATAACACCATGATAGCCGCTGGTGCGCAGAATGCGCTGGCTACCATCCTGTCTTCCCTGTTTGAAGCGGGAGACAGGATTGCGGTTGATACTTATACCTATCCCAACTTTATCAGCCTGGCAAATCTTCTTTACCTGCAGCTGGTGCCCATTGAAAATGATGCCTGGGGAATGTGCCCGGAACGGCTGGAAAATGCCTGCGTGCTGCAGAAAATCAAAGGAATCTATATGATGCCCGCAGGCGGAAATCCCACCAATATTGCATTTTCCAACGCCCGCAAGAAGGAGATTGCAAGGATCATAAAGGAGAGAAACCTGATTGCGGTGGAGGATGACAACTATGCGGCATTACTGGAAAAACCGTATTCGCCGCTAGCCCTGGATGCGCCGGAACATTGCATCTATGTAAGCGGCCTGTCCAAACCGCTCTGTCCGGGCCTGCGGATTGCTTATCTATATCTGCCGGATAAATATGTGAATCCCATGGAACAGGGGATTTTCAGCCAGAATCTGAAAATTTCCTCCCTGAACATGGAAATTGCAGCCGGGATTATCCGAAGCGGCCTGGCCTGGAAAATAATCCAGAAAAAAAGAAACGCCGCCATTGCCCGCAATGAAATTTATGCTTCCTGTTTTCCGGAAAGCAGCCTGCGAAAAGAGTCCTATTACCAGTGGCTGGAGCTGCCGGACAATCTTTCCGGAAGGTTGTGTGAGGCGGAGCTTTCCTGCCGGGGAGTAAGCGTCTTTGGCGCGGAGCGTTTTACCGTGGGCAATCAGGGAAAGACAAATGCGGTCAGAATCGCTACCTGCTCCGCAAAGAATGAGGAGCAGCTACGCAAAGGGCTGGAAATACTGCTAAATTTCATCCGGCAGCAGGAGGACAGGGAGCCGCTGTTCATTGTGTGAAAAGGGTGGCTGTTCCGGCCAAAAGGCAGAATCAGTCTAATAAATACCATCTGCCGGAAAAAGCCGAAAGGGTAAACTCCGCCGTTTTTTTACGGAAGAGCAGTTCTTTTTCAGGGTAGTCACAGGTTCCGCCGAACTGTGTCATGTCGCTTGCAATCAGCAGCCGGAAGGTACGGACTCTGTCACAGGTGAATGTGTAGCTGCGAGTCATACCGGAAAAATTGAAAATGGCGAGAATCGTCTGGCTGCCGCTGATTCTCTCAAATACATAAATACATGCTTCTTCCTGGTGACAGTCGATCCATTGGAACCCTTCCCTGGAGCTGTCCAGTTCCCATAAGGCGGGGCAGGTGAGGTAGCAGTGGTTCAGTTCCCGGAGAAAGCGGTGAAAGGCTTTATGTAGCGGATAATCCTCCAGTTCCCAGTCCTGTTCCCTTTTCTCATCCCATTCCCTCAACTGTCCCAGTTCATTTCCCATGAAGCTTAATTTGATGCCGGGATGGGCGTACATATAAAGGTAAAGAGCTCTGGCCTGCGGAAATTTATCCTCATAACCACCGTTCATTTTCTGCACAATGGAAGCCTTTCCATGCACCACCTCATCGTGGGAGAGTGGGAGCAGATAATGTTCATTATAAAAATAGTGCATGGAAAAGGTGAGCTTATGATAAAGCTGTGTCCTCTGGGAAGGAGCTGCCTGAAAGTAGGAGAGCGTGTCATTCATCCATCCCAAATCCCATTTATAATCAAAACCAAGGCCGTTTTGCGATACGGGTGCGGTAACACCGGGATAGGCAGTGGAATCTTCGGCAATCAACAGCGCATGAGGAAATCTTTTCTTTAGCCCCTGGTTCAGGTTTTGCAGAAACCGGATTGCAGATTTATTTTCCCCGCGCTCCGGACGGCCCTGCCAGTAAATCAGGTTGGATACGGCATCCATACGCAGACCGTCAAAATGAAATTCCCTGAGCCAGTAACAGGCGGCTGACTGGAGAAAGCTGCAGACCTCCCCGCGGGAGTGCATGAAATTACAGCTTCCCCACTCATTTACGCCTACATCGGCGCTGGGATATTCATAAAGGGAGGTGCCGTCATATTTCCAGAGCGCATAGTCATTTACGGCAAAATGGACCGGTACGAAATCCAGAATCACGCCAATCCCGTTTTGGTGGCATTGGCTGATAAAAGCCTTCAGGCCGTCCGGTGTCCCGTAGCGGGAGGTAGGGCTGAAAAATCCGGTTTCCTGATAGCCCCAGGATTCATCACAGGGATGCTCCGCAAGAGGCATGATTTCCAG
>ERZ507070.701-NODE-701-length-12970-cov-9.04266_pt1 | contig 12970 bp, 12 predicted proteins | sample MGYA00512865_ERZ507070 | MGnify/ENA metagenome assembly ERZ507070
GAGCTGCAAGGGGATAAATGAAAGGAGTTATGATTATGATGAAACGAGGAATTGCGTTCCTGGCTGCGGGGATTATGCTGCTGGCATCACCAGTCAGTGTACTGGCAGACAGGGAGGACGCCAAACTGGAAAAACCATATGTATCATTAGGCGCGGATCTGAATGCGCAGGAGCGTGCAACCGTACTGGAGCTTCTGGGGGTTACAGAGGATGACCTGAAAAATTATACGGTAGCCACTATCACCAACCAGGATGAACACGACTATCTGGATGCTTATCTGGACAAGAGTGTGATTGGTTCCAGAGCGCTCTCATCCGTACTGGTAGAAGGCAAGACGGACGGGAACGGAATCAAGGTAACAACTCACAACATTTCCTATTGTACCACCGGTATGTACCAGAATGCCCTGGTGACAGCAGGCATCAAGGATGCGGATATTGTAGTTGCGGGACCATTTAAGATCTCAGGGACAGCAGCTCTTGTAGGCGCCATTAAGTCCTACGAGAACATGACCGGAGAGAAAGTGGAGCAGGAAAATGTGGACACAGCCACCAATGAGCTGGTCATCACAGGAAAGCTGGCTGAGAATGTGGGAGACAGCGAGAAGGCAGAGCAGCTTGTGGGCGCGGTCAAGGAAAAGGTCGTGGAGGCACAGAACATGTCAGAGGATGAGATAGGTGACGTGGTGGACCAGGCGGCAGATGAGATGGAAATCAATCTTTCCGCTGAGGACAGACAGGCTATTGTGAATCTGATGGAGAAGATCAAGGGGCTGGATTTGGACGTGGACAGCCTGAAGGAACAGGCAAAGGATTTGTATAACAAGATTGAGGACCTGGGACTGAAGCTGGATATCAACCAGGAAAAGGTACAGGGATTTTTTGATAAGATCATAGAGTTCTTTAAGAACCTCTTTAGCTGATAAATAAAAGGATGGCCCCGGGCATGCAGAATATCTGCAGCCAGGGGCCTCTCTTTCATACTTCTTAACAGCCGGCACTCTTTAAGGCCGGCCCGGACGTCTAATCATTATCATAACCGGTGCTGCACTTCTGAATTGCCTCGTTCAGGGACAGCATACGGCGGTCAAGCTGGGATGCTATTTTGGCACATTCCTGTAATTCACTGCTTATATAGGCCGGAGCATTTCCCTCAAATTTGTAATAAATCTTGTGCTCCAGGCTTGCCCAGAAGTCCTGGGCGATGGTGCGGATCTGTATTTCCACCTTGGTCTCCACTACTCCGTCTGACAGGAAGATGGGTACGGTTACAATCATATGGTAACTCTGATAACCGCTCTCCTTAGGATTCTTGATGTAATCCTTCAGGGAAAGTATCTTCAAATCAGTCTGTTTTGCAATCATGTCGGCTATGCGGTAAATATCTGAAGTGAAAGAACAGATGATTCGGATACCTGCAATATCGTTTACATACTTGACCATGTTCTCGATATTGGAATCATATCCGTTCTTCCTCAGTTTCTTTACAATACTCTCAGGAGTTTTAATCCTGGATTTTACATGTTCTATCGGATTATAACGGTGGATGTGCTGAAATTCTTCGTTCAGAATATCAATCTTGGTCCCCACTTCCTTCAATGCGGCATTGTACAGGAACATCAGAGTTTCCCAGCTGTTTACGTCCTCGTAATTGGTAATATGAAGGGCGCTGCTCATTCTTTTCACATCCTCTTTCGTGATTCGTGGCAGTTCAAGGACACTCTGTCAGGTGTATTTTACTGCCGGCAGGAAGATTTCCCACTTTTATCAAGTATATCACAAAAGCGTCAGATTGTCACATTTTTGACGATTGTTAATGAAAATTTTATAGGATTGACAATATTTTACACTTCCAGCTTCATATCACCATTCTTGATCCAGTTCAGCTTCCGCATACAGTTGCAGAAGAACAGGGACAGAAGTCCCGGCAGCAGAAAATGGATCACAATGATTTTCACCATTACGAGTACGCCCCCCTCTGCGGGAACCATAGTCTGCCATGTCATGATCTGGCCTACAAGCCCTGCGGTTCCCATTCCGGAACCGGTGGCGTTGTTGGTCATTTTAAATACCATGGTGCCGATGGGTCCCAGAATCGCACTGGACAGGATTACCGGCAGCCAGATGACCGGTTTTCTTACTATGTTGGGCACCTGGAGCATGGATGTACCGATACCCTGTGCCAGAAGACCGGAAACCCCGTTCTCCTTAAAACTTGCCACAGCAAAGCCTACCATGTTGCAGCAGCATCCTACGGTAGCTGCGCCGGCAGCCAGACCGGACAGATTCAGGATAACGCCCAGTGCGGCGGAGCTTATAGGCAGCGTAAGTATCATGCCCATAAGGACAGACACGATGATGCCCATAAGAAACGGCTGCTGTTCGGTTCCCCAGTTGATAAGGGAGCCTAACTGTGTCATCATGCGGCTGATGGGAGGGCCTACAAGTATGCCCACAGCAGAACCGGAGAGGATACCCACAAGGGGTGCCAGGATAATATCCAGGCGTGTTCTGCCTGCTACCAGCCTTGCCAGTTCAATAGCAACATAAGCGGCCACAAAGGCACCGAGAGGTTCCCCGGGGCCGGACAGGATGACAGAACCGTCCTCTGCAAATACGGCGCCCGCAGTGATCTTACCTGCGAAACCGCCCACCATGCCTGCGGTGGCGGCAGAGAGCACCACAAGAGGTGCCTCCTTAAATCTGCAGGCCACACCCACACCGATTCCGGCGCTTGTCATGGCTGCAGCCATCTTGCCGAACTGGTACAGCAGAGTCCCGATATTTCCGCCAATGAGATTTCCTATCTGCTGGATGATCGTGCCGATGATCAGCGTGGCAAAAAGCCCGGAGGCCATGCCGCTCAAACCATCCACGAAAATCCGGTTCAGTAATTTTTTCAATGTTCTGTACTCCTGTCTTAATCCAGTTTGATATTTTTAAACAGGGAGCCGAGAGTGGTGGTCAGCTCTTCGCTTTTCGGAATTTCGATATCTTCAAACTCATCCTTCTCTTCCGGCACTTCCTGGAGTGCTTTCATGCTGAGGCTGATCTTGCCGTCTTCATTCTTGATCACTTTAACAGTTACCTTATCGCCTACAGATAAAACTGCTTTCGGGGATTTGATCCTCTTCTGGCTGATCTGGGATACGTGTACCAGACCGGAGATACCGTCACCTAAGTCCACGAATGCGCCGTAGTTCTGCAGTGTCTCAACAGTGCCTTCCAGAACTGTGCCGACTTTGATGTCAGCGATTTTTTCACGTCTCTCAGCGTCTCTTTTCTCTCTTAAGACTTCTCTTGCTGAGAGGACCAGGTTGTTCTCCTCCTCGTTCACATCAAAGACACGGACAGTCAGAGTTTTTTTCAGGAACTCCTCCGGGTCTTCCACATACTGCAGGGACAGCTTGGATACGGGGATGAAAGCGCGGATGCCTTCCACGTAAGCGATAGCGCCGCCTTTTACGATGCCCTCAATGGTCACGTCAAATTCGGTCTTGTCCTCTTTCATCTTCTCCAGCTTCTCCCAGATGTCCATATCCGCATCTCTGAAACTTTCAAAAGAAGCATCGATCTCCTTTGCGAAGTCGTCCATAGTTTCCTGGTTTTTCATTTCTTCTGCCATGATTTTCCCTCCTGTGTCGGTTAGCAAATTCTTTTGCTTTCGATTATATCACAGAAAGGGGAAGGTCTGCAATGTCCGTGTGCAGTTCTTTCTGTTAGCATGTTCGGTTTTGGGGTATGGTCAGGAGTTATTGTATTTTTGTTCAAAGTCCTCAATTGTCTTGGCCCTGGCCGCATATCTAATCCATGGGTCCAGAACTTCGGTGTCGTTTTGCTCCATAATGTTTCTTTGCAGTTTTTCAGATACTTCGCCCAGATCCTTCAGCAGAGTTATAATACCCTCTGCCTTTCCCAGGGCCAGTCCTTCCGTCTCCAGTTCAATTTGGATTCCGGCATAAAAAGCAGGGTGTCACTGCATTGATATGGGGCTGCTGTTTCCGTTTTTCAATATAAAACATGTTTTATGAGTTTTCAATGAATTAAATTGATGCAGGAGGTTTCCTATCCTTCCGAAGACCCCTGCAAAAAATATGGTGAAAAGCACGAATTTTCCGAAAGGACAGACCAGACATAGGTCGGTCCGTTATTATGAAATGATTTAAGATATTTTGAATCCCAAGACAGATTCAAAATCAGAGAGATAATCCCGAAAATTTGCGTTTTCTTAGTTTTAGCACAGGCTTTTCCCGCCGGCAACAGGTATCTCTGATCTATAACTGAAGTTTGCTGTGGTTCAGCCAGGGAGATAACCTAAAATCTCTATTTATATATCATTCGAGAAGTACCAGAGTAATGTTTTTCGAGACAACCAACTAGAGCCAAGAGCCTGTTTCAGATTATATGTAATATGGGTAGTAGACATGGTCAGGTTCCTTAAGATTACCTGCCAATCTTAAAAGCGTCTATCAGATTATGTGTAAAACAAGCAGAAAAGAAGGTCAGAATCTTCTAGGATACCTACAAAAGCTCAAGGCGTCAGTCTGATTATATGTAAAATACGCAGAAAGGAAGGTCATAATCTTCTAGGATACCTACAAAAGCTCAAGGCGTCAGTCTGATTATATGTAAAATACGCAGAAAAGAAGGTCAGAATCTTCTAGGATACCTACGAAAGCTCAAGGTGTCAGTCTGATTATGTGTAAAATACGCAGAAAAGAAGGCAAAAGATTACGAAATTACCTACAAAAGCGCAAGAGGCTAGCCTGATTATGTGTAAAACAAGCAGAAAAGGAGGTCAAAGATTACGAAATTACCTACAAAAGCGCAAGAGGTCAGCCTGATTATGTGTAAAACAAGCAGAAAAGGAGGTCAAAGATTACGAAATTACCTACAAAAGCGCAAGAGGTCAGCCTGATTATGTGTAAAACAAGCAGAAAAGGAGGTCAAAGATTACGAAATTACCTATAAAAGTTCAAGGTGTCAGCCTAATTATGTGTAAAACAAGCAGAAAAAAGGTCAGAATATTCCAGGATACTTACAAAGGCACGGTGCGTCAGTCTGATTAAATGTAAAACAAGCAGAAAAGAAGTTCAAGACCATTCAGATTACCTAAACCCACCAAGTCACCTAACATATTATCTATAAAACAAGATGAGAGCAGCAGTCCCATTAAAATCATATATTTGATTCAGGTAACTCCTCCAGACAGTCAAAATCAGGAAAAACCAGGGTCATCCTTTGTGACTGCTTATTAAATAAAACAAATCCGCGGCGGCCACATATGCATGTCCAACCAGCTGCCATATATGGTCACACTGATCACCAGGCCAATTTTATCGCTGCATAAAATCTAACAAATGGTACTGAAGACACTGAGCAGTAAACAATAAATTTCCATAACTCTTTATAATGAAAAAAGGCAGGTAAATTGATATTCTCCCAAAAGTATGTTAGGATGTAACTATTCAACAGGCCAGTGCATTTACTGTGCTGACCATAGGAATTCCCCAACAGGGAAACACGTTAAGCCGTCAGGTAAAAATACAATGCATAGACTGGAAAATTCTACAGAAAATTATAATTATTATAGAAGCAAGGGAAAGGACGCAGAGAATGGCAAAACAAGGGAAAATCTATATTATGGGCCATAAAAACCCGGATACGGATTCCATCTGCTCAGCCATCGCCTATGCGGATATCAAGAACCGCTCCGGCGACGGAAGAAGATATTTGGCAAAGAGAGCAGGACAGATCAACAGTGAGACGGAGTATGTACTGAAGCGTTTCGGTATGGAGGCGCCGGGTTATCTGGCAGATGTGGGCACACAGGTGAAGGATATGGAGATCAGGGAGACACCAGGTGTTTCCAGCAGCATTTCCATCAAGGATGCCTGGGCCATTATGAAAGAGAGCAATGCCGTGACACTGCCCATCACAAAAGAGGACGGACAGCTTGAAGGACTCATCACTACAGGAGATATTGCGAAATCCTATATGGATGCCCACGACAATTATTTCCTGTCAAATGCCAGAACCCAGTACAGAAGCATTGCCAACACTGTGGATGGTACCGTGGTAACGGGAAATCCCCATGGATATTTTGTCAGGGGAAAAGTGGTTATCGGCGCGGCCCATCCGGATAAGCTGGGAGAATTTCTGGAGGAGGACGACCTGGTGATCCTGGGTGACAGACACGAGGACCATCTGTGTGCCATCCGCGAGAACGTGAGCTGCGTCATTGTCTGCAACAGTGCTGAGGTGGCGGATAATATCAAGGATGCAGCCGTGAAAAATGACTGTGTGATCATCCGCTCTCCCCTGGATACTTTTACAGTGGCAAGACTCATCAACCAGAGTATACCCGTAAAACACATTATGAAGAAGGACAATCTGATAACCTTTCAGACCGACGACTTTACGGACGATATCAAGGATGTGATGGTTAAGAACAGACACAGGGCTTTCCCTGTGGTGAACAAGCATGGAAAATACATCGGAACCGTGTCCAGACGAAACCTGCTGGGCATGAAGAAGAAAGAACTGATCCTGGTGGACCACAATGAGAAGACTCAGGCAGTGGATAATATTGATGCAGCCGATATCCTGGAGATCATTGACCACCACAGACTGGGATCACTGGAAACCATTTCGCCCATCATGTTCAGAAATCAGCCGGTGGGATGCACTGCCACCATTATGTATCAGATATATACGGAGAAAGCCATGGAAATACAGCCGAACATTGCAGGGCTTCTCTGCGCGGCCATCATTTCCGATACGCTTATGTTCCGTTCGCCCACCTGCACCCATATGGACAAGATGGCAGCAGGGGCGCTGGCCCTTATTGCCGGTGTAAATATAGAAGAATTTGCAAAAGAAATGTTCACAGCGGGAAGCAATCTGAAAGGAAAGACCACAGAAGGCATATTCTATCAGGATTTCAAACGCTTTACCGCAGATGACACCAACTTCGGCGTGGGTCAGATCAGCTCCATGAATGAGGAGGAGCTGAAGGATCTGAAGAAACGCCTGATTCCGTTTATGAAAAAGGAATGCGGCAAGAACGGGATCACTATGGTATTCATCATGCTTACCAACATACTGGACGAATCCTCAGAGATCATCTGTTACGGGGACGGAAGCGGGAAACTGGTGGAGGATGCCTTTGGTGTGAAAGAGGAGGAGGGCGGCTATATCCTTCAGGGAGTTGTTTCCAGGAAGAAGCAGCTTATCCCGGCCTTTATCGGTACGCTGCAGCAGAATAATAACTAGGACTCTGCGGGGTCTTATACGGGAGGAAGATATGGTATTTCCAATTTTAGAAAATGAATACTGGTACGGCGGATATGTATACGGCTCCTGTGCGCAGCCCTACGATGCCTCCAGTGAAGCAGAGATCGATCTGCGGAGAAATGACAGTACAAATCAGGCAGTACCCTTCTTTGTATCCACAAAGGGCCGCTACATCTGGTGTGAGGAGGGCTTTCTGCTGCATTTTGGCGGCGGAAACATTACAATTGACCGGAATGTGGAACTGAGAGAAGGTTATGTAAACCTAAAAGGCGCGTATCTGGCCGCCTGCAGAGAACATTTTCCTTTCCGGGAAAACACCCTGAGTGATGAATTTTTCAAAAATCCGGTCTACAATTCATGGATAGAGCTTACATTCTGGCAGAATGAAGAGGATATTCTTCGTTACGCGGATCAGATTCTGGAAAACGGCATGCCTGCAGGTGTGCTCATGATTGATGACGGCTGGTCTGACTACTATGGGAAATGGGTTTTCAGCCGGGAAAAATTTCCCCATGCGGAGGAAATGCTGAAGACACTTCACAGCAAAGGCTTTTTTGTCATGCTCTGGATCTGTCCCTACATTACTCCGGACACCCTGCAGTACCGTCAGGCAAAGGCTATGGATATTCTCATTAAAAATCCTGACGGAATGCCTCTCATCACAGAGTGGTGGAATGGCTGGTCCGCTGCCCTGGATCTGTCGAATCCGACGGCTGTAAACTGGCTGGATGAGCAGCTTCAGGCCCTGAGAGCCATTGGCGTGGATGGTTTTAAGTTCGATGGGGCGGACGTGCTCTATTATCCTGACGACATGGTCACTGCCGGCGGTGTCACGTCCAATGAGATGGCACGCCTCTGGTGCGCTTACGCGGAGAAATTCCCGTTCAACGAGCTGCGTATGGCCTTTAAGGCAGGGGGAATGTCCCTGATGCAGAGACTCTGTGACAAGCCCCACAACTGGGGCGAGGAGGGCATCCGGGCGCTGCTGCCCGACACCCTCATGCAGGGGATCACAGGACATCCCTTTGGCAGTCCGGATATGATCGGCGGCGGTGAATACGTGAATTTCCAGGAAAACAGCGGCAATCTGGACCAGGAACTGTTCAACCGGCACAGTGAGATTGCCTGTCTCCTGCCCGTTATGCAGTTCTCCGCAGCGCCCTGGAGAGTGCTTGGCAGGGAAAGCTATGACAGGATATTAAAGAGTGTGAAACTGAGGGAACGCTATGCTGCCAGGATTCTGGAGCTTGCCCACCATGCTGCGCGGACAGGGGAACCCATCGCGCGGTATATGGCATATGAGTTTCCTGAGGGCGGATACGAGAGGGTCAATGACCAGTTCATGCTGGGAGAAGATATTCTGGTGGCACCTATCTGTGAAAAAGGCAGAACATCCAGAAATGTGGCTGTGCCAAAGGGAAAATGGTGTTTTCGCGGCACCGTGATCCAGAGTGAAGGAACCCTCATGGAGCTTACTCCGGAGGACGGAGAGCCGATTGTGCTCGAAAAATGCGAATAAAAACCTTTGAAGAAAGGAAACAAAATGTCTAAAATAGAATGGAAGCCCGGAAACATGCTTTACCCGCTGCCAGCCGTGATGGTGACGGTGGCGGATGAAGAAGGGCATGACAATATCATTACCGTGGCATGGGCCGGGACGGTCTGCACCAATCCGCCCATGGTATCCATTTCCGTAAGGCCGGAGCGCTATTCCTATAAAATGCTCTGCAGTACCAGAGAGTTTGTCATAAATCTGACCACGGAAAAGCTGGCATATGCCACAGATTACTGCGGGGTAAAATCCGGCAGGGATGTGGACAAGTTTAAAATGGCCCATCTCACCAGAGAGGAGGCTTCCCATGTGGGTGCCCCGATGATAAAAGAGTCACCGGTCTCCATAGAGTGCCGTGTGAAGGAGATCACGGAGTACGGAAGCCACAGCATGTTCCTTGCGGATGTGCTGGCCGTACATGTGGACAAAGAATACATGAATGAGAAGGGGAAATTTGACCTGGCTCTTGCCAATCCCATTGTCTATTCCCACGGAGAGTATTACAGCCTCGGGAAAAAGCTGGGAACCTTCGGATACAGTGTTAAGAAGCGCAGAAAGAAGAAAAGCAGAAAATGAAAAGAAACATAGTATTGATCGGAATGCCCGGTGTGGGTAAAAGTACGGTTGGAGTCATTCTGGCAAAGGTACTGGGATACCAGTTCATAGATGCAGACCTGGTGATCCAGGAGAGGGAGAACCGGCTGTTAAGTGAGATCATTGCCCAGGACGGGCTGGAAGGATTCCTCAGAGCAGAGGAAGATGCCAATGTACAGGTTGCCAAAGATGCCAAAAAGGCTGTTATCGCCACAGGGGGGAGCGTGGTGTACTGCAGCCGGGCCATGGAACATCTATCAGAGACAGGACAGATCGTCTATCTGAAACTGGATTACGATACCCTGGACAAACGCCTCAGTAATTTGAAGGGACGCGGTGTTGTCCTGAAGGAGGGTCAGGACCTGAGAGGACTCTACGATGAGCGCATACCGCTGTACGAAAAGTATGCGGATATCACAGTTGATGAGAAAAATCTGGATGTGGAGGAAACTTTACAGAAAATTGTAGAAAGACTGAAACAGTGACAGAGAATAAAAAATGTCGGTTTATGAATAAAAAATGAAAATATTAATTTTTGTTTACAAATTGCTTTATCTGTTATAATATAATATTTAAGTCGTAGACTATCTTAGCAGGAAGACAAATCATGAACCTGCCGGAAAGTCTGTCTTTTATCCGATCAGATGAAAAAGAAAAGTAAATTTGTAGACGAGATTATGTTTTCTGGTACCGAGTATACCGGCGGGGAGCATAAATAAAATATAGAGGTGTGAATATGGAACAATATGTTATCAAAGGCGGTAACCCGTTAGTCGGCGAAGTGGAGATCGGCGGCGCGAAGAATGCGGCACTGGCCATCCTTGCGGCGGCAATCATGACGGATGAAATGGTTTACATCGAGAACTTACCGGACGTACGTGACATCAATGTTTTATTAGAGGCAATCAGGGAAATCGGCGCATCTGTTGAGAGAATCAGTCCCACAGAGGTGAAGATCACAGGTTCCACCATAGCCAACATCAGCGTGGAATACGAATATATCAAGAAAATCAGAGCGTCCTACTATCTTCTGGGCGCATTGCTTGGAAAATACAAGACAGCGGAAGTTCCTCTTCCCGGAGGCTGCAACATCGGAAGCAGGCCCATTGACCAGCATCTGAAAGGTTTCCGGGCTCTTGGTGCGTCCGTTGATATTCTGCACGGCGCAGTTGTCGCCAAAGCGGAGAGGCTGACAGGAAAGCATATCTTCCTGGACATGGTGTCTGTAGGTGCGACCATCAATATCATGATGGCAGCCGCCATGGCAGAGGGCAATACCACCATCGAGAATGCGGCCAGAGAGCCTCATGTGGTGGATGTAGCCAACTTCCTGAACAGTATGGGAGCCAACATCAAAGGCGCCGGTACGGATGTTATCCGTATCAAAGGCGTGGAGAAGCTTCACGGAACCAGTTATTCCATCATTCCGGATCAGATCGAGGCGGGTACTTTCATGTGCGCGGCGGCAGCTACCATGGGGGATGTCATGGTGAAGAACGTGATTCCGAAGCATCTTGAGGCGACCACAGCCAAATTAGAGGAGATCGGATGTGAGGTGGAGGAATTTGACGACGCGGTACGCGTAGTAGCCTCCAAACGCCTGAAACGCACCCATGTAAAAACCATGCCCTATCCGGGCTATCCCACAGACATGCAGCCCCAGTTTACTGTGGCACTGACACTGGCGGAGGGGACAAGCATTGTGACGGAGTCCATTTTCGAGAACCGTTTCAAATACGCGGACGAGCTCTCCCGTATGGGAGCCAGCATCAAGGTGGAGGGCAATACAGCCATTATTGACGGCGTACACAAACTGACCGGTGCCAGGGTAAGTGCGCCCGATCTGCGCGCGGGAGCGGCTCTTGTCATTGCAGGGCTTGCGGCAGAGGGAATCACCATTGTGGACGATATTGTTTATATCCAGAGAGGATATGAGCGTTTTGAAGAGAAATTAAGATGCCTGGGAGCAGAGATTGAGAAGGTTTCCAGTGAAAAGGATATACAGAAATTTCAGCTTCGTGTAGGATGAATCCATAGGCTGGCTTTTTTAGCCAGCCTTTTTCATGCGGGAAAATATAATTGACAGATATCGGATGCTGTGCTAAGGTAATCATGTGTATAAATTCCATATCAGCTTACCGAGTGCACCGGGATTCAGTTTTGCCCTCTTAAAAAATTCCGGTGAAAAGGGAATCAGGTGAAAAACCTGGACGATCCGGTCACTGTGAGCAGGGAGCGAAGCGCAATGAGCCATTGTATAAGAAATTATATGAGAAGGAGCGCTGAACGGAGATCTGCGAGTCAGGAAACCTGCTTGGATAAGTAAAAGGTTGAAACTTCCGAAGAAAGTTTCCTATCCATTATGATATTTGATATGGAATGCCTGCCTGGAACGTGAACGAAACAGGAACCTGTGTGAGGAATTTATGCATCCATAAAAGCAGGGGGTCACCGGGGACGATCGTGTATCTATACATTTCCTCCGCACCCCAAATGTATAGATTATTGGGTAATCTCAATAATCATGGATTGGTCTGACACGAATCGGCCTATGGGCCTCCTGCAGGAAAAAATAGTGTATACGGCTGCTGTGGGATTACTGCCTGACAGCAGCTTTTTTGCTTCAATGGGAAATGAACGCAGACAGCACTGCCCCGGTGCGGAAATACGGCTTAGGAAAATGACCACAGGCCAGGTTATATCGTTTGGCTGTTTTGGAGCAAAACCGGAATGAAGGGATCAGAAGGGAGAATCGGTAATATGCGGGAACAAGACTTGATTGCAGCAGCTGAGGAAGCGGGGTTTGCAAAAGCCGCCGTGATGAACACGGAAGATTTGGAATTTGAACATGAGTTCCGCAGGTTCTGCGAACAGAACGACTGTGGAAATTATGGCAATAACTATGGATGTCCACCCTACTGCGGAACCCCGGAGGAGATGCAGAACAGAGTCATGCGGTACCGCCAGGCGGTAGTTTTCCAGTCCAGAACCCCGGTTAACAACATCTTTGATGATGCGGAGACAAAACAGATCAAGAAGATACACACCCGGATGACACTGCGCACAGTAGAAGAACTCAAGAGAAAAGGACTGGATGAGGACGGTATGTTCATCATGTGCGGACCCTGCAACCTGTGCGACGTATGTAATATGCCGGAAGGAAAACCATGCGTGCAGGAGCAGAATCGCTTTTCCTGTCTGTCTGCGTACTGTATAGATGCGGCGAAAATGGCGAAACACTGCAATATGGATATGCAGTGGAATGGGGATGTGGTTTCGTTTTTTAGTATGTATCTCTTTGATAAAAAATAAAGAATAACGGATTACAGAGAAGATTAGATACGGAGCAGTCCGGGCTCATAATTACATGAATTTTAGATGGTACTTCGTAAATGGAGTACCATTTTTTGTAAGGTTTGTATCATATCTGCTGATCGAGACAGACCAATCTCAAAAGTTGGTAAATATTCACAAAATTTAATGACAAATTTCGCATATTATAGACAATTGCCAAAAGCGATTGTATAG
>ERZ507070.708-NODE-708-length-12801-cov-3.68516_pt1 | contig 12801 bp, 5 predicted proteins | sample MGYA00512865_ERZ507070 | MGnify/ENA metagenome assembly ERZ507070
CGCGGAAGCGTCTTTAATATCAGACTTTCACTGCCCTCCTCCCAGTTTACGAGCACAAAATCCCCTGCGGCGGGGACATTCTCATTACCTCCGTAGTATTCTCCCGTCTTTAAACGAGCCAGTCCCGTTCCCCTGTCACAGACAATTTCAAAATGGGAGCGGTGAACTGCTGTCACTCTGGCGGGAATTCCTGTCCCGCAGTCAATCGTATCCGCTTTCTGGTATCCATATTGTTCTATATTCATTTCTGTCAGCCTCCGTATTACTTCGTTTCTCATAAAAAAATCCATTCTCTCTCATTGTTTTTCTCCTTCTGATGCTCGTAACTTTCCTCAAAACAGACGCAAAAATCCCGCGGAAACAAACCTTCCAGTCTGTCTCCGCGGGATTATTCTGTCATGCCGCCCAATTAAAAATGGGTACAAAAAAAGACACGCCAGACGTGTCCTGCAAAGCGCACAGCGCGACAGTATTCACGAAAGGTAGTGGATCACGCCACAAAGACACCGGTATTCTCTCCGGTTTCCTGCTGCGCTCCGCAGTATTCTGTTTTAGAGGAAAGCTGCCTTTTCTACCGATAACATGCACTACACTCCTTCTAATCTTCTTTCATAAGAATTATTTTTTTCATCATACATGATATGATGGGAAAAAGCAAGGACTTTTTGGATTCAGTCCCTGCCATTAATCCCTACAATTAATTTCTGACAATACAATCCCCGGAGAGCTGCCGCTCTCCGGGGACCCACTTGTGTTACAATGCAAATCGCATCGTTTCTCTGGGGACGCTGGCATTCACCAATAAATCATGTATGGCAAAGTTATATCTCTTTTCGCATCATTTTTCGTCTATACTTCCCGAATTATCAGACTATCTTTCGATCCAGGCACCATCTGATCCTACAAAGCAGCCATCAGGTGTAACCGTATTCGTCAGCAGTGCTCCTCTGGTTCCATCAGAAACTTCTTTAAAGAAATACCATTTACCATCAATGAGCTGCCATCCTGTCAGCATACTTCCGCCAGTACCATCTGTATTAGGGTTCAGATAATACCAGTTACCATCCTGGTCCAGATACCACCCCTTTAACATATATCCATCGGCACCAAAATAATACCAATCCTGTCGTCCATTCCAGTTAATAAATTCCCAGGAAGAGGTGACGTAGGAACCATTTTTCAGATATTTCCAGCCATTTTTATCCGTATTCCACTTGTCAGCAGGCTTTGTGTAGGAGCTGTGTCCGCTGCCTCTGCTCGGTTTTTCCGGCTCAATTGGTTTGGAAGGCTCAATAGGGATCCATGGTATCTCTTCGTCTGGATCATCGGGATCGACCGGATCTGCCGGATCGATTGGAGTCCATGGAATGCTGGTATCGTATACAAGGGCGTAAATTCCGTTTACCTCTCCTGTAAATGATACAATCCGTCCGGTTTCATCCCAGCTAAAGTCGTATTCCTCAGCTTCCTCCTCTCCTGCTGCAATTCCAATCACACGGTAGTTTTCCTTTCCTGTCAGATCATCCGGAACAGCAAAACAGACTTCGACCGGATTGACTGCTTCATCCAATGTTACAGATCTCTTCTGACTTCCTTTCCAGTCAATCGTCTTCTTAAGAGCCATCTTTGCAAAGAATCCAATCGCTTCCTCTTCCGTCACTTCTGCGCGGACTGCATCGGCCGGAGTTGCCTTATAGGTCTTGTCTTGCTTCTTAATCTCCAAAACCACCTCTACATCCCAGCCTTTTTCCAGCTTTTCCGCATCTTCTTCTGTGATAATCTCATCATCATTCAACAAATCATTTAAAGAATCTGTTTTTGCCATTGCATACCAGTTTTCCGGAACTGCCTTGGATATTGCCCTGGCATTGGATGGCGTAGCTGCATTTGCATACTCCGCGATTACGGTTACCGGACTGTCCGGTGCAATAAATGTTGTTTTCTCTGCCTTCGCATCCTTCAGTTTTACTGTTTCCGGAACCGCTCTCCAGCCGATAAACTTCTCATCGACAGCTGCTTCTTCTGCCTGAATTGTTACAGTGCTTCCTTTCGGTACCAGCTCATAGACCGCATCACTCGGTGTCGCGTCAATTGCCTTTATGACGCCACGCTCAACAGTTACCGGATTTTTAATAACACCTTCACCGACAATCACAGTACAGTCAGCAGTAAATCCTCCGTCTTCTGTCGTTACGGTAATCACCGCCGTTCCATCGCGTAAGGCTGTAACTCTGCCGTTCTCATCGACGACTGCAACACTTTCATCAGAGCTGCCCCATGACACCTTTCGGTTGGCACTGTCAATCGGTTTTACGGCTGCCTTAAGAGCAGCATGATCTCCCGCTTCCAATGCAAGCTCAGTCTGGTCGAGTTCCACTCCCGTTACCGGCAGCGCTGCGGATGCATACTCGATTTCCAGCTGCGGATGATACTTCCTATCAGCATAATATGGATTCTCTTTGGTGGCAATATAAATATTTCCTTTTGCGTATATACCATCAATCTCAAGCTGTACAGTCGCTTTTCCGCCCTCTGCCTTTTCATGGATATAATCTGTGATATCCAGTTCACAGTACTTTCCATTCGGACGCTTTACAGTGTAAATATCATTAATCTTTCCCAAGGACTTCGTCTTGCCAATAATATTCTTCGCATTGTTCCAGGTCAGAGTATCCTCATTCCACTCTTCCCCCTCAACTCCACTTACAATAATTCCCCGCTTAAATCCGGCCCCTTCTGAAGTGCCTTCATCAGGGTTTGTTTCATAGATATAGAACTTTAATTTTGCACCGTTTATCCGGTCAAGGTCAAGATCGGACAGGTCAAACTGAAGATATCCTTTTCTGACATAGTCACTGGAACTGGAGGAATTTAAGTTTATCAGATACAGGGTATCATCCGGTGTCAGCTGATCATCCTCTATAATTGTATTCAGAACCTTATCGCCATAAGCGCCACCGCGGATTGTAGTATCATTGACTGCCACGATCTGCTTAATCTCGGTATTTCCATTTTTTCTGACAGAGCCAAATCCAACGATATTGCCGCCAACAGCTTCCACAACATTCAGATATTCCCCAATGGACCATGGAATACTCATTCCATCCTCCAGCTTCATGCTGTACTCTATTGGTTTCGGAATCTGTACCCCACCCTTCTTGATGGTTTTATCAGATTCTCTGTTATCAGAATAGTAATACGCGTGTCCATCTTGAAGGACATCAAAGGAAACCGTACAGCCCACCTCAGTATTTTCCAGAGTTATGGGTTTAGACAGATCCCGGATGGTCATCACATCTTTCTGCATACCGATATCATCCAGATAAAATACATTTTCTCCGTTATTTTCGATCGTAAGGGTTACTTCAGTCTCATTTTCAGTTGTAAAAGTCAGGAATTTCTGTTTTCCTCCCCAAGTTCCTGCGCGGACAGCTTCGTCTAACTTATTTTCACCAACAGAAATAAGAATATTACCTTCTGACACAGAAGCCCTTGCCATCAAACCAACGGTATACTGCGTATAAGGCTCAACAACAACACTCTGGGATATCTCATTTCCCTCCTGCAATGACAGACCATAAAAGCAGGTTGCTGACTTCTTATTATTAGAATGCCAGGAGGGATCTTCTTCTACATTTGCCTCCCCACTCCAGCCCTCCAGAGTTCCATACTCAAAACCACCATTCTTAATGAGATTTCTATATTCAAACTGTGTAACTTCCGGAGCTTCTTTTATATCTGGAGGATTCTCAAAATTATGTCCGTACTCAAATAACTCCTCGTCCTGTTGATATGCCCCCACAGAGGGATTGGTTACACCGTCAGGGGTAACTCCCTTAATGGGGATACCCGTGCCGATTCCTTTTGATCCATCTTTTAAACGAAAATCGGCGGCACCTGTATCTGTAAACATATCCGTTTCATCGATATTTGCCAAACTGAATTCAGATGCTGGTAAAAATGCACCGGAATCACCTTTATTAAACATGTTGTTCAGGAACTGCCTTCCTCTGGTATCTGCAAAGCTCTGCTGATATCCCCCAGCGAAACTGTTTTTATTGTAGCCGGTATTGTTATAAACCAGATTATACATGGATGGCTGATTGCACTGGAAGGAATACCCGTTTGTGTTGTAAGATACATTATTAAACTCTATAAAATTGTTGGACATTTCATCCAGATAAATCCCTACAGGATTGCTCTTTGAGTAATTATCATGGACCACATTATGATGGATCAGCGTATTCTGGCCATCTGTCTCAGCCGTGTACATGAGTCCCAGATCTAATGTCAGGCGTCCCGCACCATACACATCATTGTATTGGATCACACTCTCTGCAAGCTGTCTGAAGGAAACCACATCTCTTCCGGACTCACATAATGTATTGTTGCTGATAAACTGCCGTCTCCCGCTTAGTTTTGTATGTCCTGCATAGGTTCCGATATAATTGCCGTCGTGAATATAACTGTTGATCAGCTTATTATCAGATCCCTGCATATTCAGTATCGGGCCTGAGGAATTGGAGAATTCACAGCCGTTCACTTCGATGAAGCTTCCCTTCAGCAGTACGCCTACGTTTTCCTGTGTATTGGTATTGTAGACAGCGTCATTTAACTCCACACTGCTGCAGTGTGACACATACTCCCCCTTCATGTCTTTGAGCAGAATATGAGAACTCTCCTCGTCAGTAATCAAGGTTGCACCTCTCATATTGATGCCTTCAATATTAATATAAGACGCCCCCGACAAATCAAATGCATTTACACGCGCTTTCGCCTCTACATATGCGCCAGCTTCATCCGGATTCTTTCCCCCGGGAATCTTAACATATACTTCCTGGTTCTCCCGGTCGTACCACCATTCCTTTTCTGCATCCAGTAATGCATGGGTACCGAAAATATAATACGGTTTACCGGCACCCGGAGCGTAATAAGTCTTCAGCTTGGCGCGGTATGCACTTGGATATATTACAGTCCCCGTTGCGGGATCATAGCGGTCCGCATACGTCGTAAGAGACGTCCACTGAGATCCCGGTACCATCCAGATCTTTGCACCGTCAAAGAAATCTTCTGCCATATCTTTCAATGCAGGATCTACCAGCTTACTTTCCGCTTTGCTGCCGTCTACAAATCCAGTTCCGGTTCCAGTCTTCGCATAGTTTAAATTAGTCAGAGATCTTCCCTCTTCTACATTAGGATAGCGGGCCTCATACATGACCTCTCCGTTTACAAACAGCTGATTCATGTCACCAGGGTCACCCCCCATATGAATCCCTGTTTTATCGTCTATGTTCAACTCCGGATCATGTCCCATAGACCACTTCATCGATGTTTTATAGATCCCTTCTCCGGGGCGGCTCACATCATCCGTCCATCCGGTCAGCTGATCACAACCACTGATCACTACAGTTTCACCCGGATAATTTCTCAGTGTGATAGGCTGTTCTTCTTCGCCGTCTTTCTCTATTTTTACTTCCTCTGAGTACACACCTTCCCGTACTATGCAGGTATCCCCCGCCTGCATCCTATCTACTGCATACTGAATCGTTTTGAACGGCTGGGCCGCTGTACCTTCATGACTGTCATCCCCCTCATCCGCATCCACATAATACGTGGTGCCAGAACCACTCCATACTGCGTCCCCGTCATCTGCCGCTCCCAAAGATCTGTCATCTTCCGGAGCCTGACGTTCCACATCAGGAGCACCGTATGCCGCATTGCCTGCCGCCAGGCTTCCCGCCAGACACATTGCCAATACCCTTGCAGTAATTTTCCTTCTCCGTTGCATCAGTAAATTCCCCCTATTCGTTATTTTTTTCTTCACTCTATGTGAATTATTTAAAGTATAACAAAAGGGGGATTCTGAGATAATGATATGATTTTGATAAAATGTGCTACAATTTTGACCTCTTTTTCTAAAACTGCAGAATTCTTCGCAGCGAAGCATTTCTAACCGCACTTACGCAATCCCATTCAACTCCTGATACAAGTCCTTCGCATAACTGTCCGTCATCCCGCACACATAATCGGTAACCAGCAGAAGTCTCAGATACAGCTTCTCCTCCTCGCTCTTCCCATCCGAACAGATAAAATACAGCTTCTTGTAATTATCGGAGATGAGCGAGACCAGTTTCTCCTGTACCGCGCTCTGTTTTCTTCCCGTATCGAAATAAAGCACCGCGTCCACAAACTTATCCAGGAGGAAATTGAAAATAGTCTCCGCCGCAATTTCCAGCTTCAGGATCGGTTTGGACACGAACGCATACCGGTAGGCGATGTCTCCCAGCGCCTCCATAAGAAGCTGCGCATCCGTCCCCACAGTCAGCTCCTTCTTATACGTTCCCGCCATAATCTCTTGATAATTGTTGGTAAAGCCTTCCGTGGCCCCGCCAATCATCTGCCCCTGCATGGTGACCACCCAGTTCTGGACCGCATATAAATCCGGGCGGCTGTAGCCCTTACTCACGGCACGGTTGTATTTGTCCGTCAGCCATGACACCATATCGCGGTACCGTTCATTCTGACACTCTTTTTTATACTCCGTCAGCTCCCGGACCAGCTGCTCGAAGGTCAGGCAGTTCTTCTTCACCGCATCCTCAATATCCGCGGTGGCATAGGCGATATCGTCGGCCGCCTCCAGAATAAATGCCAGCGGATGTCTGGCCCCGTTCGTCCCGCAGGAAGCCTGAATATCGTCAAATGCCTCCCGGTCAGCATAGAAATACCCCATCTTCTTCGTCTTGATGTTTCCGCTGTGCTTATCCACCTCCAGAGACGATCCCGGATACTTAATGATAGAAGCCAGAAGCGCCTTCGTTAGATTCATGCCGTGCTCGTCCACCAGGAAATGCAGCTTGGTCACCACCCGGAGCGCCTGGGTATTTCCCTCAAAATGATAGAAATCTTCCACCATCTGGCGGTTCAGCACCTCGTCAAGCGGCCGCGCCTCCTCCTCCCCGTTCCTCTGAAAGCGCAGCTCGGGAAGCCTCCTCTTAAACCAGTCCTGAATGGCGGTCTCTCCAAAATGCCCGAAAGGCGGATTTCCAATATCGTGAATCAGCCCGGCACACTGTAAAATATCGCACATGGCCAGTGCGTGCTCCGGCAGAAACGACTCGTCCTTAATCACGGTCCGGATGCTGGCGGAGATGTTCTGTCCCAGCGACTTTGCAAATGACGATACCTCCAGCGAATGTGTCAGTCTGGTCCTGATAAAGTCGCTGCGGTCCAGCGGAAATACCTGCGTCTTATCCTGTAGACGACGAAATGACGCGCTTCCGATGATGCGGTGGTAATCCTTTTCAAACTCCGTCCTTAAATCCGTTCCCGTCGGTCTCTTCACCAGACTCCTGATTCTGTCCTCACATAACAGTGTACTCCATTCCATGGTATACCTCCTAAAAAAAATAGCCACCCGCCGGCAGGCTCAGTGACTATTTTTGTTGATTTTCCGTAACAGTTCAGACATCCGCCGTCTGAACTGTTACAATTTCCAACTTCATTTCACGTTTCCGAAATGAACCTTTTTCTGCACTTATTATAATCGTATACAGAATCAGCTGTCAACTCTATTTCAGGATCTTCCTGCCGCCCTTTCTTCCGCCGCACAGCGCGGAGTGCGCATCCCCCGGAGGTTTTTTATTTCGCAGGCTGTACCTTACTGTGAAATAAAAAAGCGAGCGATGCCGCCGCCATGACCACAACGGTTCCGGCTGCCGCCGGCCATGATACTTCCATGAGTTTCACCATAACCGGCGTTGCAAAGAATACCCCCGTGTAGTACAGCAGGTTTACAACCGCCATGTAGTAGCCAACTGACTCCTTTCGCTTTGCGATGGCGGGCACCATGCAGAAGATGGAGGTCATCACAAGTCCGCCTGGGAATACAGCGCTGGCCAGCACATGAACCACGTACGTTCCGGGTGTCAGGATCAGCATGGTGAATCCGGCAATAACGGTTCCCACGGCCCCGGCCATGGCCACGCGGCAGGGATTTCCGGTCTTTTCCGCCAGAATTCCGCATACGATACAGGCCGGAATGCCAAACAGGCCATTCAGGCTGGAATAGAAGTTGGCCTTCTCCGGCGCCAGATGGTAGTAGCCGGTAAAAAGCAGCGGATAACAGGTGATAAATCCAAACAGGATAAACGCCATAAGCATCTGAGCCGCGCCCAGGCTCATGAGACGCTTGTCCCGAAACGCTTCACGCACCATATCTCCCGTGGAAGACGCGGCCGTATTACCATCGTTCTCCCGGTTCCTGCTTCGGTCCGGAATTGGCTTTTCCGCGGGGATAAACGCCAAAACCAGTATAAGATCCACAGCCGCCAGCGCTGCGCCGATCCACCACAGCGTCCTCACATTCCATCTCTTAACTACCATCAGAGCGCCGTTCAGCGTGATAAAATTGCCGACTGCTGCAAACGTATTGAAAATTCCCGTGGCGGTTCCTGCGCCGCCATGGGGAAACCAGGTGTTGATCAGATCGATGCCAACCATGATGATCATGGCGTAAGCCACACCTTCCAGCAGCCTTCCGGCCATCAGCAGGGGATAGGCCCCTGCCACGGCCCCCACTGCATTTCCGGCAAACAGACAGGCCATTAAAAGGAGCAGGAGACGCTTTGCTCCCATCCGCTCCATCAGAGCCGCTCCGGGTATCGCCAGCACGATGCCGGCGACCGTGAAAAATGACATCAGTCCGGCGGCAGCGCCCATGGAGATGGAAAAGCCCTGGGCCACCTGCTCCATAACTGCCGAGACCTTTAGCTGGGACACGCTGACGGTCACGGCGCAGCACTGGAGGATCAGAAAACGAAACCATGGATTCTTCTTCATAGCCGCCTCCTAAAACCGGTAGATTCCGGTTTCACCGCACAGAATATCGAGGGCGATCCTGCATGCCCCGTATGCCGCGTCACGAACCGCCACAGCCACCGTCACATTAGAGTATTTCTCCAGAAATCGTTCCTTAAAGAGTTCAAAATGATACGGATTTTTCACGATAGCGCTCCCCCATGCCCCGACTGTGAACTCCGGTTCCCGCCAGATTTCAAGCTTCTGCACCACCGAATCCGCCAGTTCAAAGGTCAGCTCCGCCTCGGTGCGGGTGATTTCCCCGGCATTTTCATCGCCTTCCCGCAGTGCCTTCATCACGACCGGTCCCAGTTTTAAAAAGCCGGTGTTCTCCCGTTCGATTCTCTGGCAGATGCGGATTAAATCCTTTGGCCCGCTGATTCCAAGCTCCTGATTCAACAGGTCGTAGAGCAGCGTTCGCTCTTTCCTTCCATCCAGGACGCGGCTCATGTACTCCAGCGCTTTCAGATTCATCCATGCGCCGGAGCCCTCGTCCCCGAAAATGCAGGGAGGCCATCCGCCGCTGCGCTCCGTCCTGCCGCCGCCATTCCGCCCAAATGCGATGGAGCCGGTTCCTGAGATCACTACGACGCCCGTTCCTCCGGTCACCGCATAGAGGGCCACCTCGGCATCATTGACACACAGGGCTGGACAGGAAAATCCCGGAAGCAGCCGGTAGATCTCCTCCACCTCCTGCCGGTCCTCTTCACTGTCAATGCCGGTGGTCCCGCAGACGATCGCCCGGCAGTCCGCTTTCGCCAGCCCGGCCTGACCGATGCACCATTCCAAATTGTCCTGAATGGTGCGAACCGCCTCATTTCTGGAAAAACGGTACAGCCCCGCCGGATGCCCTTCGTACTCCGCCAGTTCCTTTCCGTCCATTCCCACCGCTTTCACGAGAAATTTTGTTCCCCCAGAGTCAATTCCTAATACGTAATCCATATCGTCACCTTATTTACCATTCCTGTATTTTGTTGGACAAAGCGCTGTATACTCGTCGTACAGGGGCGACCCATCCACGATGCCTAGATATCCCTGGACCACAGCGGCAAGATACTGGGGAATCACCACGATTTCGAAGACTTCCGTATACATGGCTCCCGTCTTTCTGATCCTTAACGTCTTTTCGTCTGAATCCCCCTCCTCGTCAGTAATCAGGAAGGTGTAGTCGGAGTACTTGCTCTGACACTCTGCCAGCCGCTTGAAACGCTCCCGCTCTCCCAGCTTTCCTGAGAGAAAGAGAAATGCTCCCGTGTGATCGTCCACCGCGAGGATCGGGCCGTGTAAATACTCCTCAAACTCATAGCTGAATGCGGGATATTTAATGGTTTCCAGAACCTTTAAGCAGCCTTCCTTTAATGCGGCCGCTCCCGTACCATGGCCAATAAAGATGTACTTTTCAATCTCCTTAAGCTTCTCCTTATGATCGGCCGCCCATCCGGAAATGGCCTCCATATTGTACCGCATATGGGAAATTCCTGCTAAAAGTCCGGCGCGGACAGCAGCGTATCTCTCTTCCCCGATGATCCCGACGGCCCTCGCCGCCTCCATGGCCATCAAGTACAGAATCATGACCGACGCCGTATAGCCCACGGTCTTCGGTCCTACCGGCTCTTCCCCGCATCCGATAATCATGTGGTGAGGGCTTCGCGCCGCGATCTCGCACGTCTCTTCCCCTGTAACCGTAATATACGGATACGCCGCCATCTCCTCCATCGCCTTTAGAGTGTTGGTCGAGGAACCGCCCTGAGACAGAAACACCAGCAGCGGCCGTTCTCCGCGGATATTATGTACGTAGGACGACGGCATGGAAATCACATCGATATCCAGCATTTCTTTCATAAAGGAGACTGCCGTTTCCTCCGCATTTAAGGAAGTGCCGCTTCCCACCAGATATAAGTGGGTCGGGCTGACCTCCTTATACAGCTTTACGAAGTTCTCCGTAAGCGGCAGGCTGTTCTTTAAACACGCCTCCAGGACCTCCGGCTGTGTCTTCCAGTATTCTACAATATGCGCATTGCTCTCCATAATGGGGTTCTCCTTTATTAAATAAGATTTAAATCTTTCGCTTTTCTTAACGCCAGTATTTTGTTGTTTACATCCATTTTCTGGTAGATATTTTTGACGTGGTACCGCACCGTGGCGATGGAAATATAGATCTCACCGGCGATTTCCTCGTGGGTATAGCCCTCGTCCAGCAGCTTTAAAATCTCCAGCTCCCGGTCCGTCAGCGATACCTCGCAGGCGTGAAAAAGCTTCAGCTGGCTGCTGTACCGCCTGCAGGCCTCCAGCACCTCCCGGATATAGGGATTCTCTTCCCGTTTTAACAGCGCCTCCAGCATCAGCCTGACATGACCCGCATTCTCGGCAAAGGGCATGATGAGATGGTCTTTCTCCGCCAGCTTAAGCGCCTCTTTCAAGATCTCCTCGCCCCTGGGGCGGCTCTCTAAATAGCTCTTCGTCACAGACTCATAAATCATGAAATAAATCCGGATCAGGTGGTACTGGAACGGCTTTAAGAAGGTGGAAAAGGATTCGCAGAGGGAGTCCAGTTCAATGTATTTTTTTCCCAGCAGGAGGCATTTTCCATAGACCACATAGAAAAATCCGGTTCCCTGAAAGAGGAAATTTCCCTTTTCGATATCCCCTTTCCTGATCCACTCCGGAATGCTGTCCACCCTTCCTAAGCATCCGTTAATATAGGCGCCGCACAAATCAAAGGTGGTGTTTAAAACCGGGTTGTTGGCCGCGATCACCTCGTCCTTTAACGTGCTGTTTGAAAGGATCCGGTCCCTGCTGCTCCCCTGTATCAGATTCAGACGGTCCAGCACCAGCTTGGAAGAAATCATGATGCCCAGCTGCTCCGCCGCCTTCGCCTTAAAATACGCCTTATAGGCGTGAAGCTCCGCCTGCTCCCATGCTCCCGTCTCCAGCGCAGCCTCGGACGCAGCCAGCGAGTCGCAGCCAATTCCGCAGCCGTCGGTGGATTCCGCAAAGCTCATACCCTGGGTACAAAAGGCGTCCCGCACCTCCGCCACACTTCCCTGCTCTTTCACGTATCCCATCAGCATACAGGGAAGACCGTAGGTAAATTCCGTCTCCTTGGTCACGATGCAGGAACAGCCGCCGCCGAAATATTCCGCACCCTTTCTGGCATATTCCGCCATGACCGCGATGTCGTTAAAGGAAATCCGGCTCCGCACCATGCAGATTTCTCCCAGAACCATTTCCCGCATCTCATCCCTGCACTCAGAACCGCGGCAGTATTCCTCCAGCCGGTCGAGGCAGAGCTTTACCCGGGGAATGTAGTTGCGCTTCCTGTCCATGGCACAGGCCAGCAGGTATTTTAAATAGGCGAACGGATACTGGTAGCACAGCTCCTTGCCGGCCTTTTCAAACACCTGGCGGATATTTCCGCTGCTCCAGATTCCCTTATCGTTCTGAGTATCCTGGTTTAAAATGGAGAGAATCTCCTCCAGCTCTCCCGCCCGGTACAGGCATTCAAAGGCTTTGGAGTACTGGCCGTCGGCCAGCAGCCACTGCCCGCTCTTTCTGTAAACCTCCGTAAAATCCACCCGGTCGATCAGGGCGCGCTCGTAGATGTAGTCTCTTAATATATTTCTCAGCCGGTACGTGTGGCCGGATTCATGAAAGACGAAAAATACACTCTTGCTGATGAGCATTTCGAAGGCGTCGTAAAGCTCCGAACTATCCAGCACTGCGGCCGCCATGCGCTTCGTAAAGGATGACAGGACCGACAGCCGCCACAGAACCTCCTTTTCCGCCGGGCTTAAGTCATGGTAGAAGTTCTGTTCGATAATGTCATCGGCAGTGGCACTCTTGCCCACGGGAAGTCCCTGCTTGATTCCCTTTGCGGTGATATAAAGCATGGATTCCCATCCGTCGGTGATCTGGTAGACCCGCTCCCTTTCTTCCGCGCTCATC
>ERZ507070.712-NODE-712-length-12715-cov-4.63294_pt1 | contig 12715 bp, 8 predicted proteins | sample MGYA00512865_ERZ507070 | MGnify/ENA metagenome assembly ERZ507070
TATCCTCGATTACCACGTCCACATCCTCCGCCTCTGGCATAACCGCCACAGTCGCTGTGGAAGTGTGGATACGTCCGCCGCTCTCCGTCTCCGGAACACGCTGAACACGGTGAACACCGCTCTCGTATTTCAACTTGGAATAGGCTCCTTTTCCTGTGACCATGGACACGACCTCCTTGAAACCGCCGATTCCGTTTTCATTGACACTGATCAGCTCCACTTTCCAGTGCTGGCTCTCAGAATAGTTCACATACATACGGTACAGCTCAGCCGCAAACAGAGCGGCCTCATCTCCGCCCGCGCCGGCACGGATTTCCAGAATGATGTTCTTGTCATCATTGGGGTCCTTGGGAAGAAGAAGTATCTTAAGTTCCTGCTCCAGCGCTTCGATCTGCTTCTTTGCATCGGATAATTCTTCCTTTGCCATCTCACGCATCTCTTCGTCATTTTCTTCGTCCAGAATGGTAAGGCTGTCTTCCACGGCCATCTTCGCCTTCTTATATTCCGTATAAGTCTCTACCAGCGGCGCTAAATCTGCCTGCTCCTTCATCAGCCTGCGGAAACGGTTCTGATCCTCCGTCACGGAAGGATTTCCTAATTCCTGCATCAGCTCTTCATAATGAATCAATATATCGTCTAATTTATCAAACATGGGTAATTAACCTCCAAAATCTTACATTACAGGTAACTTTGCATTGAAACTTTATAAAACCATAGTACCCCTGACCACGCGGTCAAGCCCCGGCGCATCCTGGTACACACAAACCCCCCGGAAACCGGCCTCCCGAAGAAGTCCGCTCACCGCCTGCCCCTGGTCGTATCCGATTTCAAAATAAACGGTTCCTCCCGGATTCAAGTAACTGCCGCATTCTGCAGCAAGCCTCCGGTAGAAATACAGTCCATCTGCCATTCCGTCAAGTGCCAGCCGCGGCTCGTGATCCCTGACCTCCGGTTCCAGCTCCTCGATCACGCGTGAAGGAATATAAGGCGGATTTGACACAATCACATCAAACCTCCTGCCGGAAAAAGCTGAGAACAAATCGCTCTCTGCAAGCGTAATCTTCTGCACGCTGCCCTTCTCATCTGCTCCCTCCGCCAATCCGGCGGAAACTTCCAGCCTCCAGGGCTTTTCCTTTCGGTACTCCGCTGTAACTCTGACGGGATTCCATTTCGCCTGCATCAATTCCCGGGCGTTCTTTTCCGCCACCTGAAGCGCCTCCAAAGAGATATCAGACAGCGTCACATCAGAAAATCCACCGAGGATGGACAGGCTTACCCCGATACATCCGCTTCCGGTGCAAAGATCCAGGACGACAGGGTTCTTTCCCTTATAATCCGTTAAGACCTGCTCCACCAGAGTCTCCGTATCCTGGCGCGGAATCAGCACATGTTCATTGACTGAAAATTCCAGGCCCATAAATTCACGGCTGCCCGTAATATGCTGAAGCGGAATCCGCTCCGACCGTTTTTCTATCATCGCGCGGTAATCCGCTACGGCTCTTTTAACCGAATCCTCATCCTTCACCTCATCGTTTCTGTGCATGAGGAAATGCACCATATCTGTATGGAATGCCTCGAAAAGCAGATACTTTGCATCAAGCTCCGCCTCTCCGACTCCGGACAGTTTCAGTCTCTCCGTTCCTTCGTTCCATAATGCCTGTAATGTCAGTTTCATCCCTGCTTCTCCGGAAAATTCTTATTTAAAAACTCCCGCCAGTCAAAAACCGCCTCCACGGACGCGATGCCGACCTCAATCATACTGTCATCCGGCTCTGTCGTGGTAAGTCCCTGCATCCACATGCCAGGACGGCTTAAAATGTCCATGATCTTCGAATTGTTTCTGCCGGCCAGTCGCAGAAATTCATAGGATACCCCCGCGATAACCGGAATCAGAACGATTCTGCTGACTACACGCAGCCAGATCGTATCTACCCGCACCACCATGAAAAACAGGATACTGATCACCATAACGATGAGCAGAAAACTGGTTCCGCAGCGCTTATGCTCCTTTGAGCTTTTTCTGACATTCTCCACAGTCAGATCCAGACCGTGCTCCAGACAGTTAATGCACTTATGTTCCGCTCCGTGGTACATAAATGTCCTGCGTATATCCTCCATATTGGAAATAATCTTGATATAAGCGATAAAAATTACGATTCTGATGATTCCCTCGATCACCGCCATCACGGTCTGTGATGCGATAAAACGATGGAATATATTCGCCAGAAACAGTGGCAGAACCATGAAAATAGCAACCGCCATGATCACAGAGAACACCATGACCACTGCCATCAAGGCCTTCTCCAGCTTCTCACCGAATACGCGGTCTAAAAACTGTTCAAACTTTCCAGGTTCTCCTGCATCCTCATCGTCCTCAAAAAAACTGGCTGAAAACGTGAGGGACCTCATCCCCAGCACCATGGAATCGACAAAGCTGAATATTCCGCGCACAAACGGCAGGGAAAAAAACTTTACCTTCTCCCCCATGCTGATATACGTATCCTTTTTAACTTCAATCTCTCCGTCCGGCTTACGGACTGCGGTGGCATACTCATCCCCGTTTTTCATCATAACGCCTTCAATCACGGCCTGTCCGCCGATGCCTGAATACTTCATATGTTCCACCTCTCTATAAATCCCAAAAAAGGTTGAGCTAAAGTGTTTCCACCAAACTCAACCTTTTCTTTGCTCTAACTTATTCAGCGGCCTTAACGCCATATTTACGATTGAATTTATCAATACGTCCACGTGCTGCAGCAGCTTTCTGCTGGCCGGTATAGAATGAATGGCACTTAGAACAAACTTCTACGTGGATATCTTCCTTTGTAGAACCGGTTACAAATTCATTACCGCAGTTGCAAACAACTTTGGCCTGGTAGTAATTTGGATGGATTCCTTCTTTCATGATTTTCACCTCACCTGATTTGATTTCTATTATTTTATTTCAATCTGCATCCTGAGTTCTGTAGACTCAGAACGTCACAGCAAACGATCTGCTGTTTTATCTGATTAAAATCCATTTTCTCTAATAAACAGCTTATACAGTATATCATAGATTTTTTTTTAATGCAAGCATAATTTTTACAAAGACCGACAAAACATTAATATCGGAAAAGCTTCTTCGACATCTCCACAAACTCCCGATTTGTCCGTGTCCTGGTGAACAGATCCAGAATCTTCTCCACGGCATCCTCAGGCTTTAAGGTGTTGGTCGCCTTGCGAATGAGGTCCACGGCCTCGGACTCTTCCCTCGTAAGGAGCAGATCGTCTCTTCGCGTACCGGATTTCAGGATATCGATGGCCGGGAAAATCCGCTTCTCAGACAGCTTCCGGTCAAGCACCAGCTCCATGTTGCCGGTTCCCTTAAATTCCTCATAGATAACGTCGTCCATACGGCTTCCCGTGTCTACCAGGGCAGTCGCAAGAATCGTCAGGCTTCCTCCCTCTCTCATGTTTCTGGCGGCACCGAAGAATCGTTTCGGCATGTGTAAGGCCGCCGGATCGAGACCGCCGGATAATGTACGGCCGCTGGGGGCTACCGTCAGGTTATACGCCCTTGCCAGACGCGTAATGCTGTCCAGCAGGATGATCACGTCGCGTCCGTGCTCCACGAGACGCTTTGCCCGCTCGATTACCATCTCGGAAACTCTCTTATGGCGCTCCGGAAGCTCATCGAAGGTGGAATACAGAACTTCCACATTGTTGCCGGTTATGGACTCCTTAATGTCCGTAACCTCCTCGGGACGTTCATCGATCAGCAGGATGATGACATGCATATCCGGATGATTGACGGTTACTGCCTTGGCCACCTGCTTTAACAGAGTCGTCTTACCTGCCTTCGGCGGGGATACGATCATACCTCTCTGTCCCTTACCGATCGGCGACAACAGATCGAGAACTCTCATTGCCGTGGTATTGCGTCCCGTAGTCTCCATGTGGAGTCTCTTATCCGGGAAAACAGGCGTCATATTTTCAAAGTTCGGTCTGTGCTCAGCCGCGCTCGCCGGATAACCGTTGATGTATTTTACAAACAGAAGGGCTGCAAACTTCTCCGCGGCGGTCTTCACCCTGCGGCTGCCCTGTATGATATCACCCGTCTTCATATTGAACCGGCGGATCTGGGACGGAGCCACATAGACGTCATTCTCACCCGGTAAGTAGTTCTCACAGCGGATGAAGCCGAAGCCATCCGGCATCACTTCTAAGATGCCGTACGCGTCGACGCCGCTGTCCAGTTCCTGAAGCTCCGGACTCGGCTGAAATTCCGGGCGCGCCTCCTCGGCCGTTTCCCTTACGGATTCGATCCGGTTCATCTCCTGGCGCTGGTCCTGTCTGTCCTGACGGTCATTCCTGTCCTGGCGGTCGCTTCGTTCCATGGAATCTCCCTGGGACTGCCTGTAATTACTGGTTCTCTGCGGTCCTTCCTGCCTGTAGGAACGGACCACCGTTCTCTTTTTATCATTCGGATTCGTTCTGTTTACGGAGGCCGCCTGTGTCTGAGCAGGAGCCTTCTCCTCCTTAGCCGGCTCTGCGGCTCTCCTCGCTGGTTCCTCGGACTGCTTCACCGCTTCTCCGGCACTAACAGAAGGTTCTTCATTCCCGGTTGAAACATCTGCCGGAGCACTTTTTCCTTCCTTTTCGCCTGCCTTCTCACAGAGAATATCAATCAGCTCCGCCTTTCTCATGGAACCGTAGCCCTTGATCTCCTGTTCTTTGGCAAACTCTTTTAATTTAGCCAATGATAATGTCTCTAATTTTTCACGCATAACTTTCTCCTTATTTTAACTACTCCATATGACAGTTCTTTCATATTCATGGGAATTATCTACGATAGAATATCGTAAACAGATGTAAATAAAATCTGACGTCAGGTCGTACGATAATTTCATTATATACCCTGATTGTCAAAAAGGGAAGATTTTTTTATCTTCATAAATTGCGCGGCCGGGAAGGCGCAAAGCGGTCAGCGAATCAGTTCCTTCATCGTCCGCCCGTCCACCCGGCCCAGATCCAGTCCCAGAATTTCGGCCAGTGTCGGTCCTTCATCAACCAGTGACATTTTCTCCACCCTGGCCCCCGCTGTAAAATGCGGGCCTGCAGCCATAAAAAATGTCCGGTATCCATCCCGGTCGGGAAGATACCCGTGAGTTGCCGCCTGGATATGGAAATCCGTATGATGGTCGGAGGCTCCGGCCTTTCTCCTGTATTTTTCCCATCCATTCTGGAAGTAATACCCATCCGCTGCCTCCAGCACAAACGCACATTCCGGGTCCGCCCCCAGTGCAGCGGCTTCGTCGCGGGTAAAGATGCGGGCAATTCCGCTGTTTTCACGCTCCATCATGCGATTTAAGAGTTTTTCCGTCCGCCCGAGACAGTTTCTATCCTTCACATAGATGTAACAGCATCCGTCACAGTCTCTTGCGATCACCTTCCACTCACGGATTCTGCCGTTTTTCACCTCTGCCAGCCCAGCCTTTACAAAATAGTAATTCGGGTAAATCGCTTCCTTCACCTCCAACTGGCAGTGGTCTCCCAGTATCACCACATCCGTCTCGTCCTCCAGCCCCATTTTACGGAGCAGTCCCAGAAGCTCCCCCAGCCTTTCGTCATGGCGCCTGATGGCCGCCATGGCCTCCGGGCTGTCCAGTCCGTACAAATGGCGGTTCGTATCGACATCGGTCAAATGAACCAGCATCAGATCAGGCCGGTATTTCTCCAGGGTGTGAAGCATGGATGCATGAACGAAATGATCCAGCTGCGGCTGCCTGATGCCTTCCCGCATAGATCCGAACTTCATCTGAAGCTCCAGCTCATAAAGAGGCGTCCCATTCATCATGCACACGCCCAGCTGATTCTGCCACGGACGGTTCGGAAGCACCTCCGGCAGGTTGTAATGCACTCTGGCCTTCCCCATCACCGGCCACAGAAGGGAAGCAACCCGGCAGCCGTTCTTTACCGCTTCATCATACAGGGTCGTCCCCTGCACGTATTTCCGCTGCCAGAACCAGTCCGATGGTTCCCGCTCCGGCTGTACCTGTAAATTGTTGACGATTCCATGATTCTTCGGATAACGTCCGGTCACAATGCTCACATGAGCCGGATAAGTCAGGCTGGGATATACGCTCACCACTTCACCGCATCCGGCCGCCCGCTTAAAGAATGGGCCAAAATTAGGCAGCGTCTCCATATAGGCCAGGTCCCTTCCGCCCACGGCGTCCAGGGACAGAATTATCATACGGCGTTTTTTTCTGTCTTGTATGCTCATTTCACCAATTCCGCCTTTCTCCCTACTCCTCTGCCTCGTTTCGGATAAACTCCATGTGTTCCTTTATTTTTCTTTCGTATCCGTTCTCCGTCGGCTGGTAGAACACGCTCCCCTCCATGCCGTCGGGCAGATACTGCTGTTTCACATAGTGATTCGGGAAATCATGGGCATATAAGTATCCCTGGCCGTGTCCCAGCTTCGCCGCGCCCTTGTAATGGGCATCCTGTAAATGTACCGGAACCGGCATGGTCTTTCTCGACTTCACTGCCTCCAGTGCGTCAAAGACCGCATTGCAGGCCGCATTGCTCTTGGGAGCAGTGGCCACATAGGTGACGGCCTGGGAAAGAATAATCTGAGCCTCCGGCAGGCCGATCCGTTCCGCCGCCTGAGCAGCCGCCACGGCTACGACCAGCGCCTGCGGGTCCGCATTTCCCACATCCTCCGCCGCGCAGATCATGATTCGCCTGGCTATGAATTTCATATCTTCTCCCGCATACAGCATCCGGGCCAGATAGTAGACGGCCGCGTCCGGATCGGACCCCCGCATGCTCTTAATAAATGCGGATATCGTGTCGTAATGGTTGTCCCCGTCCTTGTCGTAACGCACCACCCGCTTCTGAATACACTCCTGAGCCACGTCAATGTCGATATGGATCTTTCCGTCGGCCGGGTCCCGCTCTGTCGTCATGACTCCCAGTTCCACGGCGTTCAATGCGGCCCTGGCGTCTCCATTCGCCACATCTGCCAGGAAGTTCATGGCCTCCTCGTCGATCACCGCATTGTAGATCCCCATGCCCTTATCCTTGTCGTAGACGGCCCTGCGGATCAGTTCTCTGATGTCCTCCCGCTCCAGCGGCTTCAGTTCGAACACCCTGGAACGGGAAAGAAGCGCTCCGTTCACCTCGAAGTACGGATTCTCTGTAGTCGCGCCGATCAGAGTCAGCGTCCCGTCCTCCACAAACGGAAGTAAATAGTCCTGCTGCCCCTTATTGAAACGATGGATCTCGTCTACGAACAGGATCGTCTTTTTCCCAAACATCCCCAGGGAATCCTTGGCCTCCTTCACGATCTCTTCCATGTCCTTTTTACCGGCGACCGTGGCATTGATCTGTTTAAAATCAGCGCTGGTGGTATTGGCGATCACCTTTGCCAGCGTCGTCTTTCCAGTCCCCGGAGGTCCGTAAAAGATCACGGATCCCAGCTTATCCGCCTTGATTGCCCGGTACAGCAGCTTGTCTTTTCCGATAATGTGCTGCTGCCCCACCACCTCGTCAAGAGTCACCGGCCGGAGCCGGGACGCCAGGGGAGATTCCTTATCCATGGTATTTTCTCTCATAAAATCAAATAAATCCATTTTCCTTCTCCTGCATTGTATACAATATCACTTCCCGGCAGACCCGCGTGAGCTGGCTTCCGGAAAAACATCAGTCGTAACAAAAGTATAGCCCTGGTTTCAAAAAGTGTCAATGATTTCCGGGAACATACATTTGGATGAGGCAATTCATCATTAAAATGACTTTTCATCAGTCACACTGACGCAGATAAAGAGACGTTAAGCCCGCGGAAAGAAAAAGGTCCAAAAACCCCTTACAAAGTTTTTGGACCACAATGCCACTCTTCCTTAAACATTAAATAACTGGTGTCTAGCCGGCTGTTTGACATTTACGTCTAATACACATAACGAGTGCCTTTCCAGAACAGCCCGCGTACAAAATCGTAGCTGCTGCCGAAAACTGGATGTACTCTCGCTCATCATTTTTTCATAATGACAAACTTCATCATAGGGTAGTTGATGGCCACCTGAATGATGATATTAACCACGTTGGCCAGGGTGACCGCCGCGCCGCCCACATAAAGGGTGAGCACAGGGACCAGATAGCCCGGCAGAGCCACGCTGACCACACCGGCCACGATTACTGTTAAAATATACCATCCAATGGTCTTGCCGATCTCAACCGTGGCTCCGAAGACCAGCTTGCGCTGGATCACATAGTTGACGCACTGTGCGCAGACATAAGCCGTGAGGAAGGCCAGAAAGCCCCCCAGACCGCAGGAATCCTCAGCGGTATAGTCGAAAATCAACCAGCGGAAGGGCTGGGTAAAGCGGCTGAAAAACAAGGCAGTACTCAACCACAGTACCATAAAATTAGTGATAGTTGCACAGTTAGACAACAGGTTAAAAAGGATGAACTCCCACAGATCCGGGTGAGTTGCCTTCCACTTTCGAATCGCTTCCATCATATCCCGTCCTTTCCGACACGAACGCGCCAACGGCTGGCCTGGGAATGGTTACTGGGAAATGTTCTTGTCGGCGTGAACCGCATTCTCTCTTTTCTTGCGCTTGCCATAGCCCTTGCGGACCACAAGAAGCTCGATCGCGATGAAGGCAGCAGCCAGAACCACATCGATCGCAACCAGCGCGATCTGCCAGCTCTGGGGTCCCATCTTCAGATTCTCAGGAGCATAGGCACGGGAGTTGACCACGGTATACATGATGTTCTTACATGCCTGACGGGCAGCCAGCACGGCGGTGGCGCTATCATTGTTCAGGCTGTTATAACCAGTGTTGAAGGTGGCCAGGCAGGCGTCATTGCCATTGCGGATGGCGATCTCGACATCCATGTAGGCACCACCGATGAAATAATCGGAGAGAACAAAGCCGCGGAAGCCCCACTCATCACGGAGGACCTTATTCAGCAGGCTGTCACAGCCGCCTGCCCAGCGATTGCCGATGTAGTTGACAGAAGACATAACAGCCTGCGCGCCGCCCTCCTTGACGGACAGTTCGAAGGGTTTCAGATAAATCTCGCGGATAGCCTGCTCATTGGACCAGGTGCAGATCATATTTCTGCGGTTACTCTCCTGGTCATTCAGGGCAAAGTGCTTGATGTAGGAGTAGACCCCCTGGCCCTTGGCGCCGGCCACTGCAGCGGCAGCGATCTTACCACCCAGAACGCCGTCCTCGGAGTAGTATTCAAAGTTACGGCCACCGAAGGCGGTACGGTGGGTGTTCATGGATGGGGCATACCAACCGGAGACGCCCATCTCACCGGCCATCTTGCCAATGCTGTCGCCAAAAGCCTCAGCCAGATCCACATTCCAGGTGGAGGCGACCATCACGGCGCAGGGGAAGCCTACAGAACCGGCTCCGGTAAAGTTATTGTTAATGGAAGCAGGACCGTCACAGTCCACGGTATTTACCTTACCAATGCCGGGCAGGGCGGCAGTCTGATAGCCATCCATAGTGATGAGATCGTTCATGTTAGCGAAGGTGAGCTGATCCAGCAGGCTGTCCCACATGGGATCGTCATAGTCCTTACCGCGCAGCTCAGCCAGCATAATGCCGTTCTTCGCTCCTGTGGTGGGCATCACATCGTTAGGATCGTCAAACTCCTCAGCTATATAGTTGCCATTATGGAAATAGCCGTCGGTCACGTAGCCGGGCATATCCTGAAACACGGGAGCTGCAGTGGCTGCTGCGTAGTTGGCAAAGCCATCCTTGCGGGAGAGGTAGGTAATTTCACCATCACCCTCCACCCAGCCAAACTGGTTGGTGGCAGCAACATCGTCACTGGCGCGAGGATTACTCTCGTCATAGACAACAGTATCAGCCACGGTATATGTCCGGCTGTTCAGAATGGTATGGGAATCGCTGTTGATGGAGATCACATAGTCACCCTGCTCCAGCACATAACAGCTTTCGCCGTATGTATCGTAGGAGGCCATCTCTTCCATGTTAAAGGAGATCGTGATAGTCTCGCTCTCGCCAGGCTGCAGCATACCGGTCTTGGCAAAATCAGCCAGATTGACGGCAGACTTTTCAATACCGCCGTTGGTGTAGGGAGGCTGGTAATAAACCTGTACCACATCCTTGCCGGCCACATCACCGGTGTTGGTGACGGCCACCTCCAGAGTGATCATGCCATTCTGCTCAGTCAGCTCGCCCATCTCCTGGGTGAAGCTGGTATAGGTCAGGCCGTAGCCGAAGGGATACTGAACCATTTCATCATAGGCGATCAGGCCCTCGACTGCCGCAGTCTCATAGAATTTATAGCCCACATAGATGCCCTCGTTATAGTTCACGAAATGAGGCACGGTAGTGGCAGTAATCCCGGTGTTGGGGTTCGTGGCAGTGACCGCCAGCTTATCGGAGTCTGCATAAGTAAAGTCACCGCAGTTAGCAAAGTAGGGGGTGGTAGTCAGGTCACGGACAAAGGTGTCCACAGTTTTACCGGAAGGATTCACCTCACCGGTAAGGATGCGGCCCAGGCCCTCAAAACCGTTCTGGCCAGGTCCGGGGCACCAGACTACGCTCTTAATCTGGGGATACTCCTGGATAAAGTCCAACTCAAACGTATTAGCGCCATTGTAGACCAGAATGACCTCAGCAAAGTTTTCGGTCACCAGATCGATCATATTACGCTCACTCTGAGAGAGCTGCAGGAAGTGCTCGCCGGCCTTGAAATCATCATAGGCATCGGAGTTGTTTTCATAGGAAACCTGAAGCATATCCTGTGGCAGGTCATTGCCCTCGCCGCCGATACGGCTCAGCACGATCATGGCGGTATCGGAGAATGCCTTGGCGTTGCTGATCAGCCCATCACCGTACTGAGCCACCGGCGTCTCCGGCAGGTTCCAGTTCTGAGTCCAGACACCGCCTACATTGACGCTTTCGCCATGACTCATCACATAGGAAGCATAGAAATTGCTCAGCTCTTCATTGGTGGAGATGCCGGCTTTCTGCAGTCCCTCCAACAGGCTGGTGATGGGATACAGGTCATTGATGGAACCAGAGCCGGTGCCGCCATAGCAAGGGTTGACGCTGCTCCATCCAAAGACATTCACCTTTGCATTGCCTCCCAGAGGCAGAGCACCGTCGTTTTCCAGAAGCACAATGCCCTCATCAGCAATTTCACCAATCAGATCCATCGCCTCGTCAGAAGTGGCCTCGCTGACCGTGCCATTGCCGGTAGCCAGAGAAACCAGTGCCTTCATGGGGCCGGTGCAGATCAGGTTGGCCACAATCACCAGTGCCAATACCATGGCAATTCCCGCCTGAGTACGGATCAGGTACCTTTTGGACTTGGCGCACTTGCCGCACGCAATCATCGCAATGATTCCGAGGACAAGTACTACCCCGAAAGTGATGATATAAGGTGCACAGGATTTCAGTACACCGACGACATCGCCCATTGTAATCTCTAACATATGATATTCCTCCCGTTTTTCTTTTATGCTCTTTTGAGCTTTGGTGGCACTATCATACCACGCAAAAATCAAAACGGATGCTCAGCGCACAAACTGTCATATTTCGGACACAAGCTGCTTATTTTTCCGTACAAAATACTCAATCTGGATGGAAACCTTTTTTGTTATTTCACTAAACTGTTAGGAAAAGGCATCAGCACGTTCAGCTCGAACCACTGGTCCCGGGACTGGATGGATACGCTTCCGCCGTACTTTTCCACGGTGTAGCGGATGGACTTGATACCGTAGCCATGGTATCCATTTTCTTCTGTCTTGGTTGTGACGGGCAGGCCGTCCTGAAGGACCAGCTCCTCTTCGAAGTAATTCTCGATACGGATGACCAGAAAATCCTTACGGCTAAACACCGCAGTGTGAATTAACCGTTTCTCCCGGTCGGCGATCCCCAGTTCACACTCGATGGCGTTGTCAAGGGCGTTTCCAAAGATGGTGCAGATGTCCATGACACTCATGAAGTCCAGCAAAGTACCGTCGGCCACGGCGGTGAGCTGGATGCCATGCTTGGCGCAGTACATACTCTTGCCGGTGAGCACTGTGTCCAACACCGAGTTGCCCGTTTTGTTCTGAGCCTCGTAGTTGCGGATCTCATCCTCCATCTCATCCAGAAAAGCAGAACGCCTGCCTGCATCAGACTCCGCCCGGAGCACCGCGATCTGGTGCTTTAAGTCGTGGTACTTGCGGTTGATAAGGTCAATGCTCTCCCGGCTCTGGCAATATTGGACGTACTGACTTTGCAGAATGGTCTGGATGGCGTCCAGTTCCCGCTTGAAATGCATCTCGCTACGCTGGATATGGGCTGCATACAGGATCGACACACCAGCCAAATCCACCAGGGTCCGGGTGTTGTAAATCTGTTCCAGAAGGCCGCCTCCCAGAAGAGTGTCCGAGTAAACGAAGCTCAGATTGCTTATCAGAAAAACCGACAGTCCAATGATAATGGCCGGGGTCAGTTCCCGAGGAGTAACAGATAGGGTATGCTGCCGCCCCGCCCGCCGAGTCTCCAGTAGATACATACCGCCATATATAATTGTGTAAATGACCGCTAAAAAGACTGCCGAGATCCAGGGCCCGTCCAGCCCCCGCCGGTAGAAAAGGAACAGGTAAAGCTGCCACTCCAGCGATGCAGCAAATTCCGCCAGAATAAAGGCACGGACCGTGCAGTATTCCGCGCTGATCAGGGACATA
>ERZ507070.714-NODE-714-length-12684-cov-3.79626_pt1 | contig 12684 bp, 13 predicted proteins | sample MGYA00512865_ERZ507070 | MGnify/ENA metagenome assembly ERZ507070
TAACTAACGCACCCGTATTACGACGCAACGCCATGCCCTTCTCATTCAGTTCATCTGGCCCACAGTCAGATACTAGGATAGATTTCTCACCCATCTCCAGGGAAGTCTGAAGTGCAACCCAAATACTGGATTCATCAGGAAACTCATAAGCATGAGCTTTTGATAGCATTTTACGGTGATGATTATAAAATGCAACCGGTTTATCAAACTCAATCAAAGAACCATATGCTTCAATTGTTTCTGCACTAATATCTCCATCAGATAATATAATGATTTTTGCAGTTGCAAGAATATCACGAAGAACCTGAATACATTCACGACGTTGTTTAACAACCGGGGCGAATAATAGGTCATTCATTACAGCATCACATTCATCTATAAAGATTGCATCAATTTGACCAATAAAACTCTTGAACTTATGCAAAGAGTGAATAGTTGTGGACATACGGTCAATAGCACCACGCTTAAAATTAAGCATATCTACAGACTTATCATACTGTCCTGCACTAAATTTCTTAGCATTTGAAGATACCAGTGCTCTAGTATTGGTAATTGCTAAGAAATTACCTTTAATAACCCCTGAATCTAACCAACGCACAACTGCCGTGGTTTTACCTGTACCTAGACTTGCTTTTACAAAAGTCATATAACCTTCTGGTGGTACAGTGTTTAATTTCAAGAAGTTATCAGTTTCTAGAGAATTAGTTTCTAGCTTTTTAAGTGGAATACCTTTTAAAACATCAGGTATATCGCGTTTAGAATTATTAACAAACGCTTTCAGAGCCTGTTTACGACCGTTATTAAAGTAGTCTTGAATATTACGACTATTATCTTTAGTTGCAATATATTCTGATAAGGCTGGGCGGATTTCTTTTTCTAGCCATGCAAAATCAACACCATCCTCTAAAGCTCTGTGATAGAGTTTAGGAATAATACGTAGATACACTCCATCCTCGGCTTCTTCTAACTCGCTGATGGTTTCTTCTACTTTATCAGAGGCAGCCTTTTTACCTTTAATTTGATCGAGTAAGGAGTAGAACTCCTCTTTAAACTCTCCTCTAGTTGTTTCATAGTCAACTAGATTATTAGGTAAATTTACTTTTGAGCCTTTAACAAATACCAGACGTGAAGCACCCTCCGCTTTAAACGGATCGACTATACCATCAATAAATAAAGGATCTGCAAAGTAATGGAGCTGTACGGAAGAGTAATAAGCTAAGTCGGCAATATCAAAGCCATACTTTTGTCTACTACTTTCGTTGATAGATGTAAATAAGAACTTGATCTGACCCTGTGTAACTTTAACATTAGATTCTAGTATTAAGTGCATTCGGATACCTGGTTTTAGTCCAGCCGAAGACGATGCATGAGCAATAAACCCTGCATCAAGAGGAAACATATCCTCACTAATACTATTTAACATCCTAATAATATGACGAGCCATGCCAACAAGATCAAACTTGTTACAACCACCTGTATCTACGATACCATCCACGTCCATTGCAATTATATGACTTGGATTAGATACATTAAAGTTGCCCTTCTTACGCCGCACATTATTTTTAGGTGCAAGACATCGACCTCGTACCGCAACGATATGAGGGTCAGACGTTAAACGTCTCATAAGAGGGAGCATTTCTACTAGGGTTTGAGGATCAACTTCGTCAATTACATCAAACTTGAAGGGCATTGAAGCTGGTTTACCTTCAGGATGCTTTGAGGAAAATCTTTTAGCAAAAAGATAATCTTCTGCTTTAACTCCTCGCCAATTGCCTGTGGCTAAATCGCGATGAAATCCTGCATGACCTTGTAGGATTGAAAACACAACAATACTCCTGTGTTGGAAATGAAATAAGTTTTCTTTAGGACTATTCAGAAAGAATAGAACAACTGTTACTGTCAATTTCTCAACAAATTAATCGCAAATACTGAAGTGGGGTGGCAACTTCCACTTTCACGCTACACTGCCGCTTCACTATACCGCACAAATCCTTGAGGATGGCCGCTAAGCCAGATTTGCTCACCTAATGCTTCATGTACTAGCTCATACTAGATGCAGTATACCTTACGTCATCACTTCTCAGAGTTTTTCACTCTTCCCGTCTCACTTCACAACCACCTCACACTAGGTTGCTTCGAGGCCTTACCAGGGTTCCTACGGGATGTAGATCGCTAAGTATTCTATTAATTATTTGTTTAAAAACTAACACGTAACAGTTAAAACAACCCTTAATGGGGCAGCCTAACTGTTCCGTATCGCGGATTGTAAACAAGAAAAATTAGCAAAATCAATTTTTACTAATGTCTCTCAATTCAATATAAATATTATATCAAGATTTTGAGCATCGTGCAAGTAAATTTTTAAAGAGAATGCTATCATTGGTCTTGAGTACGGATAAAACCGAGCCAAAATGACTCGGTTATGTGGATTAGACACTTAAAATACTTCTAATCTCTTCTATATACTTATCTACTTTTTTAGCATCTATTTTACTTAGTTTTCCTATATCAAAATCAGGATCAGTAAACATTCTAGCTATCTCTATCTCTAGAGACTTACTAATTTTCCCTGTAGTATTCCACTTAGAAATTTTACCTTTTATTTTCCAAAATTCCTTATTCATCATTTAGTCCCGGAACATAGATCCCAACACGGTTTAATTGTTCTTTGGCTTCTTTGAGAATATCTGGAGTGTACTCCCAAATATCATCTTCCACCTGTAAAAGATGGGGCGAACAACCGTCATCAGGCACACGACATATGGCCAACCCACGTGGATGGAACAAAGAGAAATTTAGTGCAACAATTAAACCCATAGCAGACAATTCATTCCAATCCAATTCCCATTCCCTAGCGTAGCCTGATAGGAAAACACTAACACAGGGATCATCTATTTGCTGCTCTGGAAAAGTGAAGGAGGCTTGTCTTACCCCCAACCAACGTTGTAGCAGCTTCTCCGCACGCTTCACCAAATTAGGATCAATCTGACGCCAATATACTTGTTCCATTGTGTCCCCTTAGGCAGTTAAACCAGGAATCTGATAACCAAAACGACGAAGTTTCTGGATACCATCATTTACCTCTTCCGGTGAGTAAGACCAACCGTAATGTTCATTAACTTGAAAACCAGGAGATTCATTGGTTTTATAGTTAACAACAATACGGTGTTTATTGGGCATAAATAGCTTATAGTTTAATGCAAAAACCAACCCCATTTCATCCAACTCTTTCCAGCCGACAATCTCTTCCAGACCATCCTCTACCTGCACAATTAAACCAAGACAGGGAGTTTCTTCAATCTCACCCTTAAAAGCAAAGGAGATTTCATTATTCTCACACCATATTTTCAGGGCATTAATAGCCTCATTGTACAGGTTGGCTGAAAGAGTACGCCAAAAATTAACCAATATTGGGTTAGCTTCTTTAGAGAATACATTATTGAACATATTTACACCTTAAATTGTTGTAGGGCTTTACACATTTCAAGATCTGGACTAAATTCTAACATATAGCTAACAGCTCTTAAATCTTGAAGATTTATTCCAGTTCTACCGTTGACTATAACCGTTGGATACTGATACATCATAGCACCAGCATCATCCAGCACACACCAATGTTTGAGCTTATGCTTTTCAACGAAGCGAAGAACAGAATTACCCCTAGATAGCCCACCACCAGTAAAATCCGTTGTACCAAGAAAACGATCGATAAGATCTAATCCGGTCATAATCTGAACGTTCTCCATCTCATTCCTGACAGAGAACCATGAAGATACCCCAACAATCATTATTGGAGAAGGACGAATAAAGTCCTGAAAAGCCTTGAGAAGCGGTTTAAAAACCCAGTCACTTCCAAAGAAAATCTTTTCATCATCAGGTGCATGGTGATGGGAGATGCTCGAGTTGAGCACCCCATCAATATCTAGAAAAATAATTGGAGTATTACTTATTTCCATTTTTGTCCCTTTCTAAGAACGTATCATACTCAACCGTATCAACATATATGACACCATAGTCATCGGATTTATAGTCCATTTCCCATAGCTCACATCGATAACACCAACTACCATCCGCCCATACAAATATATCATCGGGATGTGTATACACAGATTTAACTATGGACATATTTGTTTTCCATTCTCTCCGGCACATAAGGTCTACCCTCTAGATGAGCTGCTACACGAGCAATAAAACCCGGGTCACTGAAAGCATCTACTGCACCTTTACTCCAGTAAGGGATACCGAGTTCTTCCAACTGGTACATCTCACTACGAGTCATACCTTGATAGCCTGGCTCCACCGCTAGAGCACTATCATAGTAGTTAACTACCATAAGTTTTGCAGCAGTCAGATTAAGAACAGGGAATAATTCCCAGTAGAAGTTAATTACTTGGTTAGAGCAACCAACCACAATGATCATATCTTGACTGGTAATACCATCAAAAACATTGTACATTTCTGCGTACGCTGGAGCACACTCCCCAAAGAAGATTACATTAGGTTTAACCCATTTATAATCATCTGGGTCAATAGAGCTATACCCAACATCAATAATTCGTTTATTGCTACTATTGTAGCTATCAGCTACAACAACCTCTTTTAAATATCCGTGAATGTGCAGAATATCACTATGTGGAACTCCAGCACGCTCAATAAGGTCATCAACGTTGGTAGTCAAGTTTACTACTTGACCCGGATATTTCTTATACCATTCACCAATACGCAAGTGTGCAAGATTAGGTTCAACAGTTTCTAACTCTTCACGCCGCTTGTTGTAAAACATATGGGTTTTATGATAAAAGTTACCACGAAAGGCGTGAATATTACATACTTCTTCTAGATCATAATCATCCCACAGTGCTTTACCACTAGCAGTATCGGTACGAAAAGCTCGTACACCACTTTCAACGCTCAAACCTGCACCGCTAATAATAATTAATCTACGCACTATACGATTCCTCGCTTAAATCCTTCGATAATATTTCGGAGTAAAATTGCTTCCTCCGGGCGTACCTTTTCTTGCTTAATAAGCATATCCAATCCAGCAATACAACTAGTTACACCAGCATTATAACCAGAGTTCCATTGCTCAATGAGCATGTTTTCTAGATTACTTTTTAGATTCTGATTCAAGAAGTCCATAAAGTTTCTCCTCTAGTTCCATAACACGATTTTCATAAGAAGCACGCAACTTTTCAATTGCCAGCGCACGCACTGTAACCTCATTAGAATTAATAGCTAACTGGGCCAGATCTTCTGTTTCCATACGTCCGTTGTAAATTAAGCGATATTTAAGGTGTTTCACATTCTTAGTCATTATTAAACTCCACTGCAACTGTTTCTAGGTCTTCGTCAGAAAAACTAGAGTATATATCTTTAAGATACTGTTTAATACTCCAAGTAATATCTTCGTATCCCTCGGGACTACGTTGGTATACTTTTAACACTCTATTATACACAAATTCAAGATTACATTTTACTTCATCTCTGTCTTCATCAAACAAGCAATATGGGTTATATGGCGATACATCTAGATTTGTTTCCACCCAATCACCAATAACGGTGGGGTATCCAGCACCCTCTATATGAGAGTAATCACCTGTGGCAGCAAAGACAGCCTCTGCAATATCATCCACACCCAGATGGAAACTCCCGCACGTAGACTCAACTATATATGGTTTTAGATTCATTCTTTAGCCTTATAAATCATTTCTGTAGAAATACTACCAGCTTTTTCAATATAATCTATTGTTACATGTCCAAAGCCTTTACGAATGTACCGGATTCTAAAATGCTTTGCCTTACCTTTCATAACTGAACGCAGCGCAACACGTTCATCAAAGTAACCTAGCCAATCAAGAGCCTTACGTTCTTCACTAGGCTCTCCAAGATGAGAAACATCTATTTTCGGAAGCAATTCGCTCATATCTTTCTCCTCTCAAATTTATAAATCTATTATACATAAATTTTTAGCTGAAAGCAAATAAAATAAAAGCCAGGTCGACTAGCAACCTGGCTGATTAGCTTATTTAGCTCGGATATCCTGATGTTTCACTCTGCCCATCACCTCGTGCTGTTTGCCGGGGTTAAATGGACGAGCACCCGGATTTCCAAGATACCCACAAACTCGACGAGTTACTTCGAGAGTTTCGGGGTCATGATTACCACAGATAGGGCACTTAAATCCATCTTCGGATGCTATTGTTTCACCTAAGAATCCACATTTACCACAAGAATCCACTGGAGTATTAATACCGAAGTAATGAACCTTACTAGCAGCATAATTAATAACCCATTCCAGTGCATCTGGGAATCGTTTCATATCCGGTAGTTCTACATAGGAAATACACCCACCAGAAGCAATCGGAGTAAAGTTAGATTCATAATCAAATTTCACGTTAGGAGCAACTTTACGTTCCACATCAAGGTGGTGAGAGTTAGTATAGTATCCTTTGGACAGAATATCTTCATGCTCTGGGAAATATTCACGGTCTAGACGACAAAACCGGTCACATAGGGATTCTGATGGTGTAGCATATAGACTATAACCTAACTTAGTTTCTTCCTTCTTCTGATCGACTCTATCCCGCATGTACTGCAATACACGCTGAACAAACTTGATGCAGGTCTCGGACATTGTATCTACATCTTTGCCAAACATGAACTGTAGCATTTCATGGCAACCAATATACCCTAGAGATACAGAAGCACGGTTATAGAAATGATCGAACACATATTCATCAGGCCCCAAGCGTAACCCAAAGGCTCCGGACATATAGAGGATAGGTGCAGCTTTAGCTTGGATGTATTTTAAGCGATCAACTCTCCACTCCAATGCTTTTAACGCTGTATCCACACGTAGCTCAAGCAAATCAAAGAATAGATCAATATTTCCTTCAGCTTCGATAGCAATTCTAGGCAAGTTTACAGAAACAACACCTAAGTTATTACGACCGGCAGTTTCACCATCTTCTGTAGCAGCTAGGAATGAACGGCAGCCCATAGAAACTTTATAGTCTCCAGTAACTTCCACAACCTTATCATAGCTGATATAATCTGGATACATACGTTCAGCAGTACATTTCATAGCTAACTTCTTGATGTCATAATTAACATCCCCTGGTTTCATGTTAACGCCATCACGGAGTACAAATACCAGTTTAGGGAAGATAGCTGTACGCTTATTGATACCTAAACCATCCATGCGTACTTTCAGTATTGCTTTCTGTACTAGACGTGCTTCCCAAGAAGTTCCTAGACCAAAACCAAAGGTAATAAAGGGACTCTGCCCATTAGAGTTGAACATGGTATTGATTTCATATTCTAAACCCTGACAAGCGTCATAGACTTCTTTTTCAGTCATCTCCGTAGCCATTACGGATGCTTTGGCTTCATCCTTAGTCCAACGTTTTGCAAACGCATGATTTTTGTCATAGGATTTACGAACATAAGGGGCTAATACTTCATCAAGGCGATCTACAGAAGTACCACCATACTGATGGGAGCTAACCTGAGTGATAATCTGAGCAGTAATAGCCGCCGCAGTAGTAATAGAATTTGGAGTGCTAATTTCAGCATTACCAACTTTCATACCATTTTTCAACATATCTTCCAGGGCTACTAGGCAACAGTTAGTCATGCCTAAAGCAGCGTAATCAGCATCATGAAAGTGAATATCACCAATCATATGAGCATTTCGAATCTGAATTGGCATTTCTTCTAGAATCAGATATTTACTCAATTCCCCTGCAAGCATATCCCTTTGTGTAGGGAAACGCTCAGAGGGTTTATTCGCATTATTAAAGAGAAGCTCTTCATCAGCAGAACCCTCAATAATTTCTTTGCAGTTTCTAATCAAGGACTGCGTTTCCTTGTACTTTAGTTCATCATTGCGATTCATTATACTCTCCTTCTCTAACTAAGACTACTATTATAGCTTATTCAAGGGCAAATGTCAATATAATTTTTCTCTTAGATATTGTATTTTGATCTGTGCTAAAAGGTTAGCAAATTGTTAAAAAATTTATTTGCTATTTTGTACTTAAAATAATATAATCACGCGCCTATGTACGCGGTATAAAATGATTATCTAATACCATACATTTCCCGTTAAAAGCAAGCAAATTTTTTATTTAAATGCAATATCATAGGCTTATTTAAAATTGTAGTTGCTTTTTACTGCATATACTGGTATAATATATTTGTAAGTTGATAAACAAGATCTCTTTGTTGATCCTCTGTTAGAAGCGAAGTACACTATAGGAGTGTTATGTATGGGAAAAGCACGTCAAAAAAGAGAGAACCGCAATGGTTCAAGAAAGCGTGGCAACAAATATGAGAATAACGTAATTCAGGCTGATTTTTCTAATGATTACGCTAACCCAGTTGCTAAATCCCTAGTAGGTAAAAACCGAGAGCAAAAATCATATATCAATATGATCAAGAACAACACAGTGACTGTGGGTATTGGTGAGCCAGGTACAGGTAAAACCTTTATCCCGTCTGTTCTTGCAGCTCAGGAACTCGTAGACATTCACTCAGATATTGAGCAAGTGATCCTCGTACGTCCTAATGAACCTCTAGGTAAGTCTCTTGGTATGCTTCCTGGTGATCTAGCAGAAAAGCTAGAGCCTTGGTTGGAGCCAATAGCTGATGGTATGAAATGGGCCATCGGTGATCATGCCTATAAGGGATACGTCGAACGTCAGAAAATTAAATTTTTGGCTATAGAACATGCTCGTGGCAGAACTTTCAACAACTCCTATGTAATTGTCGATGAAGCTCAGAATATTTCCGTTGAGGCAATGGTTTGTCTCCTAACTCGTGTAGGACAAGACTGCCGCTTAATTATCTGCGGGGATATAGCTCAGAAAGACATTAAAGGTGACTCAGGTCTAGCACTTCTTATGGAAGTTTATGAGAAATATGAAAATGCTCCATTCTCAATGATTGAATTGATTGATAACGTTCGTTCTGTTGAGTCTAAAGCATTCTATGATATTTTTAAAGACATGGGGAAGGTGTAATATGGGAGACGTTGTACATCTACACCGAAAAACTAAAATACATCGTACTTCACTGAGTGCTGCTAATATGATTACACGTAAGGAAGGGGAAGAAAGTCCTAAGACTACCCTAGCGTGGAAAATTGTAACCTCAAATCCAAATCGGCCCTTCAATTATAATGAACTAAGTACCTCAATAGATATTCTGCTGAGAACTTAAGTGGCCAAAAACTAGACTGACAACACAGAAGGCCTGGGTATGAAAATGCTCGGGCCTTTTCTATCAGAAAATTTTATTTGCCAAATGACTGAGAATAAAGTAAACTATTTCCTAAATCCTGATAACTATAAAAAGGAAAGCCAAATGAGCCATCGCATTGAAAAAGTAATTAAACGTGACGGTACTGTAGAAGACTTTGCTCCTGAAAAACTCAATGGTTGGGCAGAGTATGGTTGCAAAACAGTTGATGTAAGTTGGTCAGCCATTACTATGGCTGCTCAAAAAACCCTACCTAAAGGGGTTGTAGATTCCGACACTCTGATGGACGCATTAATTAAAGCTGCTGAAAGTCTTATCAAAGATAACCCAGCATACGACGTGCCAGCAAAGGAATTACGTCTTGCACAGATGCGTAAACGCCTTTATGATTCCTTTGAACCACCTTCTCTACGCTTCTTCCATGATCATATGGTTAGTGTAGGTGCATGGGAAGACATGAGTGCATGGATTACCGATGAGCAGTTTGAGGCTTTGAATCAGGTTATTGACCATGATCGTGACCGTCTTTTCACTAGTGGAGGACTGAAGCAGTTCTTTGATAAGTATTCCCGTCGTAACATAGCCACTGGTGAAATTTATGAAACCCCGCAGTTTGCCTACATGGGTATGGCAATGGCGATGTTATCTCAACCTAACTGGACAATTCTAGATGCAATCGACCTCTACAATGCAATGTCACTCCACAAAATCAACGTTCCTACGCCGCCACTGGTTGGTCTGCGCTCTAGTGACCGTGGATTTGCTAGTTGCTGCCTCGTGGATTCCACTGACACGTTGGATTCAATCGACACCGCCGAGCACATCGTCTTCAAAATGGTCGCAGCCAGAGCGGGAATCGGGTATCATCTTGAAAGCCGATCAATTGCTGATCCGGTGCGAAATGGGGCATTCCCGCATTCCGGAAAACTGCCATATTATCGACACATTGACCGCTCAGTAAAGGCCAATACTCAGCAAACTCGTGGTGGTTCTGCCACAGTGTCTTATCCGTACTTCGACCCTGAAATCATTCAATTGATGCAGGTTAAGCAACAACGTGCTACAGATGAGAATAAAATCGATAAGATGGATTATTCTCTGAGCTTTAACAATCTTTTGTTAAAACGTTATCTTAAAAACGAAGATATTACGCTAATGTCATACTTCTATGCTCCAGAAGTTCATGAAGCGTTTTATAGTGATGACGAGGCTAAATTTGAAGAAATCTACGTGGCAGCGGAGAAACGTGTGGCATCTCTTACAAAGATCGACCACGAAGGAAAAACAGTTCCTGCAGCTCCTAAAGTCTCTGCAAAAGAAATCCTAGATACTTGGCTACGTATCCGAATGGAAACAGGACGTATGTATGCTCACCACATTGGGGAATCTAATCGTCACGGTAACTTCCTTGATCCGATCCGTATGACAAACCTTTGTGTAGCTCCAGAAACAAAAATTTTAACCAAAAATGGTAACATAGAGATTATTGATTTAGTTGGTAAAGAAGTAGAGATTTGGAACGGACAAGAATGGTCAACAGTTATCCCTGCTAAAACTGGGGAAGCTCAGGAGTTAATGAAAATCACATTCTCTGATGGATCTACTATTGAATCTACTCTTTATCATAAGTTCTACCACCAGCCCAAATATGTCAGAGAGGATCGTCGTACCTCCTTCAAACAGGGGCTAGAAGAGGTACGAGCAGTAGACTTGCAAGTAGGTATGAAAATGCCTAAATTTAGTAACCCTATTGTAGATCATGGAAATATGGTACTAAAATCTCCTTATACTAACGGTTTCTTCACCGGAGATGGAACTTATGGAAGACATGGAGAACCTAAGCTGTACTTCTATGAAAAAGGTAGCAAACTACCATTAGTGGATAAAATTGACGCAGAGATTCAGGGGAGTGGATTACTGGACAGCGCAGGTAGACTGAGCTATATTGTTAAGTCTGATTTAATGCCTAAGTATTTTGTACCGGGCCCAGAATATACTATTGATAGCCGTATCAAATGGTTAGAGGGATATTTAGATGCAGATGGCTGCATACAGAAAAATGGCACAACTCCTAGTATTGTGGTTGCTTCGGCAGAGCCTGATTTTCTAAGTAAAGTGAAGGATTTGTTACTAGAATTGGGGGTTACTAGCAAGATTATTTTAGGACGCAAAGAAGGCGACTACGAGTTACCAGACGGTACTGGTACTAGTAAACTATACCACTGCAGGGAGACTAGTAGGCTTATTGTGGGGAGTAATGGCTTCTGGAAACTTAAAGATTTAGGACTCTCTTTGGATAAAGAGAAACTCTTAAACCTAACACGCCCCAATAGAGACGCAACCCGTTTTGTAACTGTAACTAATGTTGAGTTTACTGGTCGTATTAGTGATACCTATTGCTTTACAGAACCTAAATTAAACTTAGGTGTATTTAATGGCATTTTAGCGGGTAACTGTGTTGAAATTACTCAGCCTACACGCCCGTTCCATCACATTACAGAGCTGTATAAGACAAAAGAGCAGCTTGACCAAATGAAGCCGGAGGATATTGGGGAAGTATCTCTATGTAACTTAGGTGGTGTTGTACTAGGACGCATGGAATCTCTGGCTGAGTGGGAAAAGACTTGCTATATTCTTCTGAAATTCGTTGATACCATCATCGAAATTCAGGATTATCCGTTCCCAACTATGGAATATACAGCTAAGAAACGTCGTAACGTTGGTATTGGCCTTATGAACGCAGCAGGTGCAATGGCAGCAGAAGGTCTGGCTTATGAAGGCGTTGAAGCACGTAACTGGATTCATCGTGAAGCTGAAAAACTATCCTACTTCCTGCATAAAGCCTCTGTACGTCTGGCTAAAGAACAAGGTGCATGTGAATGGTTTAATCGTACTAAACCATCCAAAGGAACTCTGGTAATCGACACGTATAAGAAAACTGTTGATGAGCTGGTATCCGTAGGTCTAGAAATGGATTGGGAATCTCTGCGTGCAGATATTCTGAAATACGGTATGCGTAACTCTGTTCTGACTGCGCAGATGCCGGGAGAAAGTTCCTCTGTTCTGTTAGGCGTTACTAACTCTATTGAACCACCTCGTAAGATTGTATCTATCAAGGGTAGTGCAGTGAATAAAGTAATTGCAATTGCTCCAGGTGCAACTGATTGGGATACTCTCATGAGCTATAAACTGGCCTATGATATTGATCGCACTGAGTGGATCAAATGGAACGCCGTTTACCAAAAATTCTTGAGTCAGTCATCAAGTTTCCAGATGTATTATGATTACTCTAAATTCGAGAATGAAATCATCCCTGGCCCAGTAGTAGTTCGTGACTTTATGACTGCGGTTAAGTATGGTATAAAAACCTGGTATTATGCTAACTTTAACACTGCGAATGGTGGTGGGGCTGGTGAAGAA
>ERZ507070.730-NODE-730-length-12409-cov-3.84038_pt1 | contig 12409 bp, 15 predicted proteins | sample MGYA00512865_ERZ507070 | MGnify/ENA metagenome assembly ERZ507070
CGGTATGGTGGATCCGTATTGCTTCCACCATGACAAATCACCTGCGTATAAGGCATAAATTTCATCGAACATCTGCCAGGAATTGTTAACCGCGATGATTGAACAGCCAGTTTTTTCTATAGCAGCACAGTCCTCGCGAGTGAGTGATGGGCCGCTACCGATACAAAAAACAGTCCTAGTCGCCCTGGGTGGTATGTTCATTCTCAGCTGCAAATTCAGCCTCCAGGCGAGCATTCATTTCAGCGATTACCGGGTCCACTACAGCATCTGCTTCCTGTTCATTACGCGGCATGACCGATGCCAGCGATTCATAATTAACCTTGGATGACACGATTATTCTCCCGATGTTAATGTTCGCTATCTCAAAGAGCACACATGCACTAATTAATTTATTATTTTACGCAGCGTACAACCACTTATCGCCGTTCAATACATACTCAATAGCCTCACCCTTTTTAAGGCTTATGTATTCCAGGATGGCGGTAATCGCTTGTTCTGCACCATACGCGAGAACCACGTAGTAACCTTCCTCTCTAAGCCTGCGCATCCAGGCGATCTGCTCTTTCGTCGGGGCTTTACCATTTGGTTCTTTAAGCTCAATTCGCATGCCGTGATAAATGCCACATGCTTTATCGAGACTCATGTCCGGATAACCTTTTTTCAGCCCTTCCGCCTTCAATTTCCCGGCGGTTGCTTTTGAACGCTTCCCTCCGTTAGGTGTTGCATGCAACAGCTCATAAATTTCAGGGTAATAGCGTTCGAAGTAATCAAAAATCAAAACCTGTTCGTAGTGCTCGCAATTTCCTACTCGCAGATCAGGATTTTTTGCCAGTGCTGCAAGCGCCTTCGCATGTGGCGAAACTTCTTTTACCGGGGCAAGTGATAAGAACGGATCCTTTTTGGGCTTTGGCTTAGCCCATCCTTTCTTTCTGCGCTTACTGAAAGCCAGATACTCTTGCTCAGTAAAGCGCAACATAATCAGTCAAACTCTGCCGGTCGCATGCCATATTTACGCTGTTTTGCTGCCTGCTCTTCCCTGTGCCATTGCGCACAATCAGCGTCACAATAGATGCCGGATTCAATCGGTTCATTGCAGTACCGACACTTCCCTGTAAATACCTGACTCACGACCTGTGCCTGCTTTCTGATGTTATCGATGGCCATGTCTTTGAGAGCTTCTAACTGATTCATGCTCAGCTCTGCATCATCAACACGTTCTGCCAATTTTGTTTCCTCGTGAAGAACCTACTTAAGGGCAGAATGATACATTTCACAACCAAAATTGCACTAATAATTTTCTTTTATTGAGTTAAATATTCAACAAATGACTAGCGGTAGAATCACCATCATCTATTTCTGGCAGGCTGACTATGGCTACATCAATCACTACAACCCAAAGCACCCGGCAATATCCTCTGTCGCGGTATGACGACCGCAACATAGCCGATCCAATACTCAGGGCAGAGCTACGCAAAGAGGTGATGCTTATGTGTGAATCGAACGACAAGAATCTGACGATTTATTACGTTCTTCCCGATGAGCAATACCGCCCGGATTTGCTGGCTTACCGTATGTGGGGCATAGCAGAGCTACGCTGGGTAGTGACGCTCGCCGCTGGGCTTGAGGATGAATCTCAGGGCATGACTGTTGGCAAAAAATTAAAACTCCCACCTGCCACCTGGGTCCGCGAAATGATTCGCCATTTCCAATATGACGGCCAGGTAATAGGGACATTATCCATTGCGTAAGGGAATTGAATGCCAACTGAATATGCTCGCGACAACCTTGGTCGCTATCAGACCGATGGATTAAGTGCAAAAGACTTTAACAAGGTCTTCGATCTTATCCGTAAACAGCAGCGTCAGAGTCGGCGAAACGCGCGGCGTACACTCACCCCAAGGATTATGGGGATGCGTAACCGCGAACTTGAGGCATTCCTCAGCCTTGGGAAAAAGAAAGATGGCACCTACTTTACGCCCGAAGATATACGCAGTTTCAACACCTCAAGGCAGGCTCATAAAACCAAATTCAAGAGCACGGTACCCGGCATTACCTATGCTCAGCTGGTGGCGCAGTCCACCAGCATTGATATAAAACGCGCTAACAACAAAGTTTCTGATGGCACAGGGATCAAAGCCGCGACATTCCTCGGGCTAAAACACAACCTTGCATTGATATCTGTTAATGCCTCGGATGAGTCGATCCACCAGCATCACCGTGTCAGAATTCGATTTGAGGAATGGGATAAAGCCGTTGAGGAAATTGCTGAAGACGGTGCGAAAAAAGCCCGAATCGCTGCCGATCTCTGCAAGGGCCGGGTATCTTTCGACTGTGATTGTGGACGCCATCAATACTGGTATCGTTATATGGCCACGGCTGGTAACTATGCTGTCGCGCCGCCAAAAGAGTATGCATTCCCCAAAATCCGCAACCCTGATCTGACTGGTGTGGCTTGCAAACATGTTTTGCACGCTATGACGCGTTTTCAGTCTCCCACATGGCACAAGGCCATCATTATTGCCCTGGAAAAAGCAGCTGAACAGGTGGCCTTCGGCGATGACAAGCGGAAGACAACAACCTATTTCAAAGGCGAACTGGCTAAATCGCTCGCGCTCAACCGGACAACAACGACGGATCAGGCTAAAGCGGCGCGTGAGTATGAGTTATATCTGAAATCTCAGGATGCATTAGGCAAAAAACTACGCGCCAAAGATAGCGCCACGGACAACGTTCGCCGGTTGTTAAAAAAAGCTCGCACCACGGCAAACAGGAAGAATGCCGAACTAAAAGCCTCGCGGGTGAGGGAAGCCCAGGCTCGCGCTGAAGCCAACGCTCTCAAAAAAGCCCTGCAAACGCAGGCGAACAACCTCATAAAGTTTTTCATGAGTCAGGGAATGGACAAGGCCGCTGCCACCGCGCAGGCGCGAAACATTCTTGAGACACAAATTAACGAAGCCCGTAAACGGAAAGGATAATCGATGGCTGGTTTCTTTGATGACATGTTTGAGGACACAGAACCATCACAACAAGTGACTGGTGATAACCTCCCGGACACCGAATCGGATCCGGATATTCCAGGCGAAGGTTCTGAACTGATTGAAGAGGAAGATATTGATGCTGAAATCGAAACCGATGGTGTTAACGTTGGTAATATTGTTGATCCTGTGGAGGACAATCACCTTCCCAATCTGGATCACGGCCTGCTTAGTGATTCTGGTGTGCGCCACCGTTATCAAGGTCATGCAGTTTTTAATAACCTTGTGCGGATGGACTGGCTCAAAGCAATCAAGCTAGACCCTGACTCATTCGATGCAGTTCTGTATCGCGCAATACCTTACAGAGACAAAAATGCACCTGAAACGGCATCGGAAATAATAGAACCGAACCAACGCATATATGACTATCAGGATCCAGAACTGATAACGACCCTCGACTGCCCGGATGAGATGGACGCCTTCTACGCGCTATACGACGGCAGTGATAATACAGGGATTAGCGACAGTGCTTTAATCCTTCGGTTAGCCGCCGTTAATGTGCCAGTGGGTTCTATGCTCGAATGGCTGGAACAGCTGTCAGACGGCACAACCATTCGCCGCTTCTGGTACATCCATAAAATATTCAATTACGGCACTGCCAGGGTAGGCAGTTTGTTTTATTGCGTGCCTTCACGCGCCTTTGAAGGGAATTTCATCGGTGATTCTGAATAATCAGGAATGGCTACTGGCCATCTTTAAGAAAAAAGGTCTTACTCCAACCGGTAAGCTGGAATTTGCCACTATTGATGGCATTGATTCGGCGCTCGCACAGGCTTTAAACGAAGCGTTCGACTCACAAGTTGTCAGCTTTAATGATCGCACTAACCAGTCATTCAGGGAGTTCCTGAAACGCACCCCAAGAGATCGCATAACGCTCGGCACTTTTAGTGATGTGAAGGAGTGGTTGTCATCATTTGAAGCCGATCGCGCCGGGCGTAAAGATACAGCCTCTTCTGTTCCGGTAAATAAGCTGGCAATGCCGCTTGTGAATCTGTCTCGTTCTCCCGCGTTTTCAGTTTATGAAGGTGAACTGTGCCGGGATAATTACGATGAAGGGCATGTCACCAATGAAAATGATGAGATTGAAGCCCTGGTATCGACTATCCCTTTCTCACTGGAATATTCGCTATGGATCGCCAGTGACGAGAAGGAATCTCTTGGGATGGTTACAACTGCATTAGCATTCTGGCTACGAATGTATGCCAGCCTCGGGCAGGCATCTTTCACTCACATTGCCAATGTCGGCGGTTATGAGATACCGGTTACCTGTTACATCGAAGGGCAAAAATCAATCGCATTTCAGGATCTGACCACCGGCACCGCCGATAACAGGCTGTTCGCGGTTGGATTGAACCTCACCGTTGTGGCGGAGCTTCCTATCCTGGCTTATATGCAGCAAACCACCGGCACCATAACGGTAAAAGCGAAAATTCTGGAGGAATGAGATGGCCACAAAGACCACCACAGCCCCGGAAACTGATTCAAAGCGCACTCAGCTATTCCTGCAATCTGTTTCAATTGGGCAGAACGAAATCCCTCGCGAAATGATCGTAGGATGTACCTATGTCGAACCTGGGGAGCTATCTGGTCCCCAGCTTATGCTCATGGTCAGGGATTCAACGGCTTACGTGGTCAATAAGCTGGGGGTGAAATTTGGGACAATACTGACAGTTTCACTTGGTGATCCGGAAGGTCATGGCGGCATCCTGTTCTCGGAAGAGTTCTTCGTTCTTAAAGCGCCGCGCAAGGACGATACCGTACTGATTTACGCGTTTAGCAACCCGGTGCGGTTATTGAAAGTTCCGTCCACCAGCGCACAGTATTTTGTTGATAAGCCCCCATCAGCCGTAGTTTCCACTCTTGCCCCTGGTCTGAAGGTAAGTGCTGATTCATTCAGAAAGACATCCACATACCACCTAAATGTTGGAGAAAAACCGACCAAGGTATTGCAGGAGATAGCCCGGGATACCGGTTCTATGTGCTGGGCATCCCGGGGGACGATCAATTTTAAAAGTATGGAAAAAATGGCAAACGCCGCTCCATCGCTTACTTATGAGTCCGCCAATCCCAACACATCCGGATTTACAATTAGTCAGTTCAACATCCTGAATGCCGATTATGAATACCAGCGCCGACACAATTACAGAATGGCCAGTTATGACATGACCAAAGGCGTGGTTTACTCAGGTAACCAGGAAGACCCTATTAAATTTACGAGCAATCCCGATCCTACCGCGCTGGCGAACTACAACAAATTCATTCTCCCCCGCCTCGATATGCTGGTGGAAGGAAATGCCGCGCTAACTCCGGGTACGACGCTGAAAATTGTCGTGCATAACACGGCAGGTGACGGAGAACTCGATGAATCTATCCCTGACAAAATGATAGTGATGTCCGTGACTCATTTCGAAGACCGCTTTCGTTTTGTCAGCCGTGCACAGTTAGGAGTGGTGAATGGGTAGTTTGACAGGGAAGTATCGGGCTGTAGTGGTAAGCGTCGATGACCCTAAAGGTCTGATGCGTACACAAATACGCGTTGTCGGCATGATGGATGGGTTACCAGATGCCTCATTGCCGTGGGCAGAAGCTATATTGTCCAATGCAAACACGTTTTCACCATTTCTGCCCGGCGATAAAGTATGGGTAGAGTTCCCCTACAATGGGGATTCACGATGGCCATTAATAATCGGTTATGCACAGGATGCATCCGGTGGCGCTCCCAATGTGCCGCCTGAAGCGTCAGGACAAGGTGAAGGATATGTACCGCCTGAAGTCGAAGGTGCACCAGCACAACCATCAACCAGCGCCAAAAAAGACTTTATTTCGTCGCGGAACGGACTAATGGAGGTCCGGACGGCGGGCGGAGCCTGGGCCGTTACGCACTTGAAAAGTGGAACAACAATAGGATTCAACGAGGCCGGGGAGTTGTATGCCATTTCTCAAGGTCCGGCATTCATCTCTTCCGCAGGAAATCTCGATATAAAGTCAGGCGCGGATGTCGCCCTGAAGGCGGGGGGAAGTATGGCGATAGAGGCCAGCGGGAATCTATCCATAAAAGCCGCTCAAGTCTCTGTTGATAAGGCTTAAGAAAAGCCCGGCGATCGGGCTTTACTGTTACCACGGGTACAATGTTTTTATCCGTTACCGCACGACGGTTTCTGCGTGATAAACGTCCCAAGCATCTTTTCCGCGATTGCCGACCAGGTGTGACACTGGACCTTTTCAGCATTTTTCACGCGATCAACGCGAGCAATAACCTCATCCCAATCAATCCGCGACTTGATAACCATATGGTTCACCAAAGCCAGGCGATCTGGCGGAAGGCAATCGGGCGGCGTTAATATCAACGCCCCACACATTGCCGCCTCAAGAACAGTTAATCCAAGGCTTTCGGGATGCGTAACGATAAAAACGTCACTCTTACGCAATTCAGCTGCAAATTCGGTTGCTGGTACCGGCGTCCGTCTGTATGGAGTTACCGAAATATTCCCCGGATCAATGGTAACCAATCCGTCATCGGTCAACGTTCTGGCCTCATACGGAACAGTCAGACGCTGAAGGTTCATAAGGATACTTAAGGAGTGATCAAACCCACTAACATCAAATGCAGCGTGGTCTACAAAAATACGCAGAACATCGTCTGTTTTGGTTTCCAGATGGAACAGCTCCTGATTCGCTGCCCATCCAACATGTTTGTTAAAGCGATTATGACGCTCTAACCTGCCGGGATTATCCAGGTACCGCCAGGTATCATCGCGGACAGTAAAAGTAATATCAACTGGTGCCGAATCCAGCATAGAACCGTCGTATACCTGAGCTACCCATCCAGTGAATCGACGACGCAGTTGCACACCTATTTCCCTGGGCACCGTAGTAAAATACCGCAATCCTGGCGCTAAAATGGCTTTCGCAGAACACGAGAGCGCAGCGGTCAACACAGCTTCAACATAATCCTCCGGGCTTTCGACGCCAGGGGAATATGGACGATGGTATTGCAATGTTACCCCTGCCTCACTAAAGGCGCAGGCCAGGTTATAAGCCCACATTTCCGTATATGTTTTCACATCACTGATGGCTTCAAATTTTCGCCCAATGATCAGGATGTTCATCGGCTTTTCCTCGTTCCATTGCATTAATAATCCTCTTGCCAGTCAGCACCAGCATAGTTATCAAATCGTGAATACTGGCCGTTAAAAGCCAATCTCACCGTGCCAATTGGGCCATTTCGTTGCTTACCAATAATCACCTCGGCAATGCCCTTCATTTCGCTATCCGGGTGATAAACCTCGTCGCGATACAGAAACATGATCAGGTCTGCGTCCTGTTCAATTGCTCCTGATTCGCGCAAATCTGAATTTACCGGTCGTTTGTCCGCACGCTGTTCAAGCGATCGATTAAGTTGTGACAATGCCACCACCGGTACTTGTAATTCCTTCGCTAACGCCTTCAGTGAGCGAGAAATCTCGGCAATTTCCAGCGTTCGGTTATCTTGCAGCTCGGGGACACGCATAAGTTGCAGGTAGTCGATCATAATCATGCTCAATCCACCATTTTCTTTATAAACACGACGAGCGCGGGAACGTAGCTCTGTAGGCGTCAGGGCGCTTGAGTCATCAATAAAAATATTCTGCTTGTCCAACAGAATCCCCATTGCGCCAGAAACACGCGCCCAATCCTCGTCGTTAAGTTGCCCCGTTCTAATACGAGTCTGATCAACGCGTGCAAGAGAGGCCAGTGAGCGCATCACCAGCTGGTGGCTCGGCATCTCAAGGCTAAAAACCAATACGGGCTTATCGCTACGGACTGCGGCATTTTCGACAAGATTCATCGCAAATGTGGTCTTCCCCATAGACGGGCGGGCGGCGACAATAATGAGATCGGACGGCTGAAGCCCAGCCGTCTTCTTATTGAGATCGGTAAACCCGGTATCAATCCCCGTTACACCATCATGCGGTCGCTGAAACAACTCTTCGATGCGAGATACCGTCGCATCAAGAACGCTGGCGATGTCTTTTGGTCCACTCCCGCTCTTTTGTCGTTTTTCAGCTATTTCAAAAACGCGGCGCTCGGCCATATCCAGCAATTCATTGCTGCCCCGGCCATCCTGCGCATATCCAGCTTCGGCTATTTCATTTGCGACGGAAATCATTTCGCGAACAACCGCGCGTTCACGAACGATATCCGCATAAGCACAAATATTTGCCGCGCTGGGCGTGTTCTTTGACATCTCCGCAAGGTACGCAAAACCACCTGCACGTTCTAATTTACCGTTCTGTTCAAGTGCTTCAGCAAGCGTTATCAAATCAATCGGTTTGCCATGACTTAATAACCTCTCCATCTCACTGAAAATTTCACGATGAGCACTGGTATAAAAATCATCAGCGACTACACGATCTGCAACTTCATCCCAGCGGTAGTTATCAAGCATTAAGCCACCAAGTACAGCTTGTTCTGCACTAAGTGAATTTGGCATGGATTCAAGAGGGGATGCAGACATTAGCACTCCTCCAAGGCGTGCTGAATGTCAGATATAATCGGCATACTCAAATCACTCCTAACGATATGAGTCATCACCAGAAAATCAGGATTAATTCGCCGGACTCTTCCCGGCTGTCACACCGAATCGCCAGGATGGTGAATCCGCAGTCCGACGCTATGAACGGGGCTTGCACATTCCGGCTACCTGGTTCGTTGCCTGAGCTAGGGGCAAGGTTCCCCCTTTAACGTCACCAGACCGCTAACGACGCATGTGCCAGACGCCGTGTTACAACCAAATGTGGTGGCCCCTACCGGACTTGAACCGGTGACCGTGCGATTATGAGTCGCCAGCTCTAACCACTGAGCTAAAGGGCCGGATTACTGTTTACTAAGTGCTTCAATGGCGCTAACAATGCCGCCTACAACTATGGCAACAATGATAATGAGAACAATTGGATACTTGTCAGCAAAATCCCAGAAGCCCATCACTGATCCTTCGAAGCTGTTTTAAATATCGGCCATACCAATGTTACAGCTACTGCTACCAACGCACCGTCGGATAAAACCGACAGGACTGTGCTGGTGAAATCCACCAGCACAGATAGCACGAGAAAAACCAAAGCCAGAATTAGACGTGCTTTTATAACCATCAGATATACTGTTCCAGTGGCAATTGAAGAGCCTGGGCAATTTTCTTCAATTGCTCCTGCTCTTCTGCCCCAATGCCATCCTGGTCAGCAATATCAATGCATAGGCACAGAACATCTACCGCATCATTAGTCCCGGACACATCAGCCAGCTCACGTAAAGCCTGGGCATTAGCTCGGCGCGGCGAGGCTTCATATTGAGCGCGAATATTGGCGCTCATCTGGGCAATTTCACCGGAGAACGGCGCAAAGGCAGGAAGTGCTGCAATGGTTTTTTCCAATACTGCAATTTCTTTCGCATCGCAGGTGCCGTCAGAGTATGCAATGGAATATGCGCCCCAGACGGTCGCTTCCACCGCATCACGGTTTTCCATCTTCTTGACTCCGCCAGCCGCTTTGCGGAATTTCTTTTTGAGAATGCCGAGCATTTATTAACCTCATTACTGGTTGGGAAATAAGGTTGCGGTGCCGGGTGCCTCCCGGTGTCCTTTGGCTGGTTATCTACCGTGGACGGGGAAACAAGGAGAAATGAATGGACTGATATAACCATTTCCCCGCGTGCGCTTAGCCGCATTCACCGCAACGGAAAGAGCATTCTTGGTGGACCTGTAGATTGGGATATGAACCCGTTACAGGAGAATGCTCTTACCTGTTGCGTACTCCGTTTCATGGAGCTAACGGCGGGTGATCAGACCGCACCAGACTGGACTTATTTCAGCGTTATGCTCATGCCAGAGAATCAAACTGTGATGGTCGGTGCTGAACTCCGACACAGGGTTGTAGCAAGCCCCGCAAAGCGCGCACTACTGTAGTTGCGGCACATCAGCCTGTGCATTCACCACAATGTTGAGAACACTGGTTGTCACGCTGCAACGCAACATTTATTCGTAGATTGGGATATGACCCCGTTACGCCAGTGTTCTCAACGTTGTAGTGCCGGTTACGGTTCCGGCCAGGCCTCTTCCTCAACGGGGTGTTCTCCATACGGACTACCGTTTATTGGTCGTTCCTGCGGTTTATGTTGTGAAGCCAGATGCTTATCTTCTGGTTGCTTCTAAGAGCTGCACTTCATCACAACGGTAAGGGTACTTCGTAGGGATTCGAACCCTCTGCCAAGCACAGCGATCTCCGACGTCGCAAAATACCCTTACCTGTTGTGTTGGTGCCGGTTAACGGACTCGAACCGCTGACATCCTGCTTACAAGGCAGGCGTTCTACCAACTGAGCTAAACCGGCATTGGCGATGGAGGATGGATTTGAACCATCGACCCGTTGATTAACAGTCAACCGCTCTAACCGCTGAGCTACACCATCACTTGCCGGGTACGTCTCCGGCGAGGGCTTCCACCTCCGTATGCTTTTCGGCGCCCGCGCCCTGGCTGAAATTCGGTAACAGGGGATGCATAACCCTGGCTTCCAGCGTGATTAGCGCCTTCAGCATGACGGGATATACCCGTTACAAGAAATTATCCCAGGATGCCATTAAGCAATGGCTGTTACGCTGAATGAAAAAGGACGTAACAGGTAAGGACGCTGACCAAAGAGATGGCCCCTTCTCGCTCATCTGGTTAATCGAACCAGCGCCCTTGCCTGTTATGCCTCCCCGTTCCCTAATACACAGACGGGGACACTCTGCGGTCGATTTTTTGACGGGGGACGACTCATACCCCGTGGCGTCAGGCTTCTTAGGCCGCTACCATCATCAGATCATCGTTTGCATTTACTTTAATGGTCAGTTTATAAACCGCCGCAAAGTCGCTAACCATGACGAAAACCCTGAAAAAACGCCCACCCGAAGATGGGCAAACTGGATGAACAGATCGTTAGGCATTTCGGTGTCGCCACTTAGGTGCATGGTCAACCTGGCAACTCGGTGGCCATGTGGGCGGAGTAACCCAGCCATGCTTACCGCCGCGCCTATCGCGGGTAATAACTCAATCCGCTTTATAAATCCCGTTTCATTGAAACAATATTACTCTAATAAATTTATTAGAGCAATACACCAATAACATCACAAGCAACACCTCGTGTGTCCCCTTTGCAAGACACAGAACGTCTGGCAAAAAGAGATTCCACTCTGAAGCCGCTGTCCTGATAAAGCTCTCTGATGTTTGGCGCGCCACTGTTAGTAATGAGAACCTTTGCACCTCTGCGATGAGCATCCGTCAACAGAGACACCAGGCGTTTTTGCTCTTCAAACTTAAAGTCATGACCGGAATAGTTCGTGAACCCCTCAGTATTGGGAAGCGGTTCATACGGCGGATCGCAAAAAATGACATCTCCTTCTCCGGCAGCTTCAATCACTCCAGCAAAATCACCACATACAAACTCAGATCGCCCTTCCGCACCAAGAAAGGCTTCCATCTCCTGTAGTGGAAAATACGGAGTTTTATACTTCCCATAACCGACATTGAACTCACCGGCCTGGTTGTAACGCGTCAATCCGTTAAAACAATGTCGGTTCAGGAACAAAAACGCCGCTGCGCGATGTAAATCATCATAGACTTGTTTGTTAAACGCATTCCGTACTGCCAGGTATCCTTCCTGTGTGTTGTAGTCCTGGAAAAACCGATGTGCCAGTGTGATAAGTGAATGCGCCTCGCGTTGTAGAGTCTTGTAAAAGTTAATCAGGTCAGCATTCACATCATTTAGCAGATTTTCCTGGTATCCGGCATTCATGAAGACAGCTCCGCCACCAACGAAAGGTTCAATCAGGCGCTTCCCTTCTGGCAAATAGCGAAAGATTTGTTCCAGAACACCAAATTTTCCACCAGCCCATTTGAATATGGATCGTTCGAATTCTACCGCTGGTTTAACTTTTCGCTCTTTTGTTTCGCTCCCTTCTTTTTGCCGACATGCAGCCTTAGTAATCCGATCGCCAATCCAGCGCATTACTGGTATCGCCATACTATTGCCGATCGCTTTGTAACGCGGTCCGTCAGCAGCGAGCATCGCGGCCTCTTCTTCGCTTAAATCAGGATAGTGATTGCGAAGGTATGTCAGTTCATCAGAAGTGACTTTTTTACGCTTTCCTGTAGGGATCAGCGTATGCCCGTCAGGAAAACCTTGTAGGCGTTCACATTCGATAGGTGTAAGCCTGCGCACGTTAATCACATGAGGTGCAAATAATGCATAGGCGACGCCATGTTTATCTGTCGTCGTAAGACATGGGGATAAATTCAACATTGGTTCAGTTGCATTGCCGCCATTTTCAGGCGACCGCCCAATCCAGTTACCAGGTATCCCATA
>ERZ507070.749-NODE-749-length-12067-cov-4.7321_pt1 | contig 12067 bp, 8 predicted proteins | sample MGYA00512865_ERZ507070 | MGnify/ENA metagenome assembly ERZ507070
CCGGTTTTTCCAGTATCCCGGCTGTAGAATATGCCGCTGAACTGATGCCGGATATCGAGACGGTTACCACACTTCACACAGGAATAATGGAGTCGGATACGGAGGAATCTTATTATATAGAAGAAAAAAATCAGGCTCCGTTTATGGCTGAAGGGCAGTGTGGTGCTGACCCGGAAGAGATGCTGTATAATGTGGAAGAGACTGAAACCCGGAGTGATTTTCTGGAAGATATCCAGGGAGAGACGATCTGCTACCGGGCCGATACATCAGGTTCCTTTGTCTCCAGACCGGAAAGCGGATCGTACCAGAAGCTTGAAAAAATGGAAAATTCAGAGCGTTTAGCCGAAGAAATGAGGATGAATGAACCAGAGCTGAGCGCGCCGGAGTCAATAAAATCAGGAGTATATGCGCCAGAACCTCGGGAAGCAGAGATGTCAGTACCGGAAAATGGTCCGGAAAATGAGCCGGAACGTATATCGGGATATGCATCACAGCACGCATCGGAATATGCGCAGCAAGCCCCAGACATGTATGGCAGCCAGGACACATATGAAACGTCCGGCGCCCATTCAGCAAGCGATATATATGGCATTCCAGGCACATATGCCATGGAGAATACACAAAATTCTGTTATCTCCGGCACAATGACCGGTACGCAGAATATTTCCAGTTCCCATACAGAGGAATCCATGCAGGAAATATCAGAAACGTATTCGACAGACGGAATTGATGACATTTCGGAAATGACCTCAAAAGACGCTGTTCAAAGCTCTTCAGAAACCGCCGCGCCAAAAGGAATGCGCGGATATCCGGTTAATCGTCCGGTAGAAAGTATGTGGTACAGTTCTGACATACGCCCGGCGGGAGACACACATGATTCTCTCAAAATGAGCGCCTCAGAAAATTACGCAGCGAAATCTCGTATGGCGGAACCTATACAGGAATCCGGAGAGCCCGAAGAACCGGCCGCAGTAAGAGGTGAAAATCCGGATAGATATGCATCAAAATCAGCAGCGTTCTCATCATCAAAACCATCGCCGTTAACAACATCAAAACCAGCGCCGGAAATAATACCGGAAAATGCAGAATCCCACAGAACGGATGAAGTATCGGGAGCCGCGCTGGCACATACGGTGGATGAAGAACCCAAGGCACCGGAGCCCCAAAAGGCTCAGAAACCTCAGTCTGTTCCGGGCAATCCAATGGAACTGGAACGGTTGTTAAAGACTGAGGAAGAGGATGAAGATTCCAGCGAACGGGTATGGGAGAATTTGAGACGGGATCACACAAAAATCCTGGATTTTGATTATGAAAAGGGCTGTGAAATCCTGACTATTAAGCCACAGGATATCGGCCTTCTGCCCAGAGAGATATGGGTATACGGAAATAACAGTTTCCTGCTTCATGGATATTATAATTACCGCTATTTAATTTTGGCAAAATTGTTTAACTCGGAGGGGACTCCACGCTATCTGCTGGGGGTCCCGGGGCATTATTACAGTAATGAGCGGTATATGGCATCGATGTTTGGTTTCCCCAATTTTGTTCTGTCAAAGAATCAGCCAATAGAAGACGGACGTTTCGGATACTGGTATACCGATGTCAAGATTGGAAGCTGATACCGTCAGCCATCTGTCAATAATCGATTCCGCGCAGAGAAACGCCAGCCATATATGGATGGAGAATTTCTGCAAAAGCCAGAAGCTCTTCCTTGGTACACGAACTGAAGCCGGAACAAAGGACTTCACCGGAGTCCACATAGTTTTGGAGGTAGTAGTGCCGGCAACCCTCAAGCCACCGTCCGATATCCAGAAAATCCTGGCTGTCATGAAGTTCCTTCACGACGGTGGTGCGGAACTCATACGGGATGGAGCCATTTATCAGAAATGCCGCACTTTCCTCTATTTTTTCCATCTGAATGCCGGGAATGCCTGCCACGCGCGGGTAATTTTCCCGGCCGGCCTTGATATCCATTGCGATATAATCGAGAAGCCCTTTCCCGGCGAGATCCTTTAAGACGGCGGGCTTATAGCCGTTGGTATCCAGTTTGATTAAGTAACCCATCTGCCTGATCCTGCGGATAAAATCTTCCAGATCGTCGGAGAGTGTTGGCTCTCCGCCCGTGATGCAGACCCCCTCTAAGACAGATGTGCGCCGCTTCAGGAAGGTGAAGAGAGAAGCCTCACTCATGGCTTCTTCGGCATCATTTCCCAGGAGTCCGCTGTTGTGGCAGAAAGGGCAGCGGAAGTTGCAGCCGCCTAAAAATATGGTGGCAGCGACATGGCCGGGGAAATCCAGGAGAGTTGTTTTTTGCAGACCGCAAATTTTCATAATTTTCGCTTCCTTATTTTCATGGTGTATTTTTCGTGATATACTAAAATGCATTGGTTATCAGTGCACTTAAAAGTAAGTATATCATAAACACTAAGTTCGTGAAAGACCTCCCGGTGTGTTTGAAAGAACCTGGCAAGTGTTCATTGTATACCATATTTTTGAAATGAGTGAAAAGAGGGACCGGCATGAATGCTGATGAAAAATATATGCGTGCTGCTATAGGACAGGCCCGGAAAGCGGGGGCTATCGGGGAAGTACCCATCGGATGCGTCATCGTCTATGAGGACAAGATTATTGCGAGGGGATATAACAGGAGAACGATTGATAAGAATGTTCTGTCTCACGCGGAGATCATTGCCATAAAAAAAGCATGTAAGAAGATGGGGGACTGGAGGCTGGAAGGCTGTACCATGTATGTGACCCTGGAACCATGTCCCATGTGCGCCGGGGCAATCGTCCAGGCCAGAATACCCAAAGTCGTAATCGGCTGCATGAACCCGAAGGCCGGGTGTGCCGGATCTGTGCTCGATTTGCTTCATGAGGACGGTTTTAACCATCAGGTTGAGATGGAGAACGGCGTTTTGGAGGAAGAATGTTCACGGCTTATGAAGGATTTTTTTAAGGCTCTCAGGGAAAAGAAAGCAGCCATAAAAAAACAAAAACAGGAAGAGACGACTCCTTGACAAATAGCCGGATTCCATGTATACTAAATTGGCTATACATGAAAAGATGTATACGTGTGCGTTAATATATGTATATATATGGAAAGTTCGCATACAGACCAACACATGTCATAAAGTTTCCGTGCAGCCGGGGAGATAGCGGTGCCCTGTACCTGCAATCCGCTCTAGCAGGGGTGATGTCTCACCTCGGATCGTCTATTGCAGGGCTGCCCCTGATAAGTGGCGATGACGTTTGGGTCTTACGCAACAGGAATTCATGAACCGTGTCAGGGCAGGAATGCAGCAGCACTAAGTGGAACCTCCTGTGTGCCGTGAGGCAGCCTGGACTGAGTTAACTGTCAGGGTAACGCCTGTGGTAACGATACAAAGTGAGACGCACGGATTAAAAATATAAATAAAATACAGCGAATAGAAGACAATAAGACACCGGGGAAGCAAAATCCGGTGTCTTTCTATATGTACAATCATTACCATTTAACTGGTAATTTTCTTACATTTCCCGATAGAACAAAGTTTTCCCTTGCCCCACCCTTCCCTTTGTATTATAATTATGTACAAAATGGGTATATAGTATCTATTTTCCTAAACATGAATCTAAGAAGGGGTGTGCTTTGATGATGAGAGTTGGAATGCTTACAAGCGGCGGCGACTGCCAGAGCTTAAACGCGACAATGCGCGGTGTGGCAAAGGCGCTGTACAGAATGTATGACGATGTGGAGATAATTGGTTTTGAAGACGGATACAAGGGCCTGATTTATGCTGATTACCGTGTTATGCAGCAGTCAGAGTTTTCAGGGATTCTGACGGAAGGCGGGACAATCCTTGGCACCTCTCGACAGCCGTTCAAACTGATGCGTACACCGGATGAGAACGGACTCGACAAGGTAGAAGCGATGAAGCACACCTATAAAAAGCTGAAACTGGAATGTCTCGTTGTTCTGGGAGGAAACGGCAGTCAGAAGACGGCAAATCTTCTTCGTGAGGAAGGGCTGAATATCATTCATCTGCCGAAGACAATTGATAACGATTTATACGGAACCGATGTGACCTTTGGTTTTCAGAGCGCCATCAATGTGGCGACCAACGCTATTGACTGCATCCACACCACGGCGGCATCTCACGGCCGTGTATTTATTGTGGAGGTCATGGGCCATAAAGTAGGCTGGCTTACCCTGTATGCAGGAATTGCAGGGGGAGCGGACATTATTTTACTTCCCGAGATCCCTTATGATCTGGATATTGTCGTGGAAGCGTTAAAGAGCAGGACGAAGAGGGGAAAACGTTTCTCTATCCTGGCAGTGGCGGAAGGTGCCATTTCCAAGGAGGACGCCGCTCTTACCAAGAAAGAATTGAAAGAAAAGAAGAAAAACGGAGTGATCTATCCGTCGGTCGCTTATGAGATCGGCGCTCAGATTACAGAACGCACGGGACAGGAAGTCCGTGTGACTGTTCCCGGCCATATGCAGAGAGGCGGCGAACCATGTCCATACGACAGGGTTCTTTCGACACGTCTGGGCGCGGAGGCCGCGTATCTGATTAAGAATAAGGAATACGGCAATATGGTGGCAGTGATCAACGATGAGATCGTGAAGGTGCCGCTGGAAGAAGTTGCCGGTAAATTAAAGACGGTCGATCCTGAGAGTTCTATCATTAAGGAAGCCAAGATGATAGGCATCAGCTTCGGCGATGAGTAAGGAGCCATAGAGCATGTCGTATACGGCATTATACCGGAAATGGCGTCCTGCGTCCTTTGCGGATGTCAGAGGCCAGGACCATGTAGTACAGACTTTGAAAAACCAGATAGTATCCGACCGTATCGGACATGCGTATCTGTTCTGCGGTACCAGAGGTACCGGTAAGACCAGTATTGCAAAGATATTTGCGAAAGCGGTTAACTGTGAGAATCCGGTGGACGGCAGTCCCTGCGGAGAGTGCCAGACGTGTAAGAATATCGCGGCTGGCTCCTCCTTAAACGTAGTGGAGATCGACGCCGCTTCCAACAACGGCGTCGAGAATATCCGTGAGATCAGGGACGAGGTCCAGTATCCCCCTACGGAAGGAAAATACCGGGTTTATATTATTGATGAGGTTCATATGCTTTCTACAGGAGCCTTCAACGCCCTCTTAAAGACGCTGGAGGAACCTCCGTCTTATGTCATCTTTATTCTGGCGACCACCGAAGTGCAGAAAATACCGGTCACGGTCATGTCACGGTGTCAGCGGTATGATTTTAAGCGGATTACGGTTGATACCATTGTGTCTCATTTGCAGAAGCTGACCGAAGCTGAGCATATTTCAGTGGAGGACAAGGCGCTGGCCTATATTGCCAAAGCGGCGGATGGGGCCATGCGTGATGCGCTGAGCCTTCTGGATCAGTGCGTGGCCTTCCATTATGGAGAGATTCTGACATATGACAATGTGCTGGATGTCCTCGGCGCCGTAGATATTACGGTATTCAGCCAGTTATTTCGCGCTGTCGTGGAGAACCGGACGAAGGACTGTATTAAGAGTCTGGAGGAGATGGTAATCCAGGGACGCGAGCTGGGGCAGTTTGTAACAGACTTTATCTGGTATCTCAGAAACCTTCTCATTGTAAAGTCTGTGGATGACGCGGAAAATATGCTGGATATGTCAGCGGAGAATATGAATCTTCTGATGGAAGAAGCCGGCCTGGTCGATGGAGAGACGCTTTTGCGGTTTATCAGGGTGTTCTCCGATCTCTCGAACCAGCTTCGCTACGCATCCCAGAAGCGGGTGCTGATCGAGGTGGCTCTCATTAAACTGACCCGCCCCGAGATGGAAGAAAATCTGGATTCCGTCATTCAGCGAATTGGCAACATTGAAAAACAGCTGGAAGAAGGCGTCTTTGTAACTGGCGCCATACCTTCAGGTGGTATCGGTATGGATTCCGTACCGGCCGGAGACAATGGAAGAACGGGCGGAAACGGCGCCCCGTCAGAACCGGTGACACCTGCGGAACGCGTTGCGCTCCCCAAGGGGCAGTTGGAAGACTTAAATCTGGTCCGCAACGAGTGGGGAAAGATTGTAAAAGACCTGGGAGGTCCGATCCGGGCCAGTTTCCGGGATACGGTGGTAGAACCGGCGGGAGAAAGCTGTCTCTGTGTTGTGTTCACAGACCAGAGCAATTTTATTATTGGCAGCCGTCCGACGACTCTGGGAGACATCGAACGGTATGTGGAAGAACATTATCAGAAATCAATTTATTTTAAGGCAAGACTGCGGGGCGGCGGAGAACGCCTCGATACCATTTACGTCAGTGACGAAGAATTAAAAGAAAACATTCACATGGATATTATAATAGAAGATTAACAGGAGGACATACACCATGGCAAAGCGTGGCGGTTTTTCAGGCGGAATGCCTGGCAATATGAATAATTTAATGAAGCAGGCTCAGAAAATGCAGCGTCAGATGGAAGAGACGACGAAGGAGCTGGAGACAAAAGAGTATACGGCGACAGCGGGCGGCGGAGCAGTATCCGTTACCGTTTCCGGAAAGAAGGAAGTGACTGCGGTGAAGCTTACTGAAGAAGTGGTGGATCCGGATGATATTGAGATGCTGGAAGACCTGATTGTGGCTGCGACCAACGAGGCGTTCCGCCAGATGGAGGAAGAGAGCAGTGCGGCCATGTCCAAGCTGACCGGCGGCCTCGGCGGTATGGGCGGAGGCTTTCCTTTCTAATCATGGATTATTACAGCAGTCAGATAACGAAATTAATAGAAGAGCTATCCAAGCTTCCCGGAATAGGAAGCAAATCCGCACAGCGTCTGGCATTTCACATTATCAATATGCCGGAGGAATCAGTAACGAGCCTCGCCTCATCCATTACTGAGGCGAAGCATAATGTCCATTACTGCAAGGAGTGTTTCACTCTAACAGACCAGGAGCTGTGCCCGATCTGCAAAAGTGACAAACGCAACCATAAAGTCATCATGGTTGTTGAGGATACAAGGGATTTGGCGGCTTACGAAAAAACGGGGAAGTATGACGGTGTTTACCATGTGCTTCATGGAGCGATCTCTCCCATGCTGGGAATCGGCCCGAATGATATCAAACTGAAGGAGCTGATGCAGCGGCTTCAGGGTGATGTGGAAGAAGTTATCATCGCTACCAATTCCAGTCTCGAAGGGGAAACTACGGCGATGTATTTAAGCAAGCTGATAAAGCCTACAGGCGTGCGGGTAACCCGTATTGCCAGTGGCGTGCCCGTCGGCGGAGATCTGGAATACATAGATGAAGTGACATTGTTACGGGCCCTGGAAGGCCGGGTCGAACTGTAACTCATTAACCTTGTTAGGAGATGCAAAAGAATGGATAAGTACGAGTTTAATATTAAAGTTGAACAGATAAAGAAGCTTGTCGGCAAGAGTGATTATGAGACGGCCATGAAGATTGCCGATACCATTGACTGGAGACGTGTGCGGAACACGAACCTGCTGTCTATGGTAGCCATGGTTTACGAAAAAAATGAGGACTATGAAGAGGCCAGAGAGATTCTTCTTCTGGCGTTTGAACGTGCCCCCATTGGGAAACGTCTGCTCTATAAGCTGGCAGAACTCGCATTAAAAGAGGGCAATATTGATGAGGCTGAGGCATATTACAGGGAATTCAGCGATCTGGCCGGAGATGATCCGAGACAGCAGCTTCTACGCTATTTAATTTTGAAAGCAAAAGGTGCGCCTGCCCAGCAGTTAATCCATTCTCTTGAATCTTATACAAGTCAGGAAATTGATGAGAAATGGCTGTATGAGCTGGCTGAGCTTTACAGCATAGCAGGTATGGCCGACAGATGCGTGGAGACCTGCGATAAGATCATGCTGATGTTTGGTCTTGGAAAATACGTGGATAAGGCGATGGAACTGAAAATCCAGTACGCACCGCTTACGACCTACCAGATGGATCTGGTGGAAAACCGTGATAAATATGAGGCAAAGCTTCGTGCTGTGGAACAGGAATACGGACTCGGCGGAGGCCAGATGAATGTTCCGGAGCAGGATGAAGAATACTATGATGATGGTAATCCGGGGATGGACATGCCGGAGGAACCCTATTATGGAGATTTACAGGCCAGGATGCAGGAGGCCGAGGTTCAGGAGGGACTGGCCCGGGAGATGTCCCGCATGTCTTACGAGGAACCGCCGGCTGAACAGCGCCCCAGAAGACATGACAACACACGGGTACTCGATGATATCAGACGGATTAACCGCCCGGTTATGAGGAACTCTGAATATGATGGCGCTTCCATAGCGGCCGGAGAGACCGCGGCAGCAGGAACTGCATATGCAGGAGATGCATTTGCCGGGGCAGCAGACGGAATGGCTGGTGCTGCATATGGTGCAGCGGATGCCGTAGTCCATATGGCTGGGAATGCAGAGCGCCTTGCCTCTGCGATGCCAAGACCGCGCGGAATGATGCGTATGCCGGAGAGGGCTGATGAAGTCCCTGCAGAGCCGGTGATAGAGGAAGATTACACCTATGGAAATTCTGGATATGGAGAATCCTATGGGGAATCTTCTTATGGCGATGCCTCCTATGGCGACACTTCTTATGGCGGACAGGCTTATGGCGGAGATACCTATGGAAAGCCAGGATATGGGGAGAATTCCTATGGCGAGCCGGTATACGGAGAGAATGCGTATGGAGAGGCAGCTTATGGAGAAAATGCATATGGAGAGCCAGGCTATGGGGAACATGCATATGGAGACACCTCCCATGGCCAGAGTACCTATGGAGAGACCGCCTATGGTGAAAATACCTACGGAGATTCTGCCTATGGAGAAAACAACCATGAAGGCGCAGTTTATGGAGATAACTCCTATGGGGAAGCAGCTTATGGAGAAAATACTTCTGAAGAATCAGCTTACGGCGGGAATTTGACTGATGACGTAGCTTACGGTGCATCTGATTATGACGATCCGGAATATGGTAAGACTGCTTATGATGACACTGCATACGGTAAGACTGCCTATGGCGATACTGCATACGGCGACGCTGCTTATAGTGACGAGGTTACTGATGAATCAGTTTCCGGTGAATCGGTTTCCAGTGAGACTGCATACAGCGATTCCGCAGATGGTGAATCAACTGGTGATGATCCGGCCTATGGAGAGACTGCCTATGATGAACCAGAGACATCCTATGATGAATCAGAATGCGATAATTCCGCTTACGTTCAGGGGGATTCTGAATACAGCACACAGGAAGACCATACCGCAAATGTCACTGTTTTGAACAAACGGCGTACAGAAGATGATGTTCTTGAGATAGAAGACCTTGAAGAGGAAGAGGAAGAACCTCCTGTATTAAATCATTTGATGATTGAAGCCAGGACTCCTGAAAAAGGACTTAAAATTGCTGTAGAGGCATTAAAGCAGATCCATAATGAATCCGGCATAAAAAATCCGGTCGCCAAGATTACAGGAGAGAAGCTTTCCAAAAGAGGTGTGCTCGCATCCGCATCTAAACTGGCCGGAAAAGATCTTGTTATAGAAGAGGCAGGAGATTTGACTCCGGAAGCCTTAGAAGAATTATATGAACTGATGAATCACGATAACAGCGGCATGATCGTCGTTTTGATCGATAATCCCAAACAGATGGAGAATCTTCACAGAAACCATCCGCGTCTTGCCAGCAAGTTTGAATGCATAGGAAGCGGAGAAGGCTATGAACCTGGCGAGGAGTATACTCAAACCATATCTCCGGCACAGGAGCCGCGTCCGACGGCAAGAAATGAAGAGCCTGCTAAGAGGGCTGCTGCTCCCAAAGCTGCGGTGAGACCTCTCTATCCGGAACGAAATGATGCTCCGGTCAGACGCCAGCCGGCTCCACCAGTCCAGGAGGTTATTCCTGAACCGCGCCGTCAGCAGGCTTACGCCGATGAACCTTATGAAGAGAATTCTTACGATCAGGATATCAGAGATGCACAGTCATATGAGACGGATTCTTATGAAGAGGAAGCTTACGATGATTTCCCGGATGCGGAAGCGGCGCCGAAAAAGAAAAAAGGTCTGTTCCGCAACCGTAAAAAGCCGGTTTACGAGGAGATGGAACCGGAAGAGACCTATGATGAAAATGACGATTACTATGTGGAAGAAGACGAAGACGGCGAGGAAGCCATGTCTTACCGCAATGATGATGGTCCTGGAAGTCACGGGGAAGAGATGGATATTGACGAGTTCGCTCAGTACGCCTGCCGTTATGCTAATGAAATTGACTGCAGCATAACCGGCAAGAGCATGCTGGCCCTGTATGAGCGAATCGAGATCATGGAAGAGGATGGAGTGGCGCTGACAAGAGAGAATGCGGAAGGCCTGATTGAAGAAGCGGCAGACCGTGCAGAAAAGCCATCCTTCGGAAAGCGCGTCAAGGGAATATTCTCATCCAAATACGATAAAGACGGCCTTCTGATCCTGAAAGAAGAGCATTTTATTTACTAATCAAAACGGCGGTAACTCTGCTGTAAACCTTTGATTCTGCACAGGAACCGGATTGGTGGACGGCGGTATCAAATAACTAATTGGAGCATGAACTGTGGATATCAGATTAATTGCACTTGATTTGGACGGAACGCTTCTGGACAGCCAGAAGCGTCTGTCTTCCCGTAACAGACAGGCGCTGACGGAATGCCTGGAACGAGGCATTCACATTGTTCCGACGACCGGAAGAACCGTGTCTGGGATTCCTTCAGTCGTCCGGGAACTGCCGGGAGTACGGTATGCCATTACAACGAATGGCGCCGTGGTAGAGGATATGAAAGAAGATTTAACGCTGTCGGAGTGTACCATTCCATGGGAGCTGGCGCTGAAGATATTAAAAATTATTGATCAGTATCACGTAATGTACGATCCATACATTGAGCGTCGCGGCATTACCGAACCGCGTTTCTACGAACATTTAACGGAATACGGTCTGAGGCCGGAGCTTCAGGAAGTGGTCCGGATGACCAGAGATGTTTATCCGAATATTATTGAGTTTCTTGAAACCTGCCGGAAGCCAGTGGAGAAAATTAATTTGTTTTTTCCTGAGATAGAAGAACGAACAAAGGTAAGAAAGGTGCTGGAAGAGATCGATGGAATTCTCATTACCTCCTCCATGCCCACGAATCTTGAAATCAACGCGCCAGGAGCGACAAAAGGTGGTGGTATCCGCCGGCTGGCGGAGCATCTGGGGCTTAAGAGAGAGCAAACGATGGCTATGGGAGACGGGGAAAATGATTTCTCCATGATCTTAGAGGCCGGAATCGGCGTAGCCATGAAAAATGGCCGACCGGATCTCTGCAAGGCAGCTGACTATATTACGGACACAAACGACGAAGATGGAGTGGCATCGGCCATATACCGATTCGTCCTGGAGGCAGAATTATAACGAGGAATTTTATGGAAAATTGGTTATCGATCGCGGCCGGGGTCTACCTGCTGTCCATGGTTTTATACGGACATTACAGGGGATTTATCCGGCTTGCGGTATCTATGGTGGCATTAGTGGCGGCTCTGGCAATTGTGCACGTATCCATGCCGAAAGTAACAGAATATTTAAAAGAAAATACATCGATACAGCAGACACTGTCTAACAGCATGAAGCAGGCTGCAGGCATCGGCCTGCCGGAAGAAACTGGTGATGAGGAAGAGAAAGATGAAGATGTGCCATCCGTACAGCGGACGATTATCGAGAACCTTAATCTGCCTCAGAATGTCAAATCGGCGCTGATAGAAAATAATAATCACGAAGTCTATGAGTTTTTGGGAGTCAATGCCTTTGCTGATTATATAGGAAACTATCTGGCGGACATGATTTTAAATTCCGTGGGCTTCGTCCTGATGTTTGCGATCGTATATCTTCTGATTAAGCTGGTGGTGCGCTGGCTGGATTTGATTGCCCGCCTTCCGATCCTTTCTGGAATGAATAAAATTGCGGGTGCGCTCCTCGGAGGTGTTCAGGGTCTGATTTTTCTCTGGATTCTCTGTCTGGTCCTAACTGCGTGCTCCGGTACTTCATGGGGAATGACACTGATTCATCAGGTGAGATCGGAAGA
>ERZ507070.774-NODE-774-length-11710-cov-4.79133_pt1 | contig 11710 bp, 10 predicted proteins | sample MGYA00512865_ERZ507070 | MGnify/ENA metagenome assembly ERZ507070
TTCCGATCTGGATAAAGGAGGGAGGAATAAAGTTAAGGTAATATATACAGAAATGGAATATAGATTATAAAATAATATTTAAGAGGTGAAAAAATGAAAGGATTTAAAAAAGTTATAGTAATGGTCATTGCTTTCTTTCTATTGAGCGTATTCAATTATTGCAATGTTAAGGCGGATACGCGTTGTTGGCCTGTTGGCGGTGACGGAGGTGTGGATCAAAACAATTGGCCTAAGTATAATACTAGTAATAGTTATCACTCGGGAACAGATATTAGTGCTCCAACAGGTACTGAGATATATTCAGTATACGACGGTGTTGTAGATACAGTACGCTCCATGACATCGTCTTATGGCAATCATGTAATTATAAAGTGTTATGCCAATAATCAAACAGTGTATATCTATTATTGTCACATGAGCCGCTTTGCGAACATCAGTGTTGGACAGAGTGTATCAGCAGGCACTTTAATTGGCTATGTAGGGGCTACAGGAAATGCATCAGGTCCTCATTTGCATTATGAAGTACGAGATGTTAATAAAAGATATGGCAGTTTGCAGAATCCCAATTTGAACCCGCATGATTTTTTACCTCCAAAAGGAACAAAACCAGATGCGTGTAATTGTGATGCCAGTTATGCAGGGATTTACACAGTAACAGCTTCCGGCGCTCTCAATATGCGCAGTGGGCATGGAACTCAGTATGGCATTGTAGCCAGTATTCCAACAGGTACGCAGGTGACAGTAACGAAAGGAAATGGAACATGGGCTCATGTTGAATGGAACGGTGTAAGTGGATATTGTAATATGAGTTATCTTTCAAAAGATAATAATCCTCCTGTTATAGAAAAAGCCTGGATAGAGGGGGTTAATGCAGAAGGCTACATGATCAAGACAATAGTCAATGATGATACAGGCATTAATAGAGTGGCTTGTGCTACATGGACGTCTGCTAATGGGCAAGATGACATTAAATGGAATGATATGGTGTTAAATGGAAACGAGGCTGCCTTTTTTGTTAGTTTTAGTGAACATGGTAATCAAATGGATTACTATTGTAATCATCTTTATGCATATGATGCGGGTAATAATGTCAGTAACTGTATGACTGCTGATTACGATCGAGCAGAGAACGCAGGTGATTTATTCTATGCTCGTATTACTAATACAGCATATAATAAATGTATTGTAAACAAACTGCCAAATGTTGAATTGTGGGAAAGAAATGAAAGAGCAGATGAGCTGTGGAAATTTAAACGCGAATCGTCAGGGAACTACCAGATACTTTCTTGTTTGGATGGAATGGCTTTGGATGTCAATGGGGGGTATGCAACACCAGAAACAAATGTACAGACTTATGAACCGAATTCCAGTGATGCACAAAAGTGGTATTTATGCAAAAATGGTAATGGGTATAATTTAATACCTGCTTGTGCTACCGGATGTACTATTGACTGTAAAGGCGGCATAGATGCAAATGGAACGAATATTCATATCTGGAACACTGGTGACAGAAATATTGCGCAGATTTTCCAAATTGAAAAAGTGGAAAATATAGATAGCTACTTACCTATAATATCTAATACGGATACTTTTAATGATGAAAGCTGCAGCACAGCCAAAGATATTTTTGTGCCTGGTGAAACAATTTATTTGAAACCATCCTATAAAAATGTGACAAATGTAAATTTACAGGTGTATAAGAACAGTCAAATTATACGTGATGAATCAATAAAAGAATCTGATCAGTTGATATCGGTACCTAATTTAGAAGAGGGATCCTACAGAATAAAACTTTCAGCGGAAAATTATTTAGATAACGCAGAAATAGTAAAAGATATTAAAATCGAATCACCTGAAATTAAAATAAATAAATTTGCTGCAGAACCTTCAAACCAGGCTGCAAGTGGAAAACAGGTAAAACTGAGTGCAGAAGCTGAAGGCGGAGACGGACAATATAAATTCAAATTTTCTGTGAGTGATGATAAGGGAAAACGTTATTGCATCCAAGATTTTTCAACTGACAATTCAGTTCTGTGGACATGTGGTGCTGGCGGCAAGAAAGTATTAACTGTAGATATAAAAGACGGTAATGGAAAGCAAAAAAGTAAAAATTTAGATTTTGTAGTGGTTGAAAATAAAAAGCCGCTAGACGTATTGCTTTCGGCAGCCCCGGGTTCTAACGTTGAAAGTGGAAAAACCGTCCTATTAAAAGCCGAAGGTAAAGGAGGCAATGGAAATTATTTATATAAATTCCTTGTGAATGACGATAAAGGTAATTGGTATAAAATCCAGGATTATTCAAAGGCAGCCGAGGTGGAGTGGATCACAGGGGCGCCGGGTATGAAAACTTTATATGTTGATATGAAAGACAGTGCAGGAGAATATAAGAGGTTTGGAATCCCCTACGAGGTAAAAGCAAAAGATAAAGAATTAAATGTTGAATTTATGACAGAACCTAAAGGTACAGCTATAACAGGGGAAACTGTTAAACTAACAGCACACGCGAATGGAGGAAGTGGAGGTTATACATATAAGTTTTTAGTAAGTGATAACAATGGTAATTGGTATAAAATTCAGGATTATTCTGATAAAAAAACAGCTGATTGGACAACAGGTGCTGTCGGAAGGAAAAATTTATATGTAGATGTGACGGACAGTAAAGGGAATTATATAAGGAAAGAAATTTCATTTGAGGTGAAACCACGAGAAGATGAATTAAGCGTTCTACTAACAGCAGAGCCAGGGGAAAGAGCGGAAAGTGGTGACAGTGTTCGTTTGACAGCTATTGCAGAAGGTGGTAGTGGCAAATATACTTATAAATTTCTAGTGTGTGACAATAAAGGAAATTGGTATAAAATTCGTGACTATGATGAGAATAATACCGTTGATTGGATCACAGGGGCATCAGGTGACAAAACATTATATGTAGATGTAAGGGATGAACAGGGGGCTTATATCAGACAGGAACTTCTTTATAAGGTTGAATAATAAATATCTCCACTACCGGCAGTATAGAATCAACGGAATATTTATGCACTGTCTGAGTAATGCTGAAGATTTATTATTGGAGGAGGAACAATTATAAAAGCTAAGAAAAAGAATGTTTGCCAAATAAGAGGGCGTAAAAATTTCTGTGTCTATGGAAAATGATTTTTCCTGATAAGAACCAGATATGTATGGAAATTTTGCCGATAACGGTTTTTTATCGTGTCGAATTTCTTTTCTAATTATAGTATTGCCAGATTTGCTCAATTTATACTTCTTTTTCTGTTTTTTTGCATTACAATTAAGGCATTAGTTTGAATTACTTAAAACGTGGGAGCTGCCCACCTCCGGCCTCTGGAATAAGATTGGGGATTTCTGGTAATACTACTAATACCGAAGGAATAAGGTCGGAACGGTCAGTCCAAGTAAAGCTGCCGTTCCGGCTCTTTTTATTTTAAAGGTATTGGGTAAGTCTTTCCCCATAAAGGACAATCAGCTGGTTCAGCACCTGGTCCCAGTTCCGGTATCTCTGGGTCCACTTTCAGTCGTACTATCTAATGTATACCTTGATAAGTTAGATAAGGAACTGGAACAAAGAGGACTTCATTTTACAAGGTATGCTGATGACACAATGGTATTTACCAAAAGTGAAATAGCAGCCAACAGAGTAATGAAATCAATAACTGATTGGATTGAAAGAAAACTGTTTCTAAAAGTAAATGCAACAAAAACAAAAGTAGTCAGACCAACAAGAAGTAAATACCTTGGCTTCACTTTTCTGAATAATCGTGGAGAATGGAAAGTGAAACCCACTACAGAAAAGAAAAAGAAGCTAAAACAGAAATTAAGTGAATACCTCAAAAGAAACAAAGCTATTGCACGACCTCTAGCAGAAACAATCAAACGAGTAAATGAAATAGTAAGAGGTTGGATTAATTACTTTCGAATTGGAAAGATGAAAATGTTCATGGAAGAATTCGGAGCATGGCTAAGGCATAAGATAAGAGTTATTGTTATAAAGCTATGGAAAACACCTAAGACAATATACAGAAATCTATGCTATCTCAATCAGAAAAACAAGAATGGATTCGACCATGAAGCTATTTATAAAGTGGCAAATTCAAGACTTGGTTGGTACAGACGAAGTGGCATGAATGTTGTGAATTTCATTATCAGTCCAGATTTACTTGAAAATAAAATCAAGGACGGAGCTGGATTGCTCAATCCTTTAAATTACTATTTAAGATAGGTTGGAATATAAGTTGTAGAGCCGTATACGAGACCCGTACGTACGGTTCAATGAGAGGGAGATAACTCGTGCAGTTATTTCTCTACTCTATTTGTGATACAGCAATCATGCTTCTCCTTGGCAACATCAATTCCTATGTAAATCATAAAAAATCTCCTTTGAAAAGTTTTTGATACTGTTTTAGAACCACAGAAGCTCTTCGCGGTTGTGAACTCGTTCTAAATAAACCGTCATGCGGTATCTAACTGATTAACAATCATACAAAGAGATTGTGACCGGACACTTTCTTAAACCATCGGGTGGTAGCGAGGTGATACCAGTCCACAGTATCTCCAATATCATAGCCGTACCTGTAGAAAAGGTAAAGAATGGCTATGACCAAGATAGTATCTATAGACCTTGGAGAGGGTCTTTAAACACTACTACTATATAATACGAGCGAGGCGGTAAAGGATGCCGGGGATACGGTATGGGATGAAATCCGTTCCTATGCTCCCAAGGATACAGGGAACTACGCAAAAAGCTGGGCTGTGAAGAAAATGAAGGAAACCTCCAACAGCCTGACGGTGGTCGTGCATTCCAGGAACCGCTATCAGTTGGCGCACATTCTGGAATTCGGCTATGCCAAGCGGGGCGGAGGACGGGTGTCGGCACGTCCCCATATCGCTTCCGCAGAGCAGAAAGGCATCGAGCATCTGGAGGATGAAATCCGGAAAGCACTGGAGGAATGAGATGGAAAGATTATTATCTGTATGAAACAGTATAGGCATCCCCTATGCCTATGACCACTTTGCGGAAGGGGAATCCCCGGAGCCGCCTTTCCTCTGCTATCTGCTATGGAGGGAATGTAAATGGCTGTAAAGAAAAATAAAGTAAAGTTTAACATCTGCAACGTGCATTATGCGTTGATCACGGTAAGCGAGGAGCGCAGATTCTGATGTTTTAACATGAGGGGTGCTTAAAATGTGCTTCTGTGTTATACTCAATTCGTGCGCACAAATAAAACACAGGAAGGGGTATGCTGTTTGAAGAACAACGGATGTGCTATTGTATCAGGCCGGGAGGCTTGCGTGCAATAACCCGGCAAACCTCCCGGAGGATTTGGACAGAACAAATACTTTCAGGAGGATAAATCAATGAACCGTGAGAATAAGCGGAAAAAATATGAGAAACATTATTATAAGAACCATGCCTGTACAGATTCCTTCACTTGCAAAGTATGCGGGCGCCAGATAGTCCCGGAGGGAGCAGGATCATGCTGTTTGCCAGAAAAACATTACAGAGTATGGCTTATCAAAATATCCACTTAGACGCTATCTTTCAGTTGCACCTTTTCAAATTTAAATGTAAAATACAATAAAGATATCAGCAATAAATTATACCTAAGAGAGGAATCGCACATGAGCAACGCAGCGGAAACCGTTACTATAGACAACCTCTGGCAAGCAATTACATCCCACCAGGGAGAAACCTTCTACACAAAGAAAATGCTCCCCTTTACCTATACCATCAAAGGCGGCGAGATGTTCACAGACCGCAGAGAGCGCTCCATCACCAGGAGCACCTTTGAAAACGCATACAAAAAAATAAAAAATGCCCCCGACAAAATCACCGGCCCCAAAGCATTGAACATGTACGGCGCCCCATATGTGTGGGCAGTTTTGGCAAAGGTGACAGATATTTGCCAATCATAACCGATACACTCCTATACCTTTAAAAATCATTTTACCATATAAAAATAAGCCAATAAACTCATAAGTGAGGTATTAAAAACCATGCCCGGCTACATCATCCACTTAACCGCAGCGAATTTTTTCTTAAATTCGCTGCCATTTTCACACCCGTTAAATCAGCCAAAAGCCAAAAACGCCTTCCTGGTCGGCAATTTACTGCCCGACACTGTAAAAGACAAATTCCAATCCCATTTCCGAAGCCCTGACACCTTGCAGGAAATTGTCCAATATCCCATACTGTCCAAATTTCTTGATAAATACCGTGACCTTCTCCCGGATCCAAGCGTCCAGGGTTATCTCTTCCATCTATACACAGACTATCGTTTTTTCACGGAATACATGCCCCGCATTGTGCGTTTTACAGACATTCAAGGCAGGTACACCACAAAGAAAGACGACATCGTCTGGGCTCAAATTCAGAAAACCAAGAAAAAAGTAAAGGCAGCAGACTTCTTCTCCGAAGACTATTACTACGGCGATTACACCCGCATGAACACATGGCTGGTCATCTATTACAGACTTCCTCTTCAGATGGATGTCAATGTAAAAAATCCCGGCATTTCTGAGGTAGTATACTCCGATATTTCAGAAATCCTGGAGGAACTGAAGTCCTATCTGCTGATGCCTCCGGAAGCGGCAGATGATCTTGCTGTTTTTAATAGGAAGGAACTTCTCAATTACATTTACTCCATTGCCAACCCAAAAGAATTAAAAAAAGTAATTGATTAATGATTTATGTAATGTTAATATAATAATGTTGTTTGAAATGGGAAAGAATAGAAATGATGGCAACACTTTCTTATTTTAAATATATACGAGAGGAATGGAAAGAAGATGAAAAAAGGATTAATTGCAGCAGCAATTATTGTATGCATCGGAATTACCGCCGGTACCGTATTTCTGGTACTTAATCGGGACAAGACAGCACCGGAGATAAAAGTTCCTGGGGACAATACGCTGACTTATGTGGCGGGGCAGGATAAGAAGCTTCTTCTGGAAGGCATCACGGCAGTGGATGACAAGGACGGGGATGTATCAGATACCCTTATGGTGGAATCCGTAAAACCAACTGCTGACGGAACCCAGGCTGAAGTAACCTATACGGCAATGGACAACAGCCGCAATGTGACAAAAAAGAAACTTATGGTAAATTATCAGGCTTCCGGTGAAGCAGCACCAGCGGACAGCGGCCAGGCTCCAGAAGGAACGGAGGAAGGCCAGGAAAGCGGGGAAGCAGGAACAGAAGCGCCGGCTCCCGAAGGGGAAACAACAGGTGAAGGTACGGGAGAGGGCGAAGCTGCCCCGGCAGATCCGTCTGCCGACCCGGCTACCCAAGAGCAGCCTCCTCAGGAAACTGCAGGCGGTGCAGAGGCAGCGGAGGCGGCGATTGCACAGCTTCCGGCCGGCAGCCCACAGTTTCGTCTGAATGAATATGAAGTGACGCTGCCTGTGGGAAGCAAGTTTGATTACAGTACATATATTCAGGATATCACCGACGATAAAGATGACAGAAGCACCCTTTTCAGACAGATTCAGCTGCAGAATCCGGTGGATACCAATACACCGGGAACCTATGAAGTAGTGTATTATGTTGTAGACAGCGATGGAAATCAGTCAAATACTGCCATTTTAAAGGTAAATATCCAGTAGACAAACAGAGGACTTTCCTTTATAATGGTGGGTGAATTTATGGTAAAGGTGGATAAGATTATTGATTATAGACACACACTGCCACATTTTGCCCGGTGTAGATGACGGAGCAAAAAATGCGGACGAAACACGCAGGATGCTGCGAATGGCGTTTAAGGACGGCATCGATGAAATTATTGCTACACCACATTTTAACTGCGACATGGACACGTCTGTGTTGGAGAAAAGGATGGGAGCCTATCTGCGTACCTGTAAGTACGCAAAGGAAATGAATCCAAAAGCCAAGATATATCTCGGAAACGAGTTGTATTACAGTGAGGGAGTGGTGGATGCCCTTGACAGAGGCGATGCGCTGACTCTGAATCAGACAAAGTATGTTTTGGTAGAATTTCCTGTTTATTCGGAATTCCGCTATATACGGCAGGCTGTGCAGAATCTGCAGTATGCCGGATATCTGCCTGTGATTGCTCATATTGAGCGCTATCAGGGCATGAAGAAAGAAGAACAGGTTGCAGAGCTGGCCGGAATGGGAGCCTGCATGCAGGTTAATGTTTCCAGCGTTATGGGTAAAGCAGGCTGGAGCACAAGATGGTATTTATTAAAATTAATGAGGCACGGACTCATTCATGTACTGGGCACAGATGCCCACGGTGCGACACACAGACGCCCGGAGATGAGAGATTGCCTTTCTTACATAGATAAAAAAATCGGAAAGACATACCGTGAGGAAATCAGCACAATAAATCCGTCAAGAATTATCAGAGGAGAATACATAAGTGGATAAGTTAGAAATCAAAGGAGAAATTTCATTATCAAGCCGGGAACGTGAGGTTTACCGTACCTTGAGAACCAACCTGGAATTTACGGGTGTGGAGAACCGGGTCATTGCAGTCACAAGCTGTACACCGAATGATGGAAAGAGTACAGTCGCTTACAATCTGGCGCTGGCTCTGGCAGAGAGCGGCAGGAATACACTGCTCATCGATGCGGATATGAGAAAATCCGTAATGGTTCACCGTTTGAAACTGGAAGGTGCTGTTAAGGGACTCAGCCATTATCTTTCCGGCCAGGCCGAATTGGGAGATGTGGTATATGGAACGAACAAGAGGAATCTTTTCCTGGTTCCAACGGGAATTTTCCCCAGCAACCCTACAGAGCTTTTGGGAAATGAGAGACTGCTGAAACTGCTCACAGGTCTGAAGAACACATTTGATTATATTATCATTGATACGCCACCTCTCGGAAGCGTTATCGATGCAGCGGTTATCGCTCAGGTGTGTGACGGATCCATTCTGGTTCTGGCAGCGGATAATTCCTCCAGGTCAGAGGCGAAAGGTGTGGTCGGACAGCTGAAGGCAGCTAACAGCAACCTTCTGGGTGTTGTTCTTAACAAGGTGGATGTACATACAGGAAGCTACTACGGCAAGAAGTATGGCGGGTATTATGGAAATAAATACGGCGGATACTATTAAAATCAACAAGACACCGTAAGAAAAATTTTGCAATGAAAGAGGAACAAAATGAATAATAAAGAATACGATGACGAAATGGAGATTGATTTAGGTGCCCTGTTCCATGTACTGATACGGAAATGGTGGCTGATCGCCATCTGTGCGATTATGGGCGGAGTGATCGCGTTAGGCGGTACAGCGCTCCTTATCACGCCTAAGTATGAATCAAAAGCGCAGCTTTATATTTTAAATAAGACGACAAGTGTTACATCCCTGGCAGATATTCAGATTGGTAGTGAACTGACAGCCGACTTTGAGGTGATCGCCACCAGTAAGCCGGTTATTGATGCCGCTATTGAACGCATCAAAGAGGAAGAGGACAAAACATTTTCCAGAAAAGAGATACTGGATGTTCTGACTGTAGTAAATAAATCCGGTACACGAATTCTGGAAGTGAAAGCTATAGATGAGAATCCGGCAGATGCCTGTATCATCGCAAATGCAGTTGCCGAGGAAACAGCAGACAGAATGGCAAGTATTATGAAATCTGACCCGCCTACAACTGTGGAGAGCGCGGAGGTTTCAGAAAAACCTGTCAGCCCCAGCCTGCTGAAGAATACCGCTATCGGTATTTTGCTGGGTATCCTGCTTGTGTGCGGCGTGCTTACCGTGAGGTTTATCATTAACGACAATATCAAGACAGAAGAAGATGTTGAGAAATATCTTGGTCTTTCCACACTGGCGATCGTTCCCTATGTGAAGGGCAAGGATAAGAAGAAAGAGGAGCTTCGCAAATTGAAAGAGGCAGACAATGGAAAAGAAAAGAAGAAGTAAATTATTCTGGGTATTTTTGATCATATTTCTGGCAGCCGTGGCTTTTGCTGTATATTACTATACCAGTCAGCAGAAGAAAGAAGAAGTATATGATAAGCTGAAAGAAAGCAATAAGACAGAAGAGACAAAGGATACTGAAGAACCGAAACAGGAGCCGGCAAAGGAAGCGGCAGCAGAGCCGGAGAAAGAGCCTGTGGAGATTCCCATTGATTTTGCAGAGCTGCAGAAAATGAACCCGGAAATCTATGCATGGATACGGATTCCCGGCACAGAAGTGGATTATCCTATTGTGCAGCGGCCCGAGGATGACGCCTACTATCTGGATCACACGATAGAGGGCGAAGAGGGACTGCCCGGATCTATTTACACGGAATCCCTCAACAAAAAAGATTTTACGGACAAGAATACAGTGATATACGGACATAATATGAAAGACTGTACCATGTTCGGCGGCCTGAAGGATTATAAGGACAGTGCTTATATGGATGAGCATTCAGAGGTGTATATTTATACACCGGAGCACATTTTTACTTATAAGATTTTTGCGGCGGTTACTTATGACAGCAGACATATTATGGTGGCTTTTGATTTTACCCAGGAAGAGCAGTTCCAGGCGTATCTGGATTCACTCAGCCAGGTGAGAAATATGGCATCCTATATCAATACAGACATTCCGGTCACAACATCTGACCGAATTATTACAATGTCAACCTGCAATGGAAATAATGATCAGCGTTTTCTTGTAGAGGCGGTACTGATAGATGAAAAGTAAAGAAAAAAAGAGACTGGTTGTGATAGTTTCTGTACTGATCCTTCTGCTGCTGACTCTGGCTGTGGTGGTTTATGTTGTGAAAAATAACAGCAGAGCAAAGACAGTTGCGGACAATATGGAGAAAAGCACAGGCGCATCCGTTTCCCAGGCCAGCGATGATACCATCACTTATAATGGCCAGAAATATGAGTATAATAAAAATCTTACAAATATTTTATTCATGGGTGTGGATAAAAAAGAAACGGTTACTCTGAAGGACACGCCGGGAGTAGCAGGACAGGCGGATTGTGTTATGATTATATCTTTGGATAAGGAGACACAGACAGCGCGTATTCTGCAGATATCCAGGGATTCCATGACAGATATTGATATCTATGACGCAAACGGCAATTATTATACTTCCGTAAATGCGCAGCTTGCCACCCAATATGCCTACGGCAATGGGGAGCAGAGCAGCTGCTGGGCCATGAAGAAGACGGTATCGGAGCTGCTTTTTGATTTGCCGATAGACGGCTATGTGTCGTTGAATATTGACGCGATCAGCACAATGAACGACGCAGTGGGCGGTGTGGAGATTACCATACCGGAAGATTATACGATGATTGACCCTGCGTTCGTAAAAGGTGAGACTGTGAAACTGACAGGAGAGCAGGCGGAGAAATATGTGCGTTACAGGGATACGGATGTACAGGGCAGCAATAATGGGCGTATGCAGCGCCAGGTGCAGTATATTCCGGCTCTGATCTCCTCCCTGAGGAATAAAGTCGGCGCGGCCGGTGATTACTATGAGGCGTTTTATCCGGTGATCAAGCCGTATCTGGTGACAGACCTGAATGCTGACCAGATTAACGACTTAGCCCGCTATCAGCTTGGTGACAGCGAAACCCAGTATGTTCCGGGAGAAGCCGTTGCAGGCGCGGAACATGAAGAGTTTTATGTGAATGATGAAGAATTACAAAAAATGTTGATAGAAACGTTTTATACATTGCGAAAGTAGATGAAAAGATACCCGTAATCCTACTAATATCAAGGGATT
>ERZ507070.785-NODE-785-length-11561-cov-4.03424_pt1 | contig 11561 bp, 10 predicted proteins | sample MGYA00512865_ERZ507070 | MGnify/ENA metagenome assembly ERZ507070
CTCGACAAAGGAAACGTCCTGCATGTTTTTGGCCGTATGGGTAAGTCTGCCTGCTTCCAGAATCTGGCTGATTACTTCCTTTGGGATTTCTTTTTGTTTAAACTGCCTTATGGATCTTCGGAAACGGATGACATTCAAAACCTCCCCGGGCTTCAGGCGGAAATCTTCTTTTTTCTCAATTTGTCCGGTATCGTAGCCGCTGATTGAAACGGCCCTCATAGGGCAGACTGCGGTGCATTGCCCGCACATCAGGCAATCGTCCAACAGGGTTACTGCTTTTTTGTCCTTTATCTCTATGCTGTGCGCGGGGCATACCCTGGTGCACATACCGCAGCCAATGCATTTTGACGTATCAATTTCCACTTGATGCTGTTTCATTATCCGGGCTCCTTTCGTTTAAGTTCATTAACCATTATACTATAACGAATCGGTCGGATTATTCAACATCGGTAAAGAAAATCGTTACCAAGCTTTTTATTCGCTCTGTGCTTCCCATGCTCTTTTCAGAAAGAAGGATGCGCCACAATAAAAAAGGATTCCGGCCGCTGTGCGGCTGACGAAATCCTTTTTTTCGGGAATTAATCCGGTATTGGTTTGAATATATAATTATGTTGCAAAAAATATCATGCTATAGCAAACTGATCATTTGAAAACTTTTCAAAATTATTTGTTACAAAAACCGGTTCCTGTAAGCGGAAGGCGACTCTCCCTCCATGCTCTTAAACACCTTGGTAAATACCCTGTAATCATGGAACCCGGCTTCACCTGAAATTTCGCATATACTCTTCCTGGTTGCAGCAAGCAGTGTTTTCGCTTTATCTATGCGGAGCCTTGTCAGGTAATCATGGTATTTCATGCCCAGCTCATTTTTGAACAGCTGGCTGATATAGGATGGATTCATGTGAAACTCATCCGCCAGGCTCTGAAGTGTGATATCCTCTGACAAATGCTGCTGCAGATAGGCTGCCAGCTGGAATACCGGCTTATTGTCTTTTTCTTCCGCCGCCGGCTGCTTTTCCCGGATAAGCTTAAGTTTTACGGCGTCGATTACCTTGCCGAATTCCCTGAAATCAACCGGCTTTAAGATATAATCCGTTATTTGCAGGCGGAGGGCTTCCCGGCAGTATTCAAATTCATCATAGCCGCTTACAATAATGCAGGCACAGTTCTCATTATGGCTCCGAATCATGCGCAGGGCATCCAGGCCGGACATTACCGGGATATTGATATCCATTATGATAATATCCGGCTTATATGTTTTTGCCAGATTGACAGCCATTACCCCGTCGTATGCTTCACAGACGATTTCACAGCCATAGGCCTTCCAGTCAAACAGCCTTTTAAACCCTTCCAATATTGTCACTTCATCATCAACCAGCATCACCTTCAGAGAATTTCCCATGCCTGCCTCCAGTTTAAAAATTATGCCTCTCTCATCAGTGTAACCTTAACCGCGCCGGAAGAATGTCTGCCTTCCAGAGATACTTCAATTATAAATTCCAGCCTGCCGCCGTCAAACATATCCGCATTAAAAACGATTTCAGCTTCAGCCTTTGAGCCGTACAGATTATTCAGGGGGAGCGTAAAGGCCCTTCCGTTTTTCAGTTCCACGCCGGACGGCATATAAACCGTAATCCTGGCCCACTGCTGCTGCCTCATCGTATGAGAATTGGTCACGGTTACTTTTACCTTACGCTCTTCTCCTGCTTTGAAGAAAACGGAATTTTCATAATCAACCATAAGATTAAAGGCAGGGAAGGAATATCTTACCACATAGGGAGACAGGCTGCAAAGCTCTCTGATGGGAAGCGCCTCATCCTTTCCGTTGCCGTTTATTTTAGGCAGATAATCCGTCGTCCTGCTGCAATACAGTGCTTTGCCCTCTTTGCATTCGATTGTCATTCCGCCCTCGGCAAAAATATCGCAGATATCCTGGCCCAGGAACCCGGGGGCTGCCTTCATTACCCGTTCTGTCAGTTCGGTTACCGTGGAGGGCACCCAGATTCCCCCGCTTGTTTTGTCAATACAGAGCGTTGCAATTTTGTCGTCAAGGGGAGCTGTCCATTCCTCCGGAAGGCCTGATGCGCCGGCTATGATTCCCAGTACTGCGCCTAATGTGGCGCATGTGCAGTCCGTATCTTCGCCGCAGGCCACCGCCATGCAGAGGCTTCTGCCGAAATCCTCTCCGCCATATAACCAGCCTGCAATAGTGAATGCCACATTTTCAGGAGCGTCAAAGCCCGGTGCTCCTGTCTCCATCCCTTCATTTCCTTCCACAGGGATTTCACTGAGGGTGCCGCTTTGAATGCCGAAGGTACCGGGAGCCGTGTTATGGATCTGGATGCGGGCTTCCCTGAAATCCGTATGCTTGTCGTAGCATTCCAGAGCCTTCAGGATCGCTTTTGCTGTTGCGCTTTCCTCAGGTATATAGGACAGGGCGATATCTATCAGGGTCCGTTTGTCGCTTTCCACAAAGGCGGCGCTCTGCAGAGCCGCGAAGAAAATTTCACCATACATGCCTTCGCCTTCATGATCGACAATGGCATCCTCGTAGGCATAGCGAGCCGCCAGATCCGGATTGCCGGGAGCCAGGCAGGCCCAGATTTCGGAGCGGATATAGCAGCCGCAGCTGTCCTTATAAGTATTATCGATCAGGCCCGAAAGGGGAGGCTGCAGGCCCGCCCGCAGGTTAGCCTTTCCTGTCCCGTATTCCACCCAGTTGGGAATACAATAGGAAAGCCAGTATTCTCCCAAAACAGAAGCATTTACATTCCTTCCATAACGCTCCACCGCGGCCAGCCAGATAATCTGCAGATCCAGATCATCGTTGGGCGGAGGCCCCATGGACAGATCCTGCGTGTAGAAGGAAATATCGTTTACCTGTCGCTTTCCTTCGAAGGGCGCCCCCAGCACGCCTCCGATGTTTTTTCCTGCCCAGCAGCCCATCACCTTGTCTTTGTAGGTTGCAAAACCCAGTTTCATTTTTTCATACCCTCTCTTTCTAAATTGTTGTTTATTATTAATGTCACCGTTACGCCGCCTTCCGGATTATCCTGATACGACAGGCCCGCCGTATCAGGGTAAAACATTTTCAGCCGCCTTTGTACATTAACAATCCCTATGTGCATTTCTTCCGATCCTGTTTCACAGGATTCATCCCCTGCATTCTTGAGCACATTCTCCAGAAGACTTTTCGTTCCCCGGGACATGCCTGCCCCGTTATCATAAATTTTTATTATAATTTTCTCTTCATTTTCTTCATCGCGGCATACGGAAAGCTTTACTTTCCCGCGGTATCCCACCGCACGAAGGCCGTGCATGACGCTGTTCTCTATCAAAGGCTGGAGGATAAAATTAGGCATTTCCACCTGCAGCAGGGTTTCGTCTATTTCGTACTCACAGATAAGCTGCGGATATCTGCAGCACATCAGCTTCAGATATGCCTGTATCAGCCGGATTTCATGGCTTACCGTAACCATCTGGCTGTCCGCCTTTACGCTGAGCCTGAAAAAATCCACCATCTGCATAATCATTGCCGCCACGTCCCGGTCTCCATTCAGCTCCGCCTTTATCCGTATGGTATCCAGCGTATTGTAAAGGAAATGGGGATTGATCTGATTTTTTAAATAAAGCAGTGACATTCTCTGCTGTTTCAGCTCCGCTTCTTTCAGCCGGACCTTTCCCTCATATTCAGATTCAATCAGCTGGTTGATGATATCCATCATATTATTGAAGGAGGCAACCAGTTGGCCTGTTTCATCCTGTGTGGTGACCACAAAACGCATCCCCATATCGTCCTGGTCAAAATGAGCCATTGAATCTGACAGGAATTTCAGCGGCCGCAACATCCTTTTTGTCCCGTGAAAGGTCAGCCATACGGTAATCCCCAGCAAAATAACAAATATGATTACGGTTATACCGATAAAACGCATGGCATCCTTCCATATCAGCCCGACAGCCCTCCTGGTAACGAGGATCATACCGCTGTAATCCGATTTCTGGTAGGTGATAAGCCAGGGCACACCGTTGATATTTTCCTGAAAAACACCGCTGCTGCCGTTCATTTTATAATATATTTCAGGTGCTGCATTTTTCATGTTTTTTCCAAGACATATGGAGGCCTCGTCGCAGACAATGTCTCCCTCCTCTGTGAGCAGCGTATATTCAACCTCATCATCCAGATACTCATTCAGCACATCCCGGATATCCTCCATATTGGTAATGAGTACGATATGCCCTATCTGCTCATTGGGAGAAAAACTTTTAATCCCCCTGACCAGATAAATGCAGTGATTGGTGTATTCATTTTCAAGCCGTCTTAAGCTGTAGCGCATAAAGTCCGGCTGGGTACCCACAACAAGCCGGCATCCGGACACACTTTTTTCCCTTCGTTCCCACTCCTCCATTTTTTTGATAAAGCTACTCATGTCATAATTCCTTCTCTGGGAAGGATCCATGTTGTCCTGCCAGAAAATCAGGGAATCCAGGTCAAAAAGGTAAACGGAATTGATATCTTCCCTTATGGTAATCAGTGAGGTGTATAATTTTCTCAGATATTCCACACTTTCAAGCTGTTTGGCATACTCGTAGGAATTATAGGACTTTAATATTTCCTGGGTCCTTTCATCGGAATAGGTCATGAGGGAAACACGTCCCATATCCTTCAGCTTGTTATCTATGGAACTCAGCGTATTGGAAATATAAACATTCATTTTCTGCTTTTCATTCCCCAGCGTCAGTTGATAATTGATGGATACGGTTGCAATTATCAGGGTGATGAAAATCAGTAGAATAATGCTCACATTCATCCAAGTAATCTTGGCGCTGAGGCTCTTTTGGATCCGAAGTTTGTAAAGAATGCCTTTCATGCTTCCTCTTTTCGGGACTGCTTATCCTTTGATGGCTCCCTGTGTCAGTCCGGCGATTAAAAATCTGGAACCAAAGATGTAAAAAACTGCAATCGGACTCAGACAGATGACCAACGCCGCATACATAACCTCCAGAGGGAAGCCCTGTACTCCTGCCGTCTGTGTAAAACGCAGCGGGACTACCGAAATCGGCTGCAACGATGTGTCATTTATAAAAATCATTGCCATCTGCAGCTCGTTCCAGGCGGAAAGAAATGTCTGAATCAGCACAAAAGCCAGTCCGGGTACAGCGATAGGCATCATGATGCTTGTAAAAATCCGTCCCTTTCCCGCGCCGTCAATTCGGGCGGATTCCATTAATTCATTTGGCAGCGCATCAAAATAATTTTTCAGTACCATCAAATTAAAGCAGCAGTTCAGGGTTGCGTACGGAAAAATCAGGGAAAAAGGGGTATTATTTATTTTAAGCCCTTTTACGATTTGAAACAATGGGAAAATCAATGCAGAGGTCGGTATCATCATTCCCGTTAAAAGCATATAGTAAATCGCCTTTTTGAAAGGAAAATCCAGCTTGGAAAAGGCAAAAGCCGCCATTGCCGCCACAGCAGATACAATGACAAGGGTACCGAAAACAACCGCGATGCTGGTAAGGAAATTGGGCGCCAGATTTACCGTTTTAAAAACCTGCACATAATTATTGATGCCACTTCCCTGAAAAGAGCGGATTACCATGAGCACCAGCGGAAACAGGAATACCGCGGTAGCCGCCAGACAGATCAGCTGTCCGGTTATTTTAAAAAGTAATGATTTTCTCATCAGCCTGCCAACTCCTTATCCTTATCATTCCGATAATAAAATTTCAGCTGTATCAGCGTTATTATCATTGCAATCAGAAACATCACAACTACAATTGCGGAGGCGGGACCCTGCTTAAACAGATTAAAGGACTGTTTATAAATATAGGTGGAAAAGAATTCCGTCGCATAATTGGGGCCTCCCTTCGTCAGCACATAGGGAAGATCAAAGCATTTCAGCGATCCCAGCATTCCCATAATGAAAAGCGTATAATGGGTGCCACGAAGCAGCGGAAAAGTGATTTTCACAAACTGCTGTATCTGCCCTGCGCCATCAATGGTCGCCGCTTCATAAAGATCCTGAGGAATATTCAGCATGTTTGCGTAGTACATCAGCATACTGTAGCCGGTCCACTGCCAGATATTTACGAAAATAATACATACCAGCGCCCATTTGGGATCGGCCAGCCACTGCTGGCAGAAGCCGTCCAAATGAAGGAACCGCAGGAATACATTCAGATATCCCCTGTTTGTTTCGAAAATTTTGGAAAAAACATTACCTACAATTGCAGGGGTAGCAATTACCGGGATATAAAAAATAATCCGGTAAAATTGCGAAAACTTAAGCTGCCTGATAAAAAAATTGGCAAATACCAACCCGAAAAATGCCTGGATGATTATGGTGAACAACGCAAAAACAACGAAGTTTTTAATAATCTTACGCATTATCGGATCACGAAGAACCGTTTTGTAGTTATCGAATCCCACAAATAATTTTTCGATATTAATCCCATTCCATTCAAAAAAACTGATAACGAAATTGTAACATATAGGATAGACAATAAATATCAGAAACAATATTATGATGGGAAGGATAAACAGGTAGCCTGAATAATCTTTCTTTTTCACGGTTGCCCTTCCTTTCAATACAGCGGCGCCCATGTCCAGGCACCGCTGTGGGTATTATGGTTATCGGGACTGTGTCTGAGAGGCGGCCTCAATTGTGGCAGCCGCTTCTTCAGGTGTGGCTTCTCCTAAGGCAAGGACCGTCAGTTGGTCACTGATTATCTGTTTCAGATCCGCATAAGCCATTTCACGATAGCCGCCCAGATTATTTTCAGCCTGTTCCAATATGTAAGCCAGGTTATCAAGCCCATCCTGGTTCATTCCCTGTACCTTCAGATCCAGATCTTTTCTGGAAGGACAATAGGAAAAATAATGGTTTATCAGTATATCCTGTCCCTCATGCAGCATGAAATCGATAAAGGTCCAGGCCGCATCCGCATTCTTAGTGTTTTTATTCATGCAAAGACATACGTCAACAGAAGCCGTAACCGGACAGACCTTGCCGTCGTTATTCCAGTCAATCAGAAAAATATCATGGTCCGCGCCTTCCGAATTGAATACCTTATCCTGGTCCGGATCACCGCTTACATAAAAGCCAGCAGCCCAGGAACCATTCTGTATCATGGGAATGCTTCCTTCTTTTTCAAAAAGGTCTGAGGTATCATTATAAACACCCACACCTAACGCTCCGTCCTGAAAAATCCCTTCCGTAAAGCAGGACTGCCAGATTCTGAAGGATTCCACCAAATCAGGATCGGTAAAAGGTGTTTTTCCCTCAATTGCTGAGTACAGCTTTTCTGAATTGATATCATTTGCCATGCTCATCCATGTATCGATGTTAATCCAGGCATCTTTAGCTCCGATGGTAAGCGGATATTGTCCATTCTCCCTGAGAACCCGGGCGCATTCTTTTAGAGCGTCATAGGAGCCGGGGACTTCCAGGCCATATTCCTTAAGCATATTTACATCCGCCCAGGTAAAGCCGGCGTAGGTAAGTCCTAAAGGAAGGCCGTAATAGTGCCCGTCCTCGTTCAGGAGATCCATGCAGAAGTCCATGTATTGTGACTGCCAGTCGGAGCCCCAGGAGTTTTCCGCATATGGAGTCAAATCCATCTCAAAGTCTCTGAATTCCTTGATTGTTGCACCTGTCTGCATTCCGAAAACATCGGCTCCCTCGCCGCTTGCCAGATCAATTTTCAGCTTTTCCACATGATCAGTATAGGGCATATAAACATGATTTACTTTGATGTTGGAATACTTTTCCTCAAAAGCTGCAATGACCTCATCAATAGCTGCCCCTTCACCCGGATTCCATGTCTGGAAATTGATTGTCACCTGCTCCTGCGTTCCTTCGGACTGAGCAGTATTTTTACCAGTGCCCTGCTCAGGAGCTTCGCTTCCCGCGCTCCCTCCTGTCTGGGCAGGGCTGTTTCCGCAACCTGCCGTCAGTGAAGCCGCCATAAGAATTGCTAACACCATACATCCTAACCTTCTCTTCATAACGAATTCCTCCACAATTCAATACATTTGTTTTTAGTTGACAAAATTATTATATAAATTTATTTTGTGCACTTATACCCATTATTTATTGAAATATGTGTTATTTTTTTAGAATTTTATAAGCTGGTGATTATGATCAATTGGCCGTATTGTAAAATTGCTTATAATACAGCCTTTTTGCATATTGTAAGCAAACATTTTTATGAGACGGAAGTTGGTATTTTGATAGAGATATAATACAGGCGGATATATGATATTCTGATGGCGGTATAATCCAGACGGACAAATGATTTTCAACAGATGAATGTATAATGCAAAAAATACCGGTTCCATTGTCAGGGAACCGGCATTTTTTAAATAAGTCTGTTCTATCATTGAATGTCAACTTGTTATTGTTAGTGGGTTAGTGGGTCACCGCATTCGCTGTGCTGGCCAGCATAAAGTGCTGAACATGTGATAATTAAAGTCTGTTTTACGATTCATATATCTCTATTTCCATAAATTTCGGTATTTTGGCTTTGCAACCTTTTCCCCCGGACAATATACGAAGAAACCCTTCTTCCTCCATTTTTACAGCTTCTTTTCTGGACCAGCCGAAATGGCTGCATAACAGCTTATCCAGTCTCAGCGGCAAGCCATATTGATTGTAAATAGTTACCAGGATTTTTTCCTTGATAAATTCCTGCCCACATTCAGTCGGGGATATTTGTGTCTTTTTATACTGTTTCTGAGACAATTGCGTCTGAAGCAAAGGTAATTTCGTAATCTCTACATCATACTCCACCTGCTCCCACAGCGCTTCCGCCTTGTTCCGGCTTAAAATCTCCTTACAGCAGCCATACTCTAATGCTGTTGTCCTGTCATTTTGCTGGAAACGTTCGTATAGCCTTCTGTCCAGGAAACCGGGAGAGATCCTTGTATAAATATCCAGATTCCAGCTAAAATCACATTTTTCACACCGGTAGATAAGCCACACATCTATTTTATTGCCATTGGCATTCATCCGGAAGCTTTCACTGCTGTGAAATGCCGTTTTCCGACGGCATCCCGGACAGTTTCTGATGATTGCAGGTGCGGTTTTAGGCACTATGGCCCATTTTTCTATTTTCATAAGCTTGTCTGCATCTCCTTATTGTGTCTGATTGACATATACGGAAGCAGAAGCTATTTTATATTTTTAAGTCGATAAACTGTTCAATATCTTCACAGTTATTATATTTCATACAATAGCTTCTGCTATGCATGAAAAATATCTTCTGTCATAAATCGATCCTCCCTCTTGGGAAAAGAACAGTCCTTACCGGCAACAATTCAGATAACCGGACTGTTGCTCTAACTATTCTTTTTTCCCTGTATTTGCCGGCTTTTGTATTGTAACATTTCAAACTGGCTGCGGCGCTCCCAAATTCTTTTCTGAAAAAATGATGCGCCAAGCTGACAGTTCAAGGAACTGGACAGTCATGTGCTGAACAAAAAAAGGATCCCGTCCCGCCCTGCGGTTTACGAAATCCTTTCCCCTCCGGCTGCTCATGCCGGTCTCTTTTTCTCTTTTGCAATAATTCTCTGGATACTTTTTTCAGAAAGAAAATACTTCATGGATAATGTATCCGTTTTCATGCCTGACAGATAGTCCTCATAAATCCGGCGGTTCCTTTCATCCATTTCCCGGCGGTAATCCGTGGATTCTCCCCAGCATTTCCTGTTTTCTTCTTTCCTTGGTATATAAATATATTCTCCGTCCACATATTGCTGTATCAGTGCCACCACCTCCGGCGGCAATATTTTTTCTGCCTTTCTGTAGCCCATTCTGCCCTCCTGAAAAGTCAAATCCCCCGCAGTAAGCTGCGGACATTTGATTCCCTCGGCAGAAGCCAATTGGATATATAACCTGGCAGTGTTCACTGCATATCCGGCCGGCCTGCTGTCCGCGGGAATAGTTTCCCGGATGAGCAAAGGCTATTACAAGTCTTTCATATTATATGATTTATTGTCTGCAATAGCCTTTGCTATGCAGAATATATATCTGTAGTCATACAACAACCACCCTCCTTTTGCCTTAACCTTTCCTCATTATATACTATGGTGCTGCATCAGTCCAGCAAGAACTGCAGCTACATTCCTCTGCTCCTGTATTCCTTAGGCGTCATCCCCGCCGCGTCCCGGAAAACGCGGTTAAAGCTTCTCTGGCTTTCAAAACCTGCATCTTCCCATATTTCCGTCAGCGGCTTTCCGGTGGTGCGTATGAGCTGCATGGCATATTCCAGGCGGATACGGTTCAGGTATTCCCGGAAGCTCATCTGCAGGCGGGCGGAAAAGGTATGGGACAGGTAGTATTTATTAACATGCAGCTTCTTTGCCAGCTCTTCCAGGGTCAGAGGCTCCTGGAAATGTTCCATAATGTACTGTACCAGACGATAGGTCAGATCCATATTTTCCGGGCTTTCATCTTCGCAAAGCGTCAGGCGGGGAAACAGATACGCCAGTACCACCTGGATCCAGGCGCCGCACAGGCCCGGATCAGTGTTTATTTCTTTTTTGCACAGCCGTCTGAAAGCAAGGGCGGCATCCGCTGGGATATCCTTTTTCCCCAAAAAAGGATTGGCAGGATAATATTTCCGGATGCTTCCCGCATAAGCTCCGGCGATGGCCGAACCGAAAATCAAAAGAAGCGCTTTGCATGTATGCTCCGTCGTATAGCTGTGTACCCGCTCGGGGAAAATAACCGCACATTCGCCGCTTTGCAGCAATCTTGTTTCCCCCATAACGGAAACCCGTATTTCCCCTTCCATGCAATAAAGCATTTCCACATCATCATGCAGATGCGCCGGAAAATTCATATTGTCCGATACACCGATCTGGAGCCTGCCGCTCCGCCTTTCATAAAAAGGATTCATTCCCCTTCCCCCTCCCGGAATATTGCCTGTGGTTGGAATGACCGCAATTTATGGCCACTAATGTTTTAGTTATGGCAATCATTATACGCGCCGTCCTGCTATAATACAAGCATAATCAAGAAAAGCGGAGGATTTGCTATGACAGAGAAAAATGTTTTGATTTTCCAGGGCGGATGGGATGGCCATGAACCTGTCAAGGTCGCCGCAAGATTTGCGAAGCTGATGGAGAAAAACGGCTACACATGCAAGATTTACGACAATCAGGAGGTGCTTCTTGATCTGGATCTGCTGATGCGTCAGGATCTTATTATTCCCTGCTGGACAATGGGCAAGATCGATGCCGCAGCAAGGGCAAACATTGTGAAGGCCGTAGCGGCCGGCACCGGGCTTGCCGGATGCCACGGAGGGATGTGCGATGCGTTCCGTGAGGATGTGGAATGGCAATTTATGACTGGTGGACAGTGGGTAAGCCATCCCGGCGGCGATGGCATCTCCTATCAGGTTAATATCTGCAAGGGATCCAGCCCTATTGTGGAAGGTCTGGAGGATTTCCCGGTATGCAGCGAACAATATTATCTGCATGTGGATCCGGCGGTAGAGGGGCTTGCAACCACACGTTTCCCCATTATTCCCTACTATCATATTTCCAATAAAGAAGT
>ERZ507070.789-NODE-789-length-11508-cov-4.21724_pt1 | contig 11508 bp, 7 predicted proteins | sample MGYA00512865_ERZ507070 | MGnify/ENA metagenome assembly ERZ507070
TCTGCCACCAGATGTTATTCATCCGCTATTGTTCTCTTTTGACTTACAAGGATGAACATATGCTAACAGTACCGGGATTATGCTGGCTATGCCGAATGCCGCTGGCGTTAGGTCATTGGGGGATTTGTTCAGTCTGCTCACGCGCCTCCCGTAGCGATAAAACGTTATGCCCACAATGTGGATTACCCGCCACACACGCCCATCTTCCCTGCGGTCGCTGCCTGCAAAAACCGCCGCCCTGGCAAAGACTGGTCACGGTTGCCGACTATGCGCCGCCGTTAAGCCCGCTAATCCACCAGCTTAAGTTTTCCCGGCGCAGCGAAATCGCCAGCGCCCTGGCACGTCTGTTACTATTGGAAGTCTTACACGCTCGTCGCACCACCGGCTTGCAACTGCCGGATCGCATCATCAGCGTTCCGTTATGGCAGCGACGTCACTGGCGTCGGGGATTTAATCAGAGCGATTTGCTGTGTCAGCCGTTATCCCGCTGGTTGCACTGCCAATGGGATAGCGAAGCCGTCACACGTACCAGGGCCACTGCGACCCAGCATTTTCTCAGTGCCCGGCTGCGCAAGCGCAACCTGAAAAATGCCTTTCGCCTTGAATTGCCTGTGCAAGGTCGCCATATGGTGATTGTGGATGATGTCGTCACCACCGGAAGTACCGTCGCAGAGATTGCGCAGTTGCTTTTACGCAATGGTGCGGCGACTGTCCAGGTCTGGTGCCTTTGTCGAACCTTGTAGAGCCTCGATGATGGGCGTATTATAACCAACTAAAATAGTCAACTATTAGGCCATTACTATGATCCGTATTTCCGATGCTGCACAAGCGCACTTTGCCAAACTGCTGGCAAATCAGGAAGAAGGGACACAAATCCGCGTATTTGTGATTAACCCTGGCACGCCTAACGCTGAATGTGGCGTTTCTTATTGTCCGCCGGACGCTGTAGAAGCCACCGACACTGCCCTGAAATTTGACCTGCTGACCGCGTATGTTGATGAGTTAAGCGCTCCTTACCTGGAAGATGCAGAGATCGATTTTGTTACCGACCAGTTGGGTTCTCAGCTAACACTGAAAGCGCCTAACGCCAAAATGCGTAAAGTCGCAGACGATGCACCGCTGATGGAGCGCGTTGAGTATATGCTGCAGTCGCAGATCAACCCGCAACTGGCTGGTCACGGTGGTCGCGTTTCGCTGATGGAAATCACCGAAGACGGTTACGCTATTCTGCAATTTGGCGGCGGCTGTAACGGTTGTTCCATGGTCGATGTAACGCTGAAAGAAGGGATCGAGAAGCAGCTGCTGAACGAATTCCCGGAGCTGAAAGGTGTGCGCGATCTCACCGAACACCAGCGCGGCGAGCACTCCTACTACTAAGTTATCCCCTCTTTTGTAGATTGCCCGATGCGACGCTAAAGCGTCATTTCGGGCCTATGTTGAACATGTGCCAGACGTTGGCGCAGCATTGCTTTGGCAACCCCCTCCCTTCGTTTCCCCGCGATAATATGACCAACCTCTCATAATTTAAATTTACCCCGCTCTGGTGATTCTCAAACGCCGGATGTTACCCGTATCATTCACATGGGTACCAAACATACTCCTGACATCTGACTACAATAATTAGTTTTAGTGGGTATCAGTCGTGGTGCCGCAATATCTCTGTTCCCGATTGGGATAATTAGAGTTTGTCGTCAGAAAATTGACGTTACCCATAACAAATGAAAGGCCAGGTAAATCATGCCATTAGTCATTGTTGCTATCGGTGTAATCTTGTTGTTGCTCCTGATGATCCGTTTCAAAATGAACGGCTTCATCGCTCTCGTCCTCGTGGCGCTTGCTGTTGGATTAATGCAAGGAATGCCGCTGGATAAAGTTATTGGCTCTATCAAAGCCGGTGTCGGCGGAACGCTCGGTAGCCTTGCCCTGATCATGGGTTTTGGCGCAATGCTGGGCAAAATGCTGGCAGACTGCGGTGGCGCACAACGTATCGCCACCACGCTGATTGCTAAATTTGGTAAAAAACACATCCAGTGGGCGGTGGTACTGACCGGTTTTACCGTTGGTTTTGCCCTGTTCTATGAAGTGGGTTTCGTGCTGATGCTGCCGCTGGTGTTTACCATCGCGGCTTCCGCGAATATTCCACTGCTGTATGTTGGTGTACCAATGGCGGCTGCACTGTCTGTGACCCACGGCTTCCTGCCACCGCATCCGGGTCCGACTGCGATTGCCACCATTTTCAATGCCGATATGGGTAAAACCCTGCTGTACGGTACTATTCTGGCAATCCCGACCGTGATTCTCGCCGGTCCGGTTTACGCTCGCGTGCTGAAAGGTATCGATAAGCCGATCCCGGAAGGTCTGTACAGCGCGAAAACCTTCAGCGAAGAAGAGATGCCGAGCTTTGGCGTCAGCGTCTGGACCTCTCTGGTGCCGGTTGTACTGATGGCGATGCGTGCGATTGCCGAAATGATCCTGCCGAAAGGTCACGCTTTCCTGCCGGTAGCGGAGTTCCTCGGTGACCCGGTAATGGCTACGCTGATTGCCGTACTGATTGCGATGTTCACCTTTGGTCTGAACCGTGGTCGTTCAATGGATCAGATTAACGACACGCTGGTTTCTTCCATCAAAATCATTGCGATGATGCTGTTGATTATCGGTGGTGGCGGTGCGTTCAAGCAGGTGCTGGTAGACAGCGGCGTGGACAAATACATTGCTTCCATGATGCACGAAACCAACATTTCTCCGCTGCTGATGGCCTGGTCGATTGCTGCCGTACTGCGTATCGCGCTGGGTTCCGCAACCGTTGCGGCAATCACTGCGGGTGGTATCGCGGCACCGCTGATTGCAACGACGGGTGTTAGCCCGGAGCTGATGGTTATTGCGGTTGGTTCCGGTAGTGTGATTTTCTCTCACGTGAACGATCCGGGCTTCTGGCTGTTCAAAGAGTACTTTAACCTGACTATCGGCGAGACCATCAAATCCTGGTCGATGCTGGAAACCATTATCTCGGTGTGCGGTCTGGTAGGCTGTCTGCTGCTGAATATGGTGATTTGATAACACTGACTGCCGGATGCATCGCATCCGGCATCAACCGCACCCTACTACTTCTTCGCTGCCGCTCTGCGCCGTCTGTCCAAATCCTTCAGCAACTTGTTCACGCCATCATCGGCAAACATCGCCTCAAGCGTTGCGGAGAGCTTGCGCCGCCAGTTTTTATACTGGTAACTGGTGCCGGGAATATTCACCGGTTCAGCCATATCCAGCCAGTCTTCCGGCTGTAGTCCTAACAGAGCACTGTTACTGTCGGCAATGTAGCGCTGCAAACCACGATTAAGCGTCGGCGTCATCGACATCAACGATGCCTTATGCCCGGCACGTTTTGGCAGACAACCATATTTATGCAGTGCATCCAGCAGCCCTTGCTTCGCCAGTTCGCGATCCTGATACAGACCGCGCAGTACCACTTCATCCGGATACAGGCCCAGAGTTTTGCCCAGCGTTAGATCCCCGCTCTCCCAGTAGCCGCGTAGCGTAGGCAGGTCGTGTGTCGCCGCAACCGCCATCGACTGCTCTGGGTACGCTTTCGGTGAGCGGAATGTCTTCTCGTGGTCGTTTTCGAAATAGAGCACTTTGTAGGAGTACACACCGCTGCTGCGCAGCTTACCAACAATCTCTACCGGTACGGTACCGAGATCTTCACCAATCACCATACAGCGATGACGCTTACTTTCGAGTGCCAGAATCGAGAGCAGATCATCCACCGGATAGTGAACATATGCCCCCTGATCTGCCGTCTCGCCATACGGTATCCACCACAAACGCAGCATCGACATCACATGGTCAATTCGTAATGCGCCGCAATTTTGCATATTGGCGCGCAACAGCTCGATAAACGGTTCATAGGCACGCGCGGTGATGATATGCGGGTCCATTGGCGGCAATCCCCAGTTCTGCCCCAACGGGCCGAGGATATCCGGCGGTGCGCCAACCGACGCTTTCAGACAATACAACTCCCGGTCGCACCAGGTTTCTGCTCCACCCTCTGCTACACCAACGGCCAGGTCACGATACAAGCCAATCGGCATTTCATAGCCCTGGCTTATCTCCCAGCAGTCGGCAAACTGGCTGTAAGCCAGCCACTGCAACCAGAGATAAAAATCGACGTCATCACGATGTTCTTCGCAGAACTGGCGCACTTCTGGTGAATCCACGTTCTGATACATCTCTGGCCATGCAGGCCAGCCCCAGCGCATTTCGTCCTCTTTCACTTGCTGGGCATGTAGTGCGTCAAACGCCGCCTGCCAGAACAGGCTGTCGCCTTGCTCTGCAACAAACTGGCGAAACGCGGCCATCTGTTCATCATCACGTTGCGCGAAACCTTTCCACGCCATTCGTAATGCTGTCATTTTTAGGGCGGTAACCGTGGAGTAATCGACCCAGTCGGCATCCCGCGCCTGTTGCAGCGTCTGTTGCGTGGTCGGCAACTTCCACCAGGCCTGAGCCTCTTCGCTAAGATGGAAATCTTCAACGGCGTTAACGTCGATATAAATCACATTCAGCCAACGGCGAGAAGACGGGCTATACGGGCTGGCACTTTCCGGATTTGCCGGATAGAGCGCATGAATCGGGTTCAGACCGATGAACGACCCGCCACGTTTTGCCACATCCACCAGCATCGCTTTGAGATCGCCAAAATCCCCAATACCCCAGTTTTTTTCCGATCGCAGCGTATAAAGCTGAACGCAGGCACCCCACAGCTTTTGTTTGTTCAGCAACGCCTGCGGTTCGTAACAGCGTTTCGGGGCGACAATCACCCGGCAATGCGCGCGCTGGTCGTCCTGGGTGAGTGTCAGCGTGTGATAACCTTCCGGCAGCTTCGTCGGTAGATTGAACGCTTTGCCCCCCGTTACATGGCCTTTGTACTGCGTTCCTTCTTCGGTGGTCAGCAGCCAGCTATATTCGCCGCTGCCCTCCACCACCATCGGCATTTTTTTGCCGCTGGTATAAACCATGACATTCGGGACTGGCGTTACCGCCACTTTCGTGGCGGTACGTTGATGCATCGCGTCAAGCAAACGCCGTTTGGTTTCGGCGCTAATCGACTGCGGTTTACCGTGGGCATTGATGTAATTGGGGCTAATCCCCGCCGCCAGCGCGGCATTATCCAGACGTTTGCTTTCCATCGAGCTTCCTTAGCGTTTTGCCTGCCAGATACGAGCCTGATAATCGCGAATAGAGCGATCCGAGCTAAACATACCGCAGCGGGCGGTATTGAGGATCGCCGCGCGAGTCCAGGCCTCCTGGTCGCGGTACAGCACATCCACCTGCTTTTGTGCCTCTACATAGGCTGCGAAATCCGCCATCACCAGATACGGATCGCCGCCCTGTTTGCCGATACTGTGCAGCATCTGGTCGAAGGCATGCTTATCGCCGTCGCTGTATTTGCCGCTTTCCAGCTCTTTCAATACTGCGTCCAGCACCTTATCTTTCTTCCGCCATTTCACCGGGTCGTAGCCTTTGGCCAGAATTGCCTTCACTTGTTCCACGGTATGACCAAAAATAAAGATATTTTCTTCACCAACTTTCTCGGCGATTTCAACGTTCGCACCATCCAGCGTACCGACAGTAAGCGCACCATTGAGCGCCAGTTTCATATTGCCGGTACCGGAAGCTTCTTTACCTGCCGTCGAAATTTGTTCGGAGATATCCGCCGCCGGGATCAGTTTTTCCGCCGCCGAAACGCAATAATCCGGCAGGAACACCACCTTCAATTTGTCGCCAACCAGCGGATCGTTGTTGATCACGTCAGCCACTTTGTTGATCGCAAAGATAATATTCTTCGCCAGGTAGTAGCCCGGTGCCGCTTTCGCGCCGAAGAGGAAGACGCGCGGTACGCGATCAGCCTGCGGGTTTTCACGAATTTCTTTGTACAACGCCAGAATATGCAGCAGATTCAGGTGCTGGCGTTTGTACTCATGCAGACGTTTGATCTGAATATCGAAAATCGCCTGTGGATTGATCTCAATACCGGTACGAACTTTCACAAACTCTGCCAGACGGACTTTATTCGCCTGCTTGATCTCGCGATATTGCTGACGGAATTTCGCATCATCAGCGAATTTTTCCAGATTGATCAGTTGATCGAGATCGTTAGCCCACTCTTTTTTCAGTGATTTATCCAACAGAGCCGCCAGTGCCGGGTTGCACTGTTTGACCCAGCGACGTGGGGTAATACCGTTGGTGACATTATGGAATTTGTTCGGCCATAGCTGGTGATATTCCGGGAACAGATCTTTCACCACCAGATCCGAGTGCAGCGCCGCAACACCGTTCACCGCGAAACCGCCAACCACACACAGGTTCGCCATATGCACTTGTTTGTCGTGCACCACCGCCAGTTTGGCCCACACTTTTTCATCGCCCGGCCAGGTTTTCTCCACCAGCGTTTTAAAGCGAGTATTAATTTCGTTAATAATCTGCATGTGGCGCGGCAGTAAGCCTTTCACCAGTTTCACATCCCAGCGTTCCAGCGCTTCTGGCATCAGGGTATGGTTGGTGTAAGCGAAAGTTTTGCTGGTAATGGCCCAGGCGTCATCCCAGCTCATCTGGTGCTCATCGATCAGCACGCGCAGCAGTTCTGGAATCGCGATAGTTGGGTGGGTATCGTTCAGCTGAATAACTTCGTACTCCGCCAGCTCGTGCAGTTTACGCCCCGCCAGATGATGGCGACGCAAAATATCCGCTACCGAGCAGGCACACTGGAAGTATTGCTGCATCAGGCGCAGCTTTTTACCGGCAGTATGGTTGTCGTTTGGATAGAGAACTTTGGTCAGTTTTTCCGCGTTGATGCCCTGCTGTTCGGCACGCAGGAAATAACCGTCGTTAAATTTAGTCAGATCAAACGGATGCGCGTGCGTCGCCTGCCACAGACGCAGAGGCTGCGCCACGCCATTACGATAGCCGACAACGGGGAGATCCCACGCTTGACCAGTAATGGTAAATTCCGGCTCCCAGCGTCCATCTTTCGTCACTTTACCGCCAATTCCAACCTGCACATCCAGTGCTTCATTGTGGCGGAACCACGGATAGTTACCACGATGCCAGTCATCCGGCGCTTCAACCTGTTTGCCATCGACAAATGACTGGCGGAACAAGCCATATTGATAATTAAGGCCGTAGCCAGTAGCTGACTGCCCGACGGTCGCCATTGAGTCGAGGAAGCATGCCGCCAGACGTCCCAGACCACCGTTACCCAGCGCCGGGTCGATCTCTTCTTCCAGCAAGTCAGTCAGGTTGATGTCATAAGCCTTCAACGAATCCTGTACATCCTGATACCAGCCGAGATTCAACAGGTTGTTGCCCGTCAGGCGACCAATCAAAAACTCCATTGAGATGTAGTTAACATGCCGCTGATTCGCCACCGGTTTGGCAAATGGCTGAGCACGCAGCATTTCGGCCAGTGCTTCGCTCACTGCCAGCCACCACTGACGAGGGGTCATTTCAGCCGCAGAATTTAAGCCATAACGCTGCCACTGACGTGAAAGCGCTTCCTGAAATTGCTTATCGTTAAAAATAGGTTGTGACATAGGAGTTCCACTTTTCTTAGATTTTCAACACAACGTTATCGCTAGTTTGCCAGGCTCGATGTTGACCTTCCTCATCCTGCGGGGGATTAGGCAGGGAGGAGTTGCGGGGATGAGCAAGGAAATGTGATCTCAACCACTTAAAGCTAGTGCAAACCACAGGATTAGCAGCAAATCAATGCCATACAGCGCAGAAAATCTGTATCTAAGTGCAAAAAATGGCCGTTGCGTATTTTCAAAAAGCGGAAGGTAACTCTATAAATTAAGTAAAGGAGTGAAACAGTTTCATAAGTAAAATATCCAGTGTGCTCCATCTCATTCTTAATAGATTTATTAAGATCATCTTTTTAGATAGCACTTTCATCAGGAATGAAGAAGAAACCCTTGCTTAAATGAATCTGATGAACATAAGGGAAATACCGTACAACCCAGCATTCACGCTGTATCAGCGTCGTTTTAGGTGAGTCATTAATAAAGATTTGGAATTGTGACAGAGTGCAAATTCAGACACATAAAAAAACGTCATCGCTTGCATTAGAAAGGTTTCTGGCCGACCTTATAACCATTAATTACGAAGCGCAAAAAAAATAATATTTCCTCATTTTCCACAGTGAAGTGATTAACTATGCTGATTCCGTCAAAATTAAGTCGTCCGGTTCGACTCGACCATACCGTGGTTCGTGAGCGCCTGCTGGCTAAACTTTCCGGCGCGAACAACTTCCGGCTGGCGCTGATCACAAGTCCTGCGGGCTACGGAAAGACCACGCTCATTTCCCAGTGGGCGGCAGGCAAAAACGATATCGGCTGGTACTCGCTGGACGAAGGTGATAACCAGCAAGAGCGTTTCGCCAGCTATCTCATTGCCGCCGTGCAGCAGGCAACCAACGGTCACTGTGCGATATGTGAGACGATGGCGCAAAAACGGCAATATGCCAGTCTGACGTCACTCTTCGCCCAGCTTTTCATTGAGCTGGCGGAATGGCATAGCCCACTTTATCTGGTCATCGATGACTATCATCTGATCACTAATCCAGTGATCCACGAGTCAATGCGCTTCTTTATTCGCCATCAACCAGAAAATCTCACCCTGGTGGTGTTGTCACGCAACCTTCCGCAACTGGGCATTGCCAATCTGCGTGTTCGTGACCAACTGCTGGAAATTGGCAGTCAGCAACTGGCATTTACCCATCAGGAAGCGAAGCAGTTTTTTGATTGCCGTCTGTCATCGCCGATTGAAGCCGCAGAAAGCAGTCGGATTTGCGATGACGTTTCCGGTTGGGCGACGGCACTACAGCTAATCGCCCTCTCCGCCCGGCAGAATACCCACTCAGCCCATAAGTCGGCACGCCGCCTGGCGGGAATCAATGCCAGCCATCTTTCGGATTATCTGGTCGATGAGGTTTTGGATAACGTCGATCTCGCAACGCGCCATTTTCTGTTGAAAAGCGCCATTTTGCGCTCAATGAACGATGCACTCATCACCCGTGTGACCGGCGAAGAAAACGGGCAAATGCGCCTCGAAGAGATTGAGCGCCAGGGGCTGTTTTTACAGCGGATGGATGATACCGGCGAGTGGTTCTGCTATCACCCGCTGTTTGGTAACTTCCTGCGTCAGCGCTGCCAGTGGGAACTGGCGGCGGAGCTGCCAGTGGGAACTGGCGGCGGAGCTGCCGGAAATTCACCGTGCCGCCGCAGAAAGCTGGATGGCCCAGGGATTCCCCAGCGAAGCGATTCATCATGCGCTGGCGGCAGGCGATGCGCTGATGCTGCGCGATATTCTGCTTAATCACGCCTGGAGTCTGTTCAACCATAGCGAACTGTCGCTACTGGAAGAGTCGCTTAAGGCCCTGCCGTGGGACAGTTTGCTGGAAAATCCGCAGTTGGTGTTATTGCAGGCGTGGCTGATGCAAAGCCAACATCGCTACGGCGAAGTTAACACCCTGCTGGCCCGTGCTGAACATGAAATCAAGGACATCAGAGAAGGCACCATGCACGCAGAATTTAACGCTCTGCGCGCCCAGGTAGCGATTAACGATGGTAATCCGGATGAAGCGGAACGGCTGGCGAAACTGGCACTGGAAGAACTGCCTCCGGGCTGGTTCTATAGCCGCATTGTGGCAACCTCGGTGCTGGGTGAAGTGTTGCACTGCAAAGGCGAATTGACCCGCTCACTGGCGCTAATGCAGCAAACCGAACAGATGGCGCGCCAGCACGATGTCTGGCACTACGCCTTATGGAGTTTAATCCAGCAAAGTGAAATTCTGTTTGCCCAAGGGTTCCTGCAAACCGCGTGGGAAACGCAGGAAAAAGCGTTCCAGCTGATCAACGAGCAGCATCTGGAACAGCTGCCAATGCATGAGTTTCTGGTGCGCATTCGTGCACAGCTGTTATGGGCCTGGGCACGGCTGGATGAAGCCGAAGCGTCGGCGCGCAGCGGGATTGAAGTCTTGTCGTCTTATCAGCCACAGCAACAGCTTCAGTGCCTGGCAATGTTGATTCAATGCTCGCTGGCCCGTGGTGATTTAGATAACGCCCGTAGCCAGCTGAACCGTCTGGAAAACCTGCTGGGGAATGGCAAATATCACAGCGACTGGATCTCTAACGCCAACAAAGTCCGGGTGATTTACTGGCAAATGACCGGCGATAAAGCCGCCGCTGCCAACTGGTTGCGTCATACGGCTAAACCAGAGTTTGCGAACAACCACTTCCTGCAAGGTCAATGGCGCAACATTGCCCGTGCACAAATCTTGCTGGGCGAGTTTGAACCGGCAGAAATTGTTCTCGAAGAACTCAATGAAAACGCCCGCAGTCTGCGGTTGATGAGCGATCTCAACCGTAACCTGTTGCTGCTTAATCAACTGTACTGGCAGGCCGGACGTAAAAGTGACGCCCAGCGCGTGTTGCTGGACGCATTAAAACTGGCGAATCGCACAGGATTTATCAGCCATTTTGTGATTGAAGGCGAAGCGATGGCGCAACAACTGCGCCAGCTGATTCAACTCAATACGCTGCCGGAACTGGAACAGCATCGTGCGCAGCGTATTCTGCGAGAAATCAATCAACATCATCGGCATAAATTCGCCCATTTCGATGAGAATTTCGTTGAACGTCTGCTAAATCATCCGGAAGTGCCAGAGCTGATTCGCACTAGCCCGCTCACGCAACGTGAATGGCAGGTACTGGGGCTGATTTACTCCGGTTATAGCAACGAACAAATAGCGGGTGAACTGGAAGTGGCGGCAACCACCATCAAGACGCATATCCGCAATCTGTACCAAAAACTCGGCGTCGCCCACCGTCAGGCCGCGGTACAACACGCGCAGAAACTGCTGAAGATGATGGGATATGGGGTGTGAGTTTAGCCGGATAATACGTCGGATCCGGCTTACATCTTTATATCATTCAATGCTCACCCGCGTTACGCCATCCGCCTCCACCAGACTAAACCGCACTGGCAAGAAACGCTCCACCACCGCAATATTGGTCAGCAGATGGCATGAGGGATGGGCGACCGTAAATTCTCCCGCGCCCGCCAGCGCCATCGGTAGCACCAGCTGGTCGGCGAGATATTCCCCCACCGCCGCCGGGCTTGCCAGGTAGCGTTTCACCTCTTTCACTAACTGTGCCGCGACCACCTCGGCACTGACGCGCTTTTCACCGACGACAAAAAAGCGTTCAGTGATATTTTCACTTTCGACTTCCAGCGAAACGGTATTACCCGGCCCCTGGTCGCGCGGCAGGCTATGAATATTCTGTTCATGCAGGGAAAAACTACCCGCCAGTGTAGCGATTTCACGCTCAGCAACATGGCGCGGCACGCCAGCTAATAGCACCTCTCCACGCATCTGCACAATGTTCCCGCGCTCGCCAAGTTGCAAGGTGTTAAACAATGCCACGGGCGAGACTTAGATCGGAAGAGCGTCGT
>ERZ507070.800-NODE-800-length-11308-cov-5.65467_pt1 | contig 11308 bp, 8 predicted proteins | sample MGYA00512865_ERZ507070 | MGnify/ENA metagenome assembly ERZ507070
TTTACGGTACCTGGTGTTTCTGGTATTTTTTTATTCTGGATCTCTTTTACCACTTCAATGACTGGTGTTTTATCATTCTGATAGGTAAATACGATTTCCCACTCTTCTTCCGTCTTCTCATATCCCTTTAAGGTGGCAGTTTCTTTCAGCACATAGGTGATCGGTTCTTTGAAAACACCATTTTCATAAGTTCCAATTGGAAGTAGTTCTGAAACTGCTTTTCCATCTTTTCCAGTCTTCAAACGTCCTACTTCTTTTCCGGTTTCCTTTTCCAGCAGAACAAATTCTACTCCTTCCAGAGCCGCTTTACTGTCTGTATCTGTTTTTACAATAACCAGTTGTCCCATAGCACGCTCATCTTCCATCTTCACCTTCTGAATTTCTCCCGTTTCTTCTACTGTAAACTCCACGTCATTAGCCACAATATATCCATCAACTGCCGCTTCTTCATGCAGAGTATAAGTACCTACCGGAAGGTACTCAATCAGGTGTTCCTCTCCTGTGGTCCAGGACTCTACCACTTCCCCGTCCTGATCCAGAATCTGTAGCTTCGCTCCCTCAATTTCTTTTCCATCTGTAATATCTGTTTTGGAAATCGAAACTTTGGTATGGTCGTCCTCCATTTTCACTTTTTGTACGTCCCCTGTTTCTTCCACAACAAATTTCACATCTTCTGCCCGGACATATCCCTGTTCCGTAGGCGCCTGCTCTTCATGCAGTACATATTCTCCTGGTTCCAGTGCATAGACTACATGAGGTTCTTTCTTAGATACCCACTCTTCTACCACCTTTCCGTCCTGATCTAAAATCTGCATTTTTGCACCTTCAATTTCCTGTCCGCCAGTCAAATCTACTTTTGTAAATTCTGTAATGGTAGGCTGATTAGAAATTTCTTCTGAAAAAGCGAGAAGTTCAAGGGTCTGGTCTGTATAAGACGCATCAAATGAATACACCTCATCATTTGGCAGGTATCCCGGCTTATGCTCCACTTCCTGAATATAATATTTTCCATGAGGAAGATCTGCCTGAAATACCAGCTTGCCCTCTTCATCTGTTGTTCCCAGTTCAATCAGGGCATCTTTTTCTACAACTACTTCCCCGGCAGCATTTTTGATGTTCTCCTGCGCATACAGCCCGAATACCACTCCTTCCAGCGGTTTTCCGGTTTCTGCGTCTTTCTTCAGAATACTCAGGGAAACTTTCTGTCGCTGATTGGTAAGTTCCATTGTTACATAATCCACTGCTACTTCCTGTCCCTTATATGCAATTTCAAATTCTTTTGCTTCCGGGTCAAGCACGCAGTTCTGACCTGCCTTTTCTTCCACTACATAGTATTTTCCAATAGGAAGATTATTCAGGACTGCCTTTCCTTCTTTATCTGTTACCATACGGGCTACCAGGGCATCTTTTTCATATTTTACAATGCGGTTTCCTGCTTCGTCTTTCTGTCCGTCCGGGGTATAAATGGTTTCCTTTGCATGAATGGCAAATTCTGCACCTTCCATATTCCCTTCTTCATAGTCAAATTTATAACCTTTCTCTTTTTCCATGACTTCTTCCCCGGTGAAGAAACTGCTTACCTGATTTACGAAACCTGCTACACCGTTTTTCATCTTCGTCAGGAACTTTTCTTCTACTTTAGAAGCACCAGAAAGTTTTTCTCCCTTTTTATGGATTGTAAGGCTTCCTACTGCTTCATCATTATACTGTTCAATGACAACAATAAATTTACCGGTTTCCTCTTCTACCTGGTGTACAGTATCAGAATCTACGGTAATAGTGATCGGCGCTTTCTTTGCCTCCTGGTATGTGCCTCCGTCTGCAACTTCATTCAGTGGAACTTCCTTTCCGTCTTTTAAGAGGGCATTTTCAAATCCTACCTGTACATAATTTTCCGGCGCTTCCACTTCTTCAATCCGGTAAGTGCCACATTTTAACTGCTCCGGTGTAATCAGGTATCCCTCTTCGTTGGTCCTGAACACAGATACCACTTCTTTTTTCGGATATCTTACGATCATTTCCACATATTTTTCTGCTTCCACATCATAAATCTTATAAGCTGCACTGTTATCCAGCACCGGCTTCTGCGTCTGGGCATCTTTTTTCACAATCTTGAAGTAATACTGCAAAGGACGGTCATCAAACACACGCCATACCTGGGGTTCCCGGCTGTCTTCTGAAATCTGTACGATAAATGGACGAATCCCTTTTAAATTTTCCGGAACTGTAGACTCAAACACCACATAGGTTCCATAAGGAAGTTCTGGACTCTTTAAATATCCTTTCTTATCTGTAAACAGCTCTGGTACCGTAATCTTTTTACCATTCTCCCAATAAGAAGCGGTTTCGTCTTTGCTGTAATCATAGGTGATAAAATCTTCCGGGGTATAATAAGAACCATTTCCCGGCTTCAAACTTCCATCTTTTACACCAGACAGCTCACTGATGAGGAATACCTTAAATCCAGCTCCTTCTACCAGTTCTGTTTCTGTCTGCTCCCCGTCTTCTGAGATCTTGATAAGCTGAAAGGCCTGTTTCTTTACAGTTTCCTTTACAGTTACTTCCCGGTGTACAATCTGTACCTCCTGTCCTTCATACGAAACCTCTACGGGATACTCTGTTTCATCTAACAGATACCCTTCTGCCGGCTCTATTTCTTTCACGAAATAATTTCCAAGATACAGGTTTTTGAAATCTACAGTTCCTTCACTGGAAATCGTACCCTGCGCTACAAGTTCCCCTTTTTTATGGACAATCCCATCTTTCTTATTGGGGTGTTCAATATCTTCTGCAGCATATAATCCGTATTTTGCCCCTACTAAGGTTGCATCACCCTGGGAAATAAATCCCTGGGAATCCTGATCAATCTTACTTACATGAACTTCTCCCCGTACTTCCTCATTTTTAAAATCATGAGAAAAAGTATATGTGTAGGTGCTGTCGTCTTTATATTCATAGAAGAAACGATACACCTCATCTGTCATATAATACTTATCCGGTGCCTGGATTTCTTTTACGCTGTAATGGAAATTCAAAGGAATATCCGCATGGAACACAGCCATTCCTTCCCTGTCGGAAACAGCACGTTCCACCAGGCTTCCCTTTTCTACAAGAACCTTTCCGTCTGCCGCTGTCAGGTCTTCTTCTGCATACAATCCAAACGTCGCACCCTCCAGGGTAACGTCATCATGTTTCGATTTTTTCACTACATTTACGGAAATCTCCGGTCTTGCATTGGTAAAAGTGGTTTCCCCCTGGGATAACTCTACATTCTGTCCTGCATAGGACAAGGTTACAAACTGGGTACGTTCCTGTTCTGTTTTTCCAATCACCAGATTTTCCGGTGCTTTCTGTTCTACAACCTTATATTTTCCAAGATACAATTCTTTGGAAACAGCACTTCCATCTTCCCCGGTTGTCAGACTTTCTACCAGATCCCCTGCTTTATGCACCTTCGTCACTTTATCCTGGCTGTAAATATCCTCTGCCGCATAAATGTTATATTCTGCCCCTGCAAAGTCCGCATTTCCATATACAAAAGTCAGGTTCCCCTCTTCTCCGGTTACTCCTGTCAAAACTTCACCTTTTTTACGGATTGTGATTTTTCCTTTCTGCTCTTCATTCGTCACTGCAACAGAAGTTGTTTTTCCTGTTTCCAGCTTCACGTTAAAAGACTCTGTATTCAGCTTATATCCTTCTGGAACAGAAATTTCTTTTAAGTATACCGTATCCTGGGTTTTCGGAAGCTCCACCTCAGAAGTACCGTTGCTGTCTGTGGCCGGCATCTGCACAAGAAGATTTTTACATGCACTGTCTGCATAAATACCAAAAACAGCGCCGGACAGATTTACTTTACTGTTCTTATCTTTTTTTGTTACCTTTACCCTTGCCAGATCCAGCCACTTCACCGTAAATTCCACAGAAGCACTTTCTTCTTCAAAAAATGCCCCATACCCAATGTCCTGAGAACCAGAACCCGTAGACAATACTAAAGTCTTCCACTGGGTTCCCATTTGTCCTTTCAGCTTACCGCTGTTCCATGTACCCGTTACAGTTTTGGGAGCGCTGAAATAGAATGTGGTATTTCCATTGATCTTTACGGTTCCTGTCTGTTTTATACTTCCACTGTGATAAGTCACATTCTCTGGCATTTTTAAAGTAATATAGTTTCTATGGTCACCTTTTAAAGTAAACTCCCCGGTACGCTGTTCCTTTCCACTTTCATAAGCCTTTGCTTCCTTTGGGGACAACGTGATTGCTGCTGTTGGAGGCGCTTCCAGGCTGTAAATATGCTGGATATATCCCCACACACCGCTTGCCTTAATATCTTCAAAAGTGCAGCCATAAAAACCGTCCATGCCACAATAAGAATAAGCGGCAGCTAAATGCGTAAAAATATACTTTGTCTTCCAGTCAAAAGAGGGCATATACTCCCCGGTAATGTCCCCAGGACCGCCATATCCATAATAAAGGACTTTCTGCAATTCCGGGTTGCTTTCAAATTCATTTGCTACATAATCCGAGGTCGGCGGGGAAGCCTTCATAGACTCCAGACAATATGCTACATGGCCATTTACAGTGAAATAGGAAGTAGAATAGTTCCCCACGTTAGAAGGGTATGGGATTTTTTCTCCCTGTACCAGATGTACATTGCTTCCTTTTTGCTGCTCCATTGCTGCCGGAACAACCGATAAGAACATTCCCTTATCCTCTTTTGGTGTCAGATCAATCAACTCTGCCCCTGCATCTGGCATTTCCGGTTCTTCCGTCAGTACCTCCGGTATCTCCGGGTCAGGGTCCGCCTCACCGTCCTCACCGGAGCCATCTTCGGTATGCTGGCTTACTTCTCCCTGGGGTTCCTGTGTGCTGTTTTCCCTTGCTTCTACCACAATTCTTCTCATAATCTGATAGGAAGGGTTTCCGCTTAACGGATCAACACAATAAAATGCCTGGTAAGAACCTGGGGTATTGAAATCAAAAGAATTGCCGGAGTCCCCTTCTGCTTTCAGAAACGTTACCTTTACTTTTTCATCATTTTTCTGAAAACCCCTGTAATCTGTTTCCAGGTCAAAGGGCTCTCCTGCTTTTATGGTAAGGTCCTCTGCATACACCAGTTCTTCTTCTGTCAGTTGCTCCTTTACCTCTTCCAACTCCGGTAATGTTTCCGAAGCAGCCTCCTCCTGTTTTACTTCCTGTATCTGTGCATGTTCCTCAGACTGTTCAGAAGCCAGTGCGGTGATCCCTGTATTGAGTAACGTAGAACAACTAAGAAGAAGTGCCAGCGTCCCAGCCAGCAGCCTTTTCTTTTTTCCTTTCATCATAGCTTTGCTCCTTTTCATTTTTTCGTCAAAAAAAGCAGGCCACACAAGCCTGCTTTCCATTTTCTATCTTCTTTTTTCTATCATTTGTATACGGTCTGTCCCGTATCCAATGCACCTGTCAATCCCCTTTCTATTCCCTGCTCCCTGCATGGAACACTGCCAAAACAAGCTGCAGAACCAGCAGAAACAAACATATTACCAGTTTCCCTGTCAGATACAGCAGTTTCCCCACTGCAATGAAAATCCCTTTTACAACTTCCCATACACTTCTTCCTACTGCCATATCTTTTTCCTCCTTATTCTTCAAATGCCCCATAAAATTCCGCAAACCGTAAATCTTTTTCCATACAGGCTTCTTCCTTTTCCCTGTTCTCTGCTATCGTTCCACCGTCAGAAAGTTCTCCCTGAACGGCCTTTTCCAGCACACCCCGCTTCTCAAAGGCTTCTTCCTGTGCCTTTGAAACCGCTTCTTTTACGATTTTACAAAATTGTTCTTTCTGGTTCTCCAGAAGGGTATTTAATAGTTTCATCTGCTGTACTTCTTCTTCCTGCTGTAGATACTTGGCAAAATAAACGATTGCTTCTGCTATAAAGTCGTCTTTTGTCTTGAAAATATCTTTGTTATACTCCTTCAGATACCGATAAGCCTGATGATGTACCGGTCTGCTTTTATACAGCCGCAGTGAAGTTGTATATACTTTTTCCGTATCCATAAGTTTTCACTTCCTATCATGCTGTCCGCATTTTCCTCTGTTTTGCCCGGATAATACTTTTCACTGCTTCTTCACAGCCCCTTGCATTGGCATGTATATCTGTTACAAACTGTACATCTTTTCCCTCATTGGCTCCAAAATGCTCCACAATGGAAGAACCGCCGCCCATAAACACCATTTTGGTCAGATCCAGATTATAATGGTTTGCCTGTATGATACCATAAATTTCCTCTGCGTAGGACTTCAAACAGTTTTTTATGACGTCCTGATACTGCTTCGGGCAGTCATAGCTTCCTGTCCTCATAAATGCTTCTGTAATATATGCCGGTACCCCTGCCCCTGTTTTGGCAATGGCTTCCTCATTGACTTTTCCGATACAGTACAAAGCTGCCTTATCTGAAATCGAATACTTCCCGTCCGGCATTCCGTCAACAAACTCTACCAGGTCGGTAGTTCCTCCACCAATATCTACTAAAAGGCAATAACCGGGAACCGCTTCTAAAAGTGTATGGATTACCACATGCCCCTGCATAAAAACAAACACATTTTCCAACGACACATGATAATGTACCCCTTCATAACGGAAATGCAGTTCCTTTGTCTTTAACAGATATTTCTTGAAACTTTCTTTCTGCTGCTGAAATCTTCTGGGCGGCAGGGCAGCTCCCATTTTTACGGAAGCGTCTGTCAATCCCCGGAAACGCATTTCCTGCGCCAGTGCTGCAAGGGTAAGAAGATAATAATTTTCATTCTCTGTCTTATCCACACACTCCTTTTCCGGCACTTTCCCTCCCACATAATAAAACTGGTTCTGGTATTCCAAAATGTGCTCCAGGCTGTCCGGCCTTGCCTGCAAAGGCTGGATTGCTGCTGAGAATACCGTATTTGCAGTTTTCATGTTACGGTTTCCATGATCAATTCCAATAATCATTTTAGTTTCCACGTTCTTATCCTCCTGAAAGTTATAGTTTGTATTTTATCTTGTCCTCTTTGGTTCTTGACCTGTTTCTTTCTTTTCTTTGTCTATCACAGGAAGTTTTTCAAACAGTTCCCCTATCACAGCTTCCATTTCCTGAAACTTCATTTCATCTGGCATACACAGAAAAACAATCACTGCGTCAGTCAGACGTTCCCCATTCTCTTTCCGGTAAAATTCCGTATAAGAACCCCAACAACCGTCCTCACCTGCATAAAACTTTTTTGTCTTCTCATTTACTTTTATGAGGTATTCTTCGGTATCAACAAAAATTTTCCGAATGGATACTTTTTGTAAATCGTATTTCATGCTGTCCATATAAACCGGAAGGTGTTCCTCCGGGGCAAAATAGACATACATTGTGCAATAAGTATCTCCTTCCGTCCCCATCTCCTGTAAGATAATCCCGGCTTCAAACATTTCCGGCGGAGCATAATCTACTACAAAATCCGACTCCTTATCCTGCGAAGGTTTTTCAAAACGCCCTGAATCTCCAACCTGAAAATGTTCGGGGCACTGAATACGAAACCTTTCTTCCCTCATTCTGTATATTCCTCCATAATCTCACTAATATCTTTTTGAAATAACCGCTGAAGCCGGACAACTACATAGACATTGGGCTTTTGCTGTCCGTATTCAATCCTCTGATACGTCCGAAGACTGATACCCAAGACAGCCGCAAGTTCTATCTGTGTATATCCATGAGCTGTCCTGAATTTTCTTAATTTTGTTACTTTCTATCACACTCCTTACGTCTGAGGGATAGCTTCCTGATAAGCAAACAGATTGGATATATAGCTGTTTGCTGTCAATGTGGCATTGTATAAAGCGGTAAGCAGCACTGCCCGGATATTTTTGGCTTTCCTTGTACACTGCTTAATTGAGTCTATCACATACTCTACGGTAAACTTATCCAGCTTTTTATACATTCCCTGTACAATGCCAAGAGGACGTTCTTCCTGATTTACCCTTATGGTCTTTGCATTAGACGTCAAAACATCTACTACAAGCCCTACAATCTCATTGAGTAGTTTTCTGTCAAAAGGTCTGTCTATCCATATCGCATCATAATCAATCTGATCTTTGAACTGTTCTTCTGCTGCCTGATAGGATAAGATAGGATTATCTCTATACCCATTCCCTATTTCTGTTGTATTCTTTTGGGTACTTTCTGCTGTAGTCTTTGTAGTAATCTCTGTATTTGTATGCCCGCTATCAGTCTGAGGTCCCTCTTTGGGTATCCAGGGCTCTGTTTCCCTGTCGGGGTATGCTCCCTCTTTGAATGGTGATACCCTCTCCCTTTGGAAAGGTACAGCCCTCTCTTCTACAAAATGTATCTCTTCCTCTATGGCTGTATGGAAACTGATTTTCTCTGCTTTGGATTTCCCTTTGCCTTTTTCAAAAGAAACCGGATCTGCTCCTGTTTCTTCCGGATAAGTCAATTCTTTTAACCGGTCTACGATCAATTCCAGATACAGAACATTATTTACAACAATCCCATTCATGGAAATGGTTCTAAATACCCGTTTTACCACACCCAGCTTCTCTAAAAATACCACTGCATTTGTCGCTTCTTTTTTGGAAATCCCAAACTGTTCGCTGATCTGCTGGTAACTTCTCTGAAGAAGGTCTGACTTAAATTTCTTTCTTACCCCAATGACCTGTCCGGTTCCTTCATCTCTAATTTCTGTAGGCTTATACCAATACACAATATCTGCCAGTATAATAATCGCTGTCAGATTTGGCTTTCCGCTTTCTCTGATGATTGTCCGATACCACACCTGCGGAATGATATTTCCAGATATGTTCAGTTTTGCATTTTCATCTACAATTTCATTTCCAGTGCTATAGATACCTCCATTCATTCGTTTATTCCTCACTTCCCTGCTTCTTTTCTTTTTCAAACAAAGCACTTATTTCTTCATCTGCTCTTTTGCCTGCCACTAGGCACGCATACCAGGAACTAAGGAAAATAGCTGTTACAACAATCATAATCACTTTTATCATCGCTCCGTCCTCCCAAGAAAAAAGGACCAAGCCAGCTAACAGAATCTTTTAACTAACCTAGTCCTTAACATATTTTTTTACAATGTATTGCAACCGAATGGTTTTTCACAAACTTGACCGCCTGTGAGAATGGATATAATTTTGACAGGACCAGTAGCAATAGGTTTCTATCTTTAAGAGCCCCTGCCTTCTCATTTCTACTATGAGAAATTCATTCCCGGTCTATGAATTTTCTACCCTTTATGGTATAATAGAAAAAAGACTAAATTGGCGTGAGCCCTTATTTTATAAGGAATCTGCTAACTTAGTCTTATTTTAACATGACCACCGCTGCCTGAGGTTCCCACAATTGCAAGAAATTCTCCATCTTCCACCGAAAATGTCACTCCATCCAATGCATGGACTTCATAGGTGTCTGTAACATAATATTTCTTCAGCCCGATCGCTTTTACCATTTCCATGATTTTCTTCCTCCTTTTTCGCTGTTAGTATACATACAAAATCTAACAAACTTCTAACAATCCGGAAGGAAGATTTATTTCTATCAATACTCCTTTTTCTTTTCTTCTGATCATAAGAAAGCCCTGATGCCTGCTGACAATTTCTCTTGCCAGATACAGCCCGATCCCGAAACCATCCTGGGTCGTTACACGTTTTCCCCGATAAAATCGCTGAAAAACTGCATTTTCCTCTCCCGGTTCAATCCCAATCCCATAGTCCCGCACCTGAATCTTCACAAACCGTTCTTTTTGTTGGACATCCACCTTAATCAGCCCTTTATACTCACTGTATTTCACTGCATTGTCCAGTATATTATAAAACGCCTCTCCCAACCAGTTCGGATCATGCAGACAAGTCACCTGTTCCGGCAGAATAATCTGGAACTGAATCTCTTTTTCCTCCGCCCTTCTTTGTATCTGTCCAAATCCATTTCTTACTGTTTTTAAAAGATCCGGCTCTTCTTTTTTTATCTGAAGTATATGCTGCTCCAGCCGCGCCATTCGGATAAAACTCTCCACAAGAAACCCTAATTTTCCCTGACTGTTCTTCAATGCGTCAACGGATTGAAAAAACAACTCCTCTGACATCTGTTCCTTCCCATCCTCCAGAAAACCAATATATGTTTCCATATTCATCAGTGGTGTGCGCATCTGATGCGCAATCTGTGAGATCAGTTTCTGTATTTCATCCCTGCTTCTCTCCGCTTCCTCACTCCTGCCCTGAAGCATTTCCTGCACACGCACCAGCTGATGCTCCAATTTAGAGTACAGCGTTTCTTCTCCTGTTGAAAATGCCTGCACCTTTCTTTCATTTAAAATGTCTTCTGTAATTTCTGCGATCTTATTGAATTCCTGTATTCTCTGTCTTCTGTTCAGAATATACATCACCGTCATCCCACATAAAAATCCGAAAACCAGTAGCGCTACAGTTTCCCATCTCATCGCTCTTTCTCTCCAATCCGATACCCCAGTCCGAATACATTCTGAATATATCCCTGCCGTTCTCCATCCGGTTCTATTTTCCTGCGCAGCCGATTGATGGTGACACTGACTGTATTGTCCACTACAAATTGTCCGTCCACACCCCAGATTGTCTCCAGAATATTTTCTTTTGTCAGCACCTGCCCCTGATTCCGCATGAGATATTCCAGAAGCTGATACTCTTTGGCTGTCAGAGAGAGTTCTGTTTTCCCCATAAAAACCTGTTTTCTATCCGGATACAGCGTCAATTCCCCTACCATATACCTTTCTTCAGGATTTCTTTTTAATACCACTTCCAGCCGCTTCATCAATACCTTCATGGAAAATGGCTTCACCACGTAATCCTGTGCACCAGCATCAAATGCCAGCAGCATTTCTTTTTCTTCATCCCGCGCTGTCAAAAAAATTGCCGGAATTCTTTTCTCCATTTGTAATTCCTGATACAACTCGATTCCATTTCCATCCGGCAGACCAATATCAATGAGAAACACATCCACCTTTTCCCGTAATAAATCAAGCGCTTCTTTTCTTGTATGTGCAGATATGGTGTAATATCCTGCATTTTGCAGCGCAATTTCCAATGCCTGATTCAACAGACTATCATCTTCTATAATTCCAATTGTCATTGTAATCTCCCTCATCTTTTGTACGCAACAATCCGAATACTATTATATGTCAAAACATTCATTTCTCAATTAGAAACTATAAATGAGCAAGTTCGTGATTTTGCATAAAAGAAAGACACCTCGATTCCATGTGTTGTATAATGAAAGTGCCTAAACAAACATTTGCAACATTTACGAAAGAAGG
>ERZ507070.801-NODE-801-length-11306-cov-4.61586_pt1 | contig 11306 bp, 6 predicted proteins | sample MGYA00512865_ERZ507070 | MGnify/ENA metagenome assembly ERZ507070
GATGGCGATTTCATAGACGGCAGGCTCATATATCTCCCATCCTCTCGAAAAATTTATCTTCTGCCCTTCATAAGTATATTCTTCAAAATACTTTTCCGGCATGAGGGGACCAGTAAACGGACTGCTCCTTCTGGTAACCCGCCTCGGATGGTAGTAATTCACTCCGAGAAAATCTACCGTATTGGCGCGGATCACCTCTAAGTCCTCCGCCTGAGCCTCCGGGCAGATTCCCTCCTTCTTTAAAAGCTCCACCAGGGCGTTTGGATACTCTCCTTTTAAGGAAGGATCCAGGAATGATTTGTTGAACAGCAGATCGGCAATTTCCGCACTTCTTCTGTCTTCTGCATTCTCCGGCTCTTTGCAGTAGGTAGGCGTTAGATTCAGCACGATACCGATCTGCCCTTCCCCGCCTCTCTTCCGAAACGCCTTAACCGCCATACTGCTGGCAAGCTGAAGATGGTACGATACCAGGGCCGCCCTTTTCGCATCACAGACAGCCGGATAATGATTCTTATAAAGATAGCCGCCCTCCGTTATGACAATCGGTTCGTTAAAGGTAAGCCACCGTTTTACCCTGTCTCCGAACAATTCAAAGCATTTTGCCGCGTACGCCGCAAATGCCTCCGCCGTTTCCCTGTTCTCAAAGCCTCCCTTCTCCACCCAGTACATGGGCAGATCAAAGTGATGGAGACAGAGAATCGGTTCGATCCCGCGGCTTAACAGCTCGTCAATCACCGAATTGTAAAACTCCACGCCCGCCTCATTTATAGTTCCCTCACGGTCTTTTATGAGCCGGCTCCACTGAATTGAGGTGCGGTAGGAGTTCATGCCGATCTCCTTCATAAGTCCGGCATACTCCTTATATTTATGGTAGAAATCCGAAGTCACGGCTGGTCCCACACCGTCGTAAAACAACTCCGGGGCCTGCTGAAACCAGTAATCCCATTCCATCTCCGCTTTTCCGTCCCCCGGAAAGCTGCCCTCCGACTGGGGCCCGGAACAGGCCGCGCCCCATAGAAAATCTTTACTGAACTGATACTCCATTGAAACCTCCTGCAATACTGTATTATCACCTATATAAATGGCAGTACAAAGCCCCGTACAGGTTCGCCTTATTCCCAAACCGGCAGGGGACGATCTCCGGAATCAGAAATCCGAACTCCGCATCCTCCGCCAGCCGTTCCATCCGCTTATAGATTTCGGGAATGACAAAGGGCGCCTCGCTGATACCGCCGCCCAGCACGATCAGTTCTGTGTCCAGCGTAAACTGGATCTGAAACAGTCCGACAGCCATGGCCTCGTAAAATTCCTCCACCAGCCGGACCGCATCGCCATCCCCGGCTTCGGCCAGACGGAAGAGTTCCCTGCCATCGGTACCTCTTCCCGTCAGCGCCTCGTATCTTTTTGCCTGATTCACCATCGTACAAGAGCTCCACGTCCGCCTCTGTTCCCCTTCCCGGTTCACCAGATAGTTGCCAAACTCGCCTGCATTATTGGACTTTCCCCGGTATACACGGCCATCCAGAACGATGGAACCGCCGATTCCGGTGCCGCATACCACGGAGACCATATTTTGCCTGCCGGCCGCCGCCCCCTTCCACAGTTCACCGAGAGCGGCGCAGTTGCCGTCATTTTCAATAGAGACCGGAAGTCCGCTCAGGCGGCGGCTGACCGCTTCGGTAAACGGGAAGCCATGGATATACGGGATCGCACTGATCCCCCCTACCACGCCCGTTCGGATGTCTACGGCTCCGGGAGAACTGACAGCAATCCCCGCAATGCGTGAATCTGCCGCCTTAAGTTCCGCCTGCACCGTCTCATACACCCGCCCCATCTCCTCAAGCATTCTCTCCATGCCATCCTTCGGCGTTGGAAAGGAACCCGTACTGTCAAATTTCCCTTCTTTATCCGAAACGGCAAATTTGACAGAAGTTCCTCCCAGATCAAAAATCAGGTAAAGATCCATTTTATCTTCGCTCCCTCAAATAATCTCCATACCACACTATGATCTCCTGAATCCTTCCAAGCTCCGATTCCCGGCTCACACTGCGGTACAGCTCCTTATAATGGTACAGCCACACCTCCAGACGCTCTGAGAGCGCCCAGGTATCCGGCATAACGCCATACTCCGCGCCGTAATCCCATTTTGTGATTACCTTTCCCAGCTCGTTAAACAGGCCGATCCCTTCGACGGCTATGACATATTTCTTCACCATATTTCGGCTTCGCCTGTCCATGTGGGGCAGAAGTCCGTACAGCTCTCCTGTAATTTCTTCGAGACGCCGGTTCTTTTCATCGACTCCCTCCATGGATTCCATGTGTTCCTGTAAATACTGCCTGTGGTCGGTGTCATATTCCGGCGCGGCGCCTGTCTTAAGCTCCTTAAACCGGACCGCCATCTCCCATGTGAAGCCATGAAGCTCCTGGGTTTTTGCCAGCATACCCACCAGCTGCCCGGTGGAATCATCGTATTCCAGGATTGAAATCTGGCGGTTCATCTCTTCCCATGCAGGGGGCTGTGCATTCCAGGAGCATGCGGCCCCGTAAATCATCCCTGGTATGCTGAATTCCGGATGATTGATGTGCAGGAAATCTCCCCAATCCGTATTCAGCACTCCGACCGCCTCGTATTTCCGGGCGTAATCGCACATGATTTTTATATTGCAGTACGCGTTTTCATACAAAGGAATCAGATGGTTCCAGCCGCATACTCCCGGGCAGAGATACTGGACCGCTCCGGCCGCATCGAGCGCCCTCGTCTCATCCTCCCTCTGGTTTTTCGCGTATCCCCAGTTTAAGCAGATGGTCTCCGACGGAAGCTCCTTTAGAAGCTCCGGCTCTCCGGCAATGACGTCGCCCCAGAACATGGGCCGCTTTCCGCAGGAAATCACGCATTCACACAAATCCTTTACGTAATTGATATAGAGCCTGTGAATCCCCAGACTCTCTTTCAGACTGCTGCTCCTTCCTTTTCCCAGATCAAAGGTCTCATCGGCACAGATATTGAACTGGCCGGAAGTGAACAGGGCCGCGAATTCTCTGATCTTTCCCTTGATGAACTCCAGGCTTTCCGGCGAAGACACGTTGATCGTATGATGGTGCATCCGCCCCCTCAGCGAGAATGGCATGGATTCTGAGCCTTCCAGCTCACACAGATGGCTGTAATGCTTCGAGCCCAGGATTTTGTACAGGTGCCCGAAGGTGGACAGGGAAGGGACCAGCTCGATCCCGCGGTCGAGACAGTACCGGTCCAGCTCCAGTATATCTTCTGCGGTCAGCGGCGTGTCATCTCTCCATATTTCGCTGAAATCACGAAACAGGAATGTGTGCTCAATATAGAGCTGCATCTGGTTCAGCTTATAACGCGCCATCCGGTCGGCCAGCTTTTTCAGCCAGTCAAGCTTTGGCACTCTTCCCCTTGTGACATCGTGGTAAAAGCCGCGGTTCCTAATGTCCGGCCTGTCGTGAATACTCATTGCCGGAAGTACGGCGCCCTGCTGCCCTGCCATCTGCAGGATCGTCTGCATTCCATGCCACAGCCCTTTCTCACCGCCGGTGAGAATGATCCCTTCCGGCCGGATTTCCAGAGTATATCCCTGGCCCAGTACATCCTCCCGGCGCAGAATAATATCTCCGTCTCTTCCTTTTCCCCTGGTCAGAGCTGGCCGATAACCGGTTTCTTCCTCCAGCGCATCTAAAAAGAGCATTGCCTGCTTTGTCAGAAGCGGTCCGCAGGACTCATCCAGCACCAGAAAGCTTCCATAGCCTATCGTAAACTCTCCATCTCTTCTTTCAGCCTTTTTCGGCTGCGGTATTAAAATCATCGGTTCTCTACTCTTATTCCTGTCCCTCAAACTCTTCCCTGTACTGTTCCTTAAGAAGCGGGATACCGTACGCTCTCCCCGTCTCCTCCAGCCGCTTTTCATACGCTTCCAGGCGGCCTCTGCAGTGCTCCGGCCCGCCTTCCCGCATCACAGTCCACATGGGATCACGGTCTGAATCTGACTGCTTCATCATCCGCTCCGTCCAGTCTAAAAGCAGCCGTGCCCCGCGGCCGCAGAGTTCCGGACGCTCAGCCGCCAGATTATGCAGCTGATGGGGATCGCAGTCCAGATCAAATACCATCTCCTCCGGCAGGAGATGGTATCCTCCGTGGATGGTGCGGATATAGATATAATGGTCAAACCGGACGCTTCGCTGGCATACGTGGGCGCACTGGGTCAGCACCGCCGCGGATCTCCCGCACTCTTTTCCGCCCAACAGCGGTTCCTTGAAAGAGACGCCGTCGTACCGGTAGTCCCCAAAGGTCTCTGTACCTAAAAGCGCCTTCACCGTAGGGAGCAGATCCGTATTGTCATAAAAGCCCTTGATGTGGCGTCCGCCTTCGGCCCCCGGCCATCTGATGATTAGCGGAATATGGCATACCGGCTCGTCGGCCATGCCGTGTTCTCCATAGACCCCGAATTCTCCCAAATCCTCTCCGTGATCCGCAGTAATGATAATCGCCAGATCGTCTCCGTAAAGCCCGTGCTCCTTAAGCCACGCCACGATCAGTCCAATATTGTCATCGGTGAACCGCACACTGTCATCATAAAGGTCTATAAAATGCTTCGCATCGCCCCTTGTCTTCAAGCTTCCGGGATGCTTCGGCCAACGACTGAAGGTCTCGTCATTCCACATATTGATTTCATTGGCGCCGTGAGGGCCGATGTGCCGCAGATGTTCCTCAAAAATTTCGTCCGTAATCCAGTCGTCCGGCAGAGGCTCATCCTGAAATCTGCTCTTCACCCCCTCCGGGGTGCGGTACGGCGTATGCGGGTCCCAGTAATGGACGTGAAGAAACCAGTCCTCCATCTCCCGGTTTCTTTCTAACCAATTTAGGACTGCCGGTGTGACCATGTCCGCCGACTCCCCGCCCCGGAGTCCCGGATTATAATACTCATCCAGGCCGGAGAGAAACCACCAGGCCGAGTGGCGCTCCGCAAAGCTGGAAAATGAGACTGTGTGAAGTCCGGCCCTCTTAAACTGCATGAAAAGCCCATTCTCCGACACCAGATCCGTAAAGCTCCGCGATTCGCCCTGAAGGCGTAAATCCGCCGCCGTACCGCCGTGTCCCACAATGCCGTTATGTATTCCGTAAAGCCCGGTCACCATCGACGCTCTGGAGGGAAGGCAGGGGGCATTGGGACAGTAGTACCGGTCAAAGCACACGCCTTCTTTCGCAATCCCATCCATAACAGGCGTAGTATCCCTCCCGTAGCCATAGCAGCCCATATGATCGGCCCTGAGTGTATCAATGTCAAACAGAATTACTTTCATAGCTTAAAACACCACCTTATACGTCTTAATCTCATACGGCTTAATGACAAAGGAAAAGCCATCCCGGTCAATCATAAGGCCGCCTGCCTCGTCAACGGGTTCCTCCAGCAGGTTGCATTCCGTCACTGTCACCGGGGCACAGGAAAGACTCACTTTCGCGTTTACCCTTTTATTCCGGCTCTCGTAGAGACGCAGGATGATACCGTTTCCGTCCTCGCTCCTCTTCACGGTCTCCAGAACCACGGAATCCCCCTTTACGCCTGCAAATCCATAGGATTCTCCGGGCATTCCGCCGTTTACCGCCGAAAGCGGCTGGTTTAAATCCGCAGCTTCCTTCTGGGTATCCGCCTCCCTCCACGTTCCCTGATGAGGATACAGCGAATACGTAAATACGTGCTCCTCGTTGTCCGTGTCAGGATTCGGTTCGATACCCGATTTGATCAGCGTCAGCTCTATACAGCCCTCACGGACAGAATGACCGTACTTGCAGTCATTTAACAGACTGACCCCATATCCGCTCTCCGATACGTCCATCCACTTATGGCCGCAGCTCTCAAAACGGGCTCTGTCCCAGCTCGTATTGGTATGGGTCTTTCGCACCACGTTGCCGAACTGGATGTCAAACGCCGCCTCGTCCGTATGGGCATCTACCGGGAAGCCAGCTTTTAACAGGTACTGGTGCTCCTTCCAGTCCACCCAGGTGTTAAAATCAATTCTGGGGCTGTGGGCATAGAACCGGATATCCTGTGTCATGCGGGAATGCATGAAGCTACGGTTCACTGTGATCTGCAGACACAGCGGCCCCTCTGACGTAACCGCAATCGACGCCGGCTCATCCAAATCCCAGTATTTCTCCGTATAGAACACATCGATATCCCAGTTATCATAATAAATCGGCTTATCCTCGTAGATCCTCAGACGGTTCCCCGCCTCGCCCGCCTTCCATACCTGACGGTTCTCCGAAAGGTCAAGAAGGCTCGTAAAGCTTCCATCCGCCGCCATATCCACTTTTGCAAACGGTGTAGTAATCACGAAGCCATCCGCGGTTTTTAAGACGGAAAACGGCGTATCTCCGCCGCTCTCTGCAGCGCTGTTTTCTACGACGCCCCCGGCCGCCTCAGTGTCCCCGGCCGCCTCACCAGCCGTACCGCCATCCGCTTCCCGCACCGCGCCATACACGGAGTATCCCTTGGAGGGAATCTCTCCCGTCAGGGAATACCGCAGGCCGCCGATCTCCTGGCTGGGAAGCGCCTCCCCTTTATCTGTCAAGGATGTCACCCCATCCGGAAGAACCGTCAGGCTCCTGCGTGTAAATCCCAGCGTATTGAATACGGTCACGCCGTCTCCTGCACCCGCCACGGCTTCCTTCCGCTCTTTGAGCAGACGGCCGCCTTCCTCCGCAAGCTGTTCATACTCACGCTTCGTCACCTCATAGACTTCCTTAATTGATGATCCCGGGAGAATATCGTGGAACTGGTTTAGAAGCACCATTTTCCACAGCCGCTCCAAGTCCTCCGCCGGATAGGCCAGCCCCCTTTTCTCTGCCAGTACGGACAACAGCTCTAAGTCCATGAGAAGCAGCTCGCTTTTTCTGTTTGACCGCTTATTCCTGGCCATGGACGTATACGTTCCCCTGTGGTACTCAAAATAAAATTCTCCGGTCCACGTGTGGAGCCGCCTGCTGTCCTTCACCCGCTCGGAAAGCTCTGTAAAGTAAGTGAGGGAACTCTCCTGGCGCACCTTCGGTATGCCGCGGATACCCTTTTCCATCCTCCTGCCCGTCTCCAGCATCTCCCTGGTTGGGCCGCCGCCTCCGTCGCCGTAGCCGAAGGCCACCAGAATGTCATGGTTCATCTCCTTATTCTGATAGCGCTGCCAGCCGCCCATGATCGCGTCCGGATGCAGGATACCGTTATAGGTGGTAAAGAAGCGATCCACGCTCTGCCCTACTCCCAATGTCGAGATGAGATGGGTTAAAACCTTCGTTCCGTCGATTCCTTCCCACAGAAGCGTGTCGTCCGGCACCTTGTTAAACTGGTTCCAGGAAAGCTTCGTCGTCATAAAATAGTCGATCCCGCATTTCTTCATGATCTGGGGCAGGGCGCCGGAATAACCAAATACGTCCGGAAGCCACAGCACCCGGCTGTCCACGCCGAATTCCTCTTGAAAGAACCGTTTGCCATATAAAAACTGGCGCACCAGACTCTCTCCGCTGGTTAAGTTACAGTCGGCCTCCAGCCACATGCCGCCCTCCGGCTCCCAGCGGCCTTCTGCTGCCCTTCTCTTAATCTCCTCATAAAGCTCCGGGTACCGTTCCTTCACAAACGTATAGAGGACCGGCTGGCTCGACATAAACCGGTATTCGGGATATTCGTCCATCAGCTCCAATACCGTGGCGAAGCTGCGGGCCGCCTTCTCCCGGGACTGGGCAACCGTCCACCACCACGCCACGTCGATGTGGGTATGCCCTATGCAGGTGGCAATCACCGTATCGTCGCCCGCCAGGTCATCATACAGCGCCTTTGCGATATAGGCCCGCGCCGCCTCCACCGAGCGGTAGAAATCGTCGGAGTGGACATCCCGTAAGTCCAGAAGGCTGATCGTGTCATTTAACACAGTCAGGATATCAATAGCCGTCTTTCCCTCCTGATCCATCCGGTCCATGGCCCATAACGGCACCTGGATATCATAATAAAGGTCCTTAACCGGTTGCGACACTTCCTCCACATCCGCCATCAGACGAAATTCCGGATGAAGGGTGCCTGAATACGCCTGCAAATCAACCGTCACGGTCTCTCCCGCCGTCGCCGCCTCAGAAAGCAGGACCTCCCTGTGGTTCATATCGGCGCCCTGTACCACCTCTCCGTTCAGGAACACGAGAAACTGTGGATTCTTGGCGTCATCCCACTCCTCAATCTGGGTACGGATGCGAAGCCATAAGCCCTTCCCATCATACTCTTCCGGTATTGTAAATACGGTTCGGAACCAGTAATGGCGGTCCGGCCCGTACCAGTGCATCAGGCGGCTGTCAAATGGTTCCCAGTCTTCCTCCGCCAGGTCGGCCTCCTCCGGCCGTAAAAAGAAGCCTTCCTTCACCTTCCAGTCATCCAGCTGGAATTTCTGGACAACCATTAATTTTTTTAGCTTATTGGCGATTACCTCCGCCCTCTCCCTTGCAAAAATCATATGTCAATTCCTTTCTGAGCCCCGTATTCTCATCTCGGACGGGGTGGTATGGTAATATTGGTTGAATTGCTGGTAAAAATAATTCATATTTGTGTAGCCCACAGAGGCCGCGATCACCGCGATCTTCTCATCGCTGTTCACGATCTGCTCTCTGGCCATACAGAGCCGGTAGCACATCAGGTATTCCGAAAATTTCATTCCCGTTTCCTTGATGAATATCTGTCCCAGATACGTGGAATTCATGCGAAACTTATCGGCTATGATCTTCAGCGAGATATGGCCGCCGTACTCAGCCGCCACCATCAGGACAATCTTATGGATCAGAGGCGACATGGCCTCATATTCTATCTTCAGGATGGGATCACCGTTCTTCTGCTCCGCTTCCGGCAGCGTACCGTGAAGCTGTTCCATGATGACCTTGCGGATACACGCTTCCAGCTCCTCTGCTCCCACCGGCTTCAGTAAGTAATCCAGCGCTCCGCAGCGGAGGGCCTCCCTCACATAGTGAAAGTCATCGTATCCGCTCATCATGATGTAATTCGAATGAATGCCAAGGCCGCTTAAGCACTCGATCAGCTCATATCCCATGTCATTGCCGATTCTGACATCTACCAGACAAATATCCGGATTCCAGTCTATGATGTGTGACATGACCTCCAGAGATGTTTTTGCAGTCCAGATCCGCTCCACGCCTAATTTCTCCCAGTCCAGAAGGCGCTTTACGCCCTCCAGGACATTGGGCTCATCATCTACAATCAGAACCGTATACATGCGGCCTACTCCTTTCCCGGCAGCGCCGGAAGGAAAATATCGATTTTCAATCCGCCTGCCGCCTGATTTTCAATATTCATCGAGAACGCTTCCCCATAGAAATAGCTGAGCCTCATATAGACGTTGCGCAGCCCGATATCAGCCCCGGGGTCGTCCCCGCCTTCCACCATATTCTTCCTGATCTCCAAAAGGCGGTCCTCCAAAATCCCCCGGCCGTTATCCGACATGGTAACCAGGATTCCATCCTCTTTCTTAACCGCCTCCAGCATCAACAGATTAAATTCGCTCTCCTGGTCCATACCGTGGTTGAAGAAATTTTCCGCCAGTGGCTGAAGCCAGAAGGCGATGGTATCCACATCCTTAGCCTCCTCCTCAATATCCACCCGGTACACAAAGGTATCCGCGAAACGGAGGGACATGAGCTTTAAATACATCTCCAGGACCTCCACTTCCTTTCGCAGAGAAATCACCTCCGGACAGCGGATCAGAGTCCGGTAAAGCCTTCCCAGACCCTCGATGGCCTCCGCCGTCTCCCTGTCCTTTAGAACCAGCGCTCTGGCCCTTATGCTTTCCAGTGTATTATATAGGAAATGCGGATTAATCTGATGGCGCAGCGCTCTCATCGCCGTCTCCTGCTGCTTCAGCTTCAGCAAATACTCCTTGCGGATATATCCGTCCAGTTTGACGCTCACCTCCGACAATGCGTCGGCAATCAGCGTGTATTCATTGTAGTGGCCGCCCCGCTTCATGACCATGGTTCCCACCTCTACAAAAGAACCGTGTTCCATGGTTTTGAGCATATCCATGATATGGGAGAGAAACCGGGCCTCGCCCTGCAGATTGAAAAAGGCAACCACGACAGCACCGGCGGCCAGCACAAGGACGGTCACGGCCAACGTCGCGGCTCCCGCGCCGTTCGCCCGCCAGAGTGAGACGATGTCCACTACCGATATGTACTCACTGTCCCCGGATGAGTTGACGAATTCAAAATAGAAAACCGGAAGCCTTCCTTTCCATAGAAACCAGCCCTGAAACGCCTCCTTTTCGGAAGCCGTCAGAATCCACTCCCGTTCCCGTTCTCCCTTTACATTTTCATAGGATATCATTTTCCCCTTAATCAGGGCCCAGTCATACGCCTGGCTGCTTCCCTTGTAAATATCCTTTGATGAGCCGTAAAATGTCAGTGTTCCGAGACTTTTCATGACGGAATCCGGACTCCTCACTTCAAAGGATTCCAACACCGTATCCCTGTCCGTCCTGTCGATCAGCTGCCATTCCCCTCTCAATCCATACGTTACCCTCATATTCCCGGAGAGATTATCCAGCCATATGATTTTTATTCCCTCCGGCGACCGGATCGTAACCGCGTTTACCTTCAGCTGGCTGTTGACAAACAGCTTCCGCATGTCACCGGGCAGCCAGGCGATCTGCGTGTTGGAACGCGCGCTGTTCTCCTCCCTGAGTCTCGTATAATCCTGCTCGCTGGTGCTCTCAAACAGAGTCTTCGTGTCCTCCATCAGACTTGGCTTTGCATAAATGCCATTTACATAATTTTCTAACTGTTCCGACCTGTCTCTTTTCTGCTGCTCCAGGGTCATGAAACTGGCTTGTACCTCCTGCCACCGGTTATCCGCCCATATGTTTGTAAAAAAGCAGAGTGCGAAAATCAGGCAAAACAGGGATATAAAAATAATAGAACAGACCGTGCCTGTAAAACGCCTTCTGTATACACTGATTTTCAAGAATGAACCTGCTGTCTTTTTCATAAGCTTTTCCCTCTGTCCGTTCGTTGTCTTTTCTGCCGATTATTAATTATACAGTCGTTTTCTTCGATTCACAAGCAGATGCCTTTAGCCGCATCCGGTCTGTTCTATATTTTGTTCTTTATTTTGTTCTGTATTTACTTATCAGTTGTAAAACTCGTTGATCTGCTTCTGCGCCTCCTGGATGACCGTATCAAACCCTGCGGCCTTTAATTCCTGGATTACGGCCGGAACCGCTGTCTCCGAGATCGGAAGAGCGTCGTGTAG
>ERZ507070.806-NODE-806-length-11171-cov-4.35543_pt1 | contig 11171 bp, 9 predicted proteins | sample MGYA00512865_ERZ507070 | MGnify/ENA metagenome assembly ERZ507070
TTCCGATCTTATTTGAAATTGTTTATAAGTATACAACATGGACTACATTTCATTTGACCAATACCCTTGAATTCTTTTACCGTCCATATCACTTCCCCCCAAATACATCACTTTTGCCAAAAAGTATCCTTTCGCCAAATTATATATCTTTTATTCCCAAAAGCCAATCTCCTGGGGTAAACCTCCGGTTATATCATCACTCTGCGGAAACAGAAACACACATCCATTTTTCTTCCAAAATCGCAGAACCCTTTGATTTACTGCAGTTTTCGTGATAGCAAGCAGACCGTCTCCACATGCTGTGGGACGGATATTTTATACTACATGGCAAATTTTTTTCATTATATAGTGGAGGGATAAATTTCTTCGTCAAATTTTCCCCCCTCTTACCCCTTTTGAACGAAAATCACCCCTTGATGAATAAATTTACCCCTCTTACCAAAATTACACTATCTCTAAGAAAGGTTAACTTGATTTTTCTTTATCATATTCCAATGTTCTATACTCTCTTTGCAATCCCCGTGACAGTTCTTCTTCACTTAGAAGATATAGCTTATACTTTGACGCAAAAATCTGCGTTTTATTTTCTGGTAAGGTATACTTTACTACAGATTCACTTTTATCCACACAAAGAACAATTCCTATCGGTGGATTGTCTCCCTCATTCATCAATTCACGTTCGTAGTAATGTACATACATCTGCATCTGCCCTAAATCCTGATGTATCAGATCTCCAATTTTTAAATTAATTAGTACAAAGCATTTCAAAATATAATTATAAAAAACAAGACCTATTCGGAAATGCCGCCCGTCAAATGTAATCCTCTTTTGTCTGGCAACAAAAGAAAACCCTCGCCCTAATTCTAAGAGGAATATCTGCAAATGCAATATCAATGCTTCTTCTAAATCGCTCTCATAAAAATTATCATTCGGACTTAATCCTAAAAACTCTAATACATATGGGTCACGGATAATATTTTCTGGTACTTTTATGGATTCTAATTTTTGAATTTCTTCTGAAACTTCCGTTTTATTCAGGCAGGACAGCAGTCTTTCATAAAAGAAAGAATTAATATGCCTTTCCAACTGACGTGTACTCCAATTCGATTTTATTGTTTCTTCTGCATAGAATTCACGAACATTTTCATTTTCCACACGCATAAGCAGGCGCTAATGTGTCCAACTCAATTCGCTACGTAGTGCGTAGCTTTTTGGAAAAGCAAGATAAAACTGACGCGTATTTTTAAGATTTGCAGCAGTAAATCCTTTTCCAAAATCTGCCGTCATCTGTTTAGAGCGTTCTACTATTAATCTGGCTCCATACTCTGCCTTTCCCTCTCCGCCCTGCTATTCCACGATACTTTTTCCTATATTCCAATATGCTTCCACCATTGCAAAGTTTGCAGTTTGATATACTTTGTTTCTGGATTCAGAAAGAATTTTTTTTAATTTGTTCATAAAATTGTTGTTCCATTTGATTCCTCATAAAATTACATACATTTCATTTACTGCAGTTTCTAATACAGAAATATCTCTCCTGCATAAACACATTCGCCAAGCTTGATGGAATATTATCTAGAATATTTTCTTTAGTTACTTGTACTAATTTCCCTTTCAAAATTCACTACTAATATCTTTTATAATTGATCCTTTTTACAGATTCCTTATTAGAGGATAGCATAAAAATCACAATATCCACGAACCCCATCTTCCCAACATTTTTTCAGCGACGCTACTGATTGCTTTACATATTCATGATCTGAAGCAGCACGTGGTCCTGCATATCCGTTCCCTGGATTCCAACTCTCCCATCTGAATTTTATACCATCAATTTCTTCGGCTCCCGTAATTGTTGATAAATATACATCACCGGACCAATCAACTCTTAATTGATGAGAAATACAATCGTTTGCATTTGAAAGCATATCTTTATATATAGCTTCAGTAATATTTTTTATATTAATTGTTTTACATTCATTATAATTGAAACAATGGTTCAATCCCATCGATGTTATATCACCTCTTGAAAAAAATATTGGAGAAGATTGTTTTGGTAAATCATTTTCAAAAGAAACTGTATACAAATAATAATTGTCTTTTTCTAAAGATACCTTGCTCACCAAATCGTCGCTTGTACTTACTAATACGAGTTCAAAAGTTCTCCTAATCTGCTGACACACAAATTCGATACATTGCAACCTACTTTCAAGTACTATGACTGGGATTCCTTCTGCTTCTATTCGACATATCAAGTCTTTATTATAATAAATGTTATCTTTCGAAAAGACAATCTTACACTTTTTACTTTTTCTTAAAATGCTCTCTTCTATAACCCTCTGAAATTTCATTACAGAAAATTGTTTATAAAGAATATCTTCATCTATCTTTAACTTAATTAATCTATCAAACAAACTGTTTCCATCGATTACAATATCCATTCCATTTTGCAATCCCGGAATATCATTTGCAATTAATTCTGAAGCTTCTTGTAAATTCTTTTCTACTAAAATCTTATACATTATGTAATAACACTTCGCCTCGATATTCCATCCCCATTTATTTTGGGTTTGTAATGCTTTCCCCAATTCTAATCCATTTTCAAGAACCTCTTTACATGCAAAATATGTAATCTCATCAAGATATGGCAGCATTTTGTCTAATTCACCTAATGATTTATTAACTTCTTCTATATACTCTCCGGGCGCATAATGAGTTTGAAGTAACTGATTAGATGTGGCAAAAACTTTATGTACTGCATTTTTCAGTTCAAGAATCCCCTTTTTTATTTCGATTGGAATACCGGATTTTTCATTCTCTATAAGAATATCTCGTTTTATTACATTCCATACTTGATCCATATGTACTGAATCATAATGAGCACACCATGCAATTATATCTGAAACATCCCAAATATTACTTTCTGAACAATTCAATGTGTCATATTGTGCAAAGTCCACAGAATAACTATTTTGTTTTCTTCCTAAAATAAAGAAATATATCTCATTATAATCTTTATCAACATTATTACTAACAATCTTATCCAATGAGTCCAAAACTTTCTTACTCGTCTTAGTAGAAGTAACTTGTATTCCAATACCTCTTTCTTTATCACCTAAATCAATTCCTGGAAACCTATTTGTTTCTGTATTCAGATTTATTAAATTCCATCCCAAACAAGCGTTCAATAAATCTTTAATAAAATCTTCTGAGAATACATTATCGTCCAATAAATTATTTTCTGCCTTTGCCTCTAAATCATTTACATAAATCGACAGTTCATGAACAACTCTGTCATAAATATCTTTTTTCTTAATCATCTTAATTTTCTCCCTCATTTTCAAACTCTCCGGCATTATCCCCGTCCCCATCCAGACGGAAACTCATCCTTCTTTATTTGCAGAAAAACACAACTCCATTTGCCGCTAAAAATATCGCAAACCCGCCTAGAATCAAGTTTCCCGCACCAGCAACACGGCGGTTTCCACGTGTCTCGAGTGTGTAATAATGATGCTAAAAAGGTATAGCCTTCCCCTAGCGGATTCGTCGTTATACTTGTCAATCCCAATCTCCTCTGTAGACCATTTTTAATCTTCATGCAATCTCTGTAAAGATTAAATCATAGATTTCAAGACTTCGATATGTCAATGCATATGCGAAAAAATGTCCTTATTAATTGAAAATACTGCCAACAATAAAATTTTTGATGTCTATGCTTTGTCAGTCACTTTATTATTTGTAGTATTTAATACTAATTACTACTTCTTAATAGATAGTGCCATCATTGAATGTGAAAGAAGCAATAACCAGATACACCCCCCTTCAAATAAACACAGTCAAAAGCTTAAGTAGTGTGGTCACACTACTCCCTCTGACGACTTTAATGGAGAGCAATCTTCCATTCGAAATTATTTTAACACATGTCTGGATACACTGCAGCATCTCCAAATCATCCTCATAGAGTAGCAGTATTATATTTAGTATCTATTTTAGAGTATCTTTGCGTATATATAATACTATTTCACAATAAATAAAAGACAGGAAAAAATGTCTCTCCCTGCCTATATTTTATGATTTCATTTTATCATCTATTGTTATAAATCACTTTTCCTTTTCTACCAAATTTTCTATTCCCATTTTTCTCCTGTTGAAAAACCACTAATTTTTCAATATTTCCTCGTTCTGCTAATTTAAATGCATCTCTTACAATTTTCAACGTATGTTTTGGATTTGTCGTTGCATATACATTAATATCTTTGACATTACTCGGCAACCGCCTTACTTCATCTACAATCTTAGCTACAAACTGTGGACTATAATATCTACTAACATCAGTTCTATCACGCTCAATAATAATCATTGATAATCTTCGTTTATTAATAGGTATCTGTTGTCTAATATCTATTGGGTATGTATCTGCTAAAATCAAATTAACTTCTTCTGATACCTGATTATAGTTCTTCTTCTGAATATCTATATGTTCATTTTCTATAACTGGATAATCTTCATCAGCCCCAACATAATACTCTGGGAATGTATCATTTAAGACCAATTTGAACTGGGCAAATATGGGGACCAGTTTCAAATTGCATTTTTCATACCCTAATATCTTTGCACAAAACCAATACCATAAATATGGGTAATTATGATATACATTTTGGGTGTTGAACATCTTCCCTTTATTATACCCCCTAATCTTCAATAATAAATACAGCATAAAAATTAATCCAATAACCCAATTACCTGCATTTAATAAAAAGAGATATTTTATATTATCAAAGTCTATAAGCGTATTTTTAAAACATAATCCGATTAGACCTGTAGCGTCAATTTTAGACGGTATAAAAACAGCAACCACTAATACAATAATCTCTGCAATAGAACGAGAATTTTCTTTTACCTTTTTAAAAAAGTGTCTCATTTTCTTTCAATATCCCTTTCCAATCCACACTGCATATTTGAGTAATTTTCTTTTTATCAGCATTATATTCCCAAATACCAACTTGTTGAATTCCAACAATAATATGATATTGATTTCTATCTTTCATTTCTTCTCCGATTTTTTTCCAATTGTTCGCATCTATAAATGAATAATGTGGAATATTTTCTGGATGCGTATGCCACTCGCCAATATAACCATATATTTCTGAATTTTCCTCATATACTTTTTTAAAAAATTCAAGATGTCCTTTATCCTTGCGCGAAAATCTACATCTACTTCTTTTGTCCGAGGCCATTGGCTCTGTAACATACTCTATAATTAAATTAGAATTACCAGAATTCTCTCGACCAATTAAAATGCCGCCGGCCTCGCAAGACTTTCGTACAATTTGAATATACTTATACATAATTTGCAATATACTATTACAAATTTTTATCTTTCTATCGTCATTTTCAACTACCATGTTTTTCTCCACAAAATTCACACCCTGGTTTACTAAACTGTTTTCCATTATATTCTACGACATCGTCTATTTGTCTTAGATATTTGTTTGACACTTGTAGTCCAGCTTTCTTAAAATGATAACCATCACCTTTTGCAGAGATAATCATATTATCAGTATATCTACCTTCAAAAATCTTTTTTACCGTTTCAACACACATACCAGCAGTTTTAAAAGAAACAGTAGAACCATATGGTATAAAAGAACTTCCACATCCGGCAACTTTTTGAACGATATTTTGTCCAGGCTTACAATAAGATGTCCGATCATATAACTCGTCAGTGTCTTCATCTCGCCCAAAAAAACATTCGTAACATCCTATATTCCCATACTGTATATATGCTACATGACTCCCAATCCCTAATACCTCATTCCATGCATAAACTATCGGTGTAGATAATTTATGCAAATACATATATTTATTTATCCATCTATTAACATTATGACTGCCTGTCGCAGATATAATCAAATCATAATCTTCAAACTCAATACTCCCTTCTTGTACCGCATCCTCTATATCCGCCACTAGCGATAAAATCTTCAAATCAGGAATGTTTTTTTCAAGAAAGTTTTGCAGAGCCACACATTTATACTGGCCTACATATTCCAATCCAAGTAAATGCCTAAAAACATTAATCTCATATAAGTGGTCGTCGTCAATCAGCATCATCTTTTCTATTCCAGATTTCACCAGTTCATTAGCAATATAACTTCCCACAGAACCACATCCTATTAACAAAATCTTTTTATCTGTTAAGATATTAATTGCTTCATTAGAACGAGTCATTAAATACATTTTATCTATTCTACTAACAGTAATCGGAATAATTCGATTCACTGATTTTAAATTACATAAACCGTTTTCAAAAGAGAACAAAACTTTTTCAAATATAGCTCCCAAAAATGTAATTGTATCGTTAGGTTGCCACACTTCAAAAATCACTAGTTTATCGCTACCTATTTTTGAAATAATTGTTTGAAGTTGTTCCCCATTTACATACCCCAATACTTTTTGAAAATATTCCTTTAAATTTGTACCACGCGCGTCCGGGGGATATAAGAAGTCATCTACTTTAATTTTAATGTAAATGGCATTTCTTATACTGCCTTTGTCTTCTTTATAATAACGTTTCAAATTTTCAATTTCTTGAGAAACGTATATTATACTTCCCCTTAATCTCTGCATAAATTTTAGATACGATTCTTTTTTACGTTTTTTTGATGTATTTACAAAATACTTTACAATGCCAACGTTTTGAACACACGGTACATCAACCTTTGCCATTTGAACAGCTGGAAGTTGTTGCCAATATAAATCAAATTCATTTATGAAATCTTCCTTGTTGGCGCCTGATAACCCCTTCGAAATAATTTTCTTTGCTCTCTTAATTGATTGTAATATTATCCCACACAAATTCTGGTCAATCAAAACACCTTCCATGTCAAACAAACAGATTTTTCCCTTTACATCTATGTGTGGTATAAAGGGGAAATTCATATACTGTTTGATATAAATATCAATCAATACTCTTTGCCAATTTTCTGGTATGGCAATTACAATCGGAATGGTTCTCTCTCCAGCTATTAGATTACATTCAATTAACTTCTGATAACTGCGTCCTTCAAATATTGTTGTATCTACAATAACAATATTGAAAACATCTGAACTCGCGTGTAATGCTTCTTCAATAACATCAAAGTTCATAAATATTATACTCCTGAAGAACTTGAAACAGGTATACAGTTTACCTGCTTTTTAGAGGCATTCTTTTTTTCTGGGATCTTAAAATCGTCTCCGAAAATTTTATTCAGTAACTTACACTGTTCTACCTCATCTGCTTCTTCTTTTACTTCTTCCAAATCGTTTACTAACCTATCAACCTTATCTTTAAAATCCGTCATATAGCTATCTGTCATTTTCTTAAATATATCTGTATCACTTTCAAAATTCAAGGAAGAGGGTAATGGATATTTAATACGATATAACAATCTACCATTTTCTGAGACCCCCTGGAGCTTAAAGAGATTCTGAATCGCCTTAGCAAATCCTATGAGTGCTTCCAAATCATCATACTTCCATTCCTCTTCTAAGTAGTCATAACTTTTGGACACTTCAAATTTATCCGCAGCAATCAATGTAATTCCAATACTAGGTGGTTCTGCATTTCCTGAGCTACTGAATTTTAAATTTTTCCATCTCTTCATATATCGAATAACACGTCTGTACTGCTCCCTATCTTTAGTTTCAGTTTCAAATTTATTATTAATGTAATCAACCAGTCCCTTCGGATCTGATTTTTCCCAACATATTTCTTCGGGAATACTGTCTTTTCCCCGTGCCAAATACAATTGGCTTTCCATATCATCTTTATCTTCATATGTATAAACAACTAAATCAACATGATAGGCTGTCTCACCATTTTTCTTATAAGTTACAGTCACACAAGGTTTCTTTACTTTTGCACCATATTCTGTATGATTTTTTAATATATCACAAATTTTATTTTTAAGTTCCATTGGACTTTCATAATCATTTTTATTAACATTAAATCTCAAACCTACGTCTATATCATATTCTTTATCCAATGGTTCAACGCCCGTATACATAATATAGCTTCCTTGGTTTAATTCCGTAAAACCTGGTAATTCATTACTATCCCTCAATTTTTTTAACAAGATATCTCTTTTACTGGCAAGCTCTGATTTCACATCATAATCCATCTTTATAGTTTTATTAAAATCTCTAAAATATTTTTGTAAACTCATACATCCCATCCCTTCTATATATATACAGCACTTTTTAGCACTCGTGTTATTAGAGTGCTACTAATTTTAATCTATCACTTTCCCAAATCTACGTCAATCCCTAAGAACAAGTCATCCTTTAAGCATGAATTTAATTTTAGCATTTCATCAGAGCAAATAATAAAATGTTATTACTAAGTAGAAAATACTCCTGGCAATAACATTCTCAACTCTTATACCTAATATATGTAAGTTTTAAAATTACAGCGTTCTGTGATTATTGATTTCTGATGTGTCATATTGGTTTTTTCCTAATACATCTCCAACTATATATGCCTCTAACAGATGTAACAATAAAGTTCCACAAAACGGGAACTTTATCATATCATTTTTTATTGTACATTTTCCCCAATCACTCCGCCAAATAAAACAAACTCATCTGCCCCTCCAAACTCTGTTCCTCCATCTACCAAGAGAACACGTCTTCCACTTCGTCTCCCCTCCACCGGCATAAATCACATCCAGCATCTTCCCAAATGCCCGTATATACGCCTGCCGGCAGGTAGGAAACAGACGAAATTCCGTCCACCGATTCTTCCCTGCCATGGAGCAGCCCAAACAACCTCCTCGGTAAAATCCCATCTCGTAAAGCGGATTGCTCTCCAACCATTCGCTGCGTCCGACACAGCTCTGTCCGGCCACCCCATATCCATGTCACTTGCTTTACAGATAAGGTTTTCCATTGTGTACCTTTGCTCCTGCAACCCATGCCGGACACTCTGCAAATAGTAATTTGAAAAGCTTTCCGCTTCCGCCTCATTTTCATCATGACACACAAAAGTGTAATCTACCCTTATCTTGTATCCGGTAAACGTAAAATCCAGATTACTGGTGATATATTCGGAGAGTGTTTTATCTTTCTAGAATGCCCTACTAATGTCATTGACAATTTTCCCTTTCATCTCTTCAAACATCTACCGATTACATTCCCTGTCATCAAAACCGGTATTAAATAACATGGCGGTGTTCATTTCATAATCTCTCATTGACATGATACTTCGTTTCTCCTTTACCTGTTTATCTATCCTCTGAATTTTACCTTCCTATCTGCAGGCTTTTCTCTCACATCTATGGAAAGGCAAAAAAACACTATATCTTGTGGTTTATTCCTCTATTTATTCTTCAAACCACAATGCGACATCACGATTATCACTTCAACATGTCCGCTCCACGGAAACATATCCACCGGCCAAACCTCCTCTGCCCGATACCCCAACTTCCTAAGCACCATCAAATCCCGCCCCAAAGTCACCGGATTGCAGGAAATATACACAATTTTCTCAGGTCCAAGCAATGCTGCGCTTTGCAGAAACTCTTCCGTGCTCCCACTCCGAGGCGGATCCATCAGCAATACATCCGCCTTAGCGCCTTCCTCAGCCATCTGCGTCAGGAACTGTCCAGCATCTGCTTTATAAAAACGCACATTCTTAATCCCGTTTATTTTGGCATTCACAATAGCATCCTTTACCGCATCCGGGTTCAGTTCCACAGAAATCACATTTTTTGCCTTGGAAGAAGCAATCAGGCCAATCGTTCCGATTCCACAGTAAGCATCGATTACTGTTTCTGTTCCCTTCAGACCAGCCAACTCTATGGCCTTCTTATACAGTTTTTCCGTCTGCACCGGATTAATCTGATAAAAAGAAGCCGGGGAAATACGGAATCTGCAGCCGCACAAAACATCCTCAATATAGCCTTTTCCATAAAGAACCTGCTGCTTGTCCCCCAATATCAGACTGTCAGTACGCGTATTTACATTCTGAATCACTGTAGTGATTTCCGGATGAGCTTTCAGCAATGCATTCGTAAAATTCCTTTTTGAAGGAAGCACCGGTGAGGCTGTAACCAATACCACCATAACCTCGCCGGTGGCAAAGGCTCTTCGTACCAAGACATAACGCAGCAGTCCGTATCTGATATCCTCATCATAAACCTTAATTTTAAAAGATTTTAGCATTCCGCGGATCGTACCGATAATCCGGTCTGCAAGTTCATCCTCTATCAGACAGCGCTCCACCGGAATTACATTATGGGTTCCTTCCTCGTAAACTCCAGATACGGGATTGCCTTTTCTGTCTCTGTCAAAAATTGCTGTTATCTTGTTTCTGTAATTCCATGGATTCTCCATGCCGATAATCGGATTAAAATGGCCTTTCAGCTCAGGACATTTTTCCAGTTCCTGCCGGACAAAAGCTTCTTTTTTCTTCAGCTGCTCTTCGTAGGACAGATACAGATACCTGCAGCTGCCGCACTTCTTTTCATATGGACACTTTGTTTCTCTTCTGCCGCTTCTTTGGGCTATATCACTTTTTGCATCTACCTCATTTTTTTTACTCACAGACTTATTTCTTTGATCGTACTGTTGTCTGCCAGAGGATTTGTCCTGACCAGATGTATATTTTTGAGAAACATTTTTTCCATATGCCGATTTTCCTGACATATTTCTACCGGCTACAGATTTCCCGTCCATTGATTTTCCTGATATGGTTCTACCAGATACAGACCTTCCATCTGCTTTACCGAACATACTTCTCCCTGCAGCAGATTTTTCCTCCTCATCTTTATATTTCCCTGCCGAAGTCCTGCCTGCCGCCCCTCTTCCTTCTGAAGGCCGTCCGCTCCTAATTTTATCCTTCCTCACCTTCACCCTCTTACTAACGCTATCCTTCCCAATAAAATTCTGTGCCGCCACATTACTGCTTTTATTATCTCTACCTTTACTATCGCTACTTATATCATCCCTGCATTTACTAACTCTGACTTTACCATCCCATCTCATATTATCTCTGCTTTTATTTTCTCTGCTCTTATTATCTCTTCCTCTACTATCTCCACCAATCTCATCCCAGTTCCCCTTTTCTCTCCTTTTCCCATCTCCCCTGCTATTTCCCCCATCTTTATATTCCCTGCCCGTCATCTCATTCC